>OKRS01002738.1_pt1 | contig 9766 bp, 8 predicted proteins | sample 1601191 | NCBI WGS metagenome assembly OKRS01 (sample SAMEA3541509, study PRJEB24748) | human gut metagenome | biome: human gut; feature: human-associated habitat; material: faeces | place: China | collected 2012 | reverse complement strand
CCGCCAAGGTAAAACGGCTCATTTTTTCTGACCGGGAGGTGGCTTGTTAATGACAGCGACACAAAACTATGGTAAAATAATACTAAGTACACCGATTCTGTCGGCTGACCCGAACGTGAAGGAGGACATTATGACGGATCAGCAAAAAATTACGATAGTATAGGTTGTCGCGGCTTGGATCGGGATACAGAAAACCATCAAGATGCTCATTGCGAGGATGGGGCATACTAACGCGCGAAAGCAGTTTTTTCTAATCGAACTCAGTTTCATGGTAATCTCCTTCCCGACTAATGCTACCCTATGAATTTGTTGAACCTATTTTACAAAAAGTGCGAGACCGAAGCCGCGTACGGAAAACGCAGCTCTCGATTGCTTCCACGCAAATTCTTCACCCTCATAGAGAGACGCAAAGCCGAGAGAGCGTTTTGCCAAAAAGCAATCGCTCCCTATAAGTGTTATATTGAATTTATGTTGCTTTACTATGGTATCAGAATAAATGTACCTTTGCAAGAAGAATAAGCACATTTTCTTTCGTTTTCTTGCGTTATCGCCCCGTATGGCATGATCTACGCGGGCGTTCAGAAGAATGTTGGCCCGGCCAGCATGGTCATCGTAATGGGGATATGTCTTGGAACGACTTTGCCGGGCAATGACCGAAACAGCGGAAAGGGCCGCAATATGGCGGCTCTCCCCTCTTTATACTGGTTTCCGGTCGGACGCTTCCGTCACATAGGGGCAATAAGGGCAGGCAGCGAGAAATTGCAAAAGATGGTCAAAAGGATTCCTTCGTTTTTTACACAGTACAGATGCCGAAACAGCACCTTTTCATGAAAAGCGCAGTTACTTAGGACGCAACTTTTGACGGAAGGTACACATGGGGAGTTTGCGGAAAATGACGGAGTGTGCCGTTGCGCCGGAATCAGAAAAGGAGGGAAGGTACGGATGACGAAAATCCAACTTTTCATGAGAAGTGTAGTTACTTAAAATGCAACTTTTGGCGGAATGTACACATTGTGAAATTGTAGAAAATGAGCGATTTCGGATCGCGGGAAATCCATGCGCATCAAGGGTTTTCCGGAAACGGGGCGAAGCGAACCTTGCTCCGTACCGACGCGGAATGTTTGTTCCACACTCGTTCCGCTTTTGTTCCGCATTTTGCGCGCGGAATGCTGTGAAGCAGAACGCATGAAGTCCCGTGACCCTTGCGGACACAGGACTTCTTCGGGAGGTGTGCTGAGGTTCGAAAAGAGTGCCGCTTGAATCCTATTCTTGAAAATCTCCCCCCTTCTTCTGCGCGAAAGCCGCCAAGCTCTGCCCGCGTCGGCGCGAAACGCGGGACTTCTTACGACAAAACTCTGCAAAAGTTAAGAAAAAATACAGAAATACGCTAAAATGTTGCAAAAAAATCCGAGCTGGCTATAATGAAATAAGCTTTATTGACCGCGCGGATGTGCGCGGCAGAAAAAACCGCGCACGTTTCAGGCGCGGACGATCAAGGGGATGATGGGCGCGAACCGTTGGAACAGGCAACGAACGCTCCCCGCGGCGGGGAAGGAGAGAAAGAAAACAGGAATAGGAGGAACAGTCATGGACAAAAACAGGCAGAGCGGCTTTACGCTGGTCGAGCTTGTCGTGGTCATTGCGATCATGGGCATCCTCGCGGGCGTCGGCTCGGCGGCGTACTCGGGCTATGTGAAAAAGGCGAACGAGGCGGCGGACTTACAGCTTCTCGGCGCGGTGAACACGGCGTTTGCATCCGCGTCCTACGACGCGGGACAGTATGACGGGAGACCATCCGGCGGCGCAGCGTCTCTGGACGCGGACGGCAGGGTGAAGAAGGTCATCTCCACCGTCGACCGCAGCGGTGAATTCTTTCAGAAGTATTTTTCCGGCAATCGGGACAGCCGGTTTAAGCTGTATACGAACCTCGCATACGACAGGGTGACGGGCACCTTCCACGGCGCGGTACTCTCCGCGACGACCGGCAAGGACGGGAATATGGTGCTGCGCTATACCATCAACGGGAAGGACTATGAATTTACAGCGACAGAGGCGCAGTTAGCGGCATTTCGCGCCTCGACCTTCGGCGGCAAAAGCATGACCATGAACGGCCTCACCGGCAATGTGGGCGGAATGATCAATGCGCTGAATTCTGCCCTTGGTGGGGGCAATTTCCTTGCGAGTGTTCTTCAAACTGCCGGTATGAATCTCGAAACCTTGGGGATAAAACCGGATGAAAACGAAAACTACAGCGAGCTTGATAAGCAGAGGCTGGCAAACGCGGCGCTGCTGCTGACTGCGAGCAAAACAGACGAAACTACCGCAGAAAAAATACTTGAGGTGTTTATTCCGGATGATGAGGGGGAAGCGAAACCACTGAACGAACGAGCAAGCGAACTCCTTAGCCTTAATAATATGGGCGAAACAATGAGCAATGTGGGGGCGATGTACGGCATTATGACCGCCTTTGCCTATTCCGAGCAAGCGGAGGACTGGACAACGACCGTAGATGACAAAGAATACAATGCAGAACAGTATTATAACTATGTCAATCAGCAGATCGCCGCTGCCGCCAATAGCGGAAGAGATGGCGGAGAAAAACTAAGTGATATCCTTGCCGCGCTTGGGCAGTTTGGGGCGTTTGCTCAGGACGAGGGCGGTAATCCGACAGACCAGTTTTTGGCTTATGTCGGCGACCCGGAGAGTTCGGACTCACAGATCAGCAAGGATCTGGACGGCTACATCAACGCGATGCAGGCGCTCAGTCAGAATCAGGACGGTCTGGTCGCCGCCGGCATCCTCGAAGACGGCGCGGACGGCGGAAACATTTCCCCGATCTTAGACCAGCTGTTCACCCAATAGAAATAAACCGTCCTCCCCCATCGGACAGGCACATGATAAAAACGACCCCCGTGAGCGATCAAATGAACCGCTCACGGGGGATTTTTTGCTCGGATGCGGGGAAGATCGCCGCGCGGAACGCTTAGCCCTCCTCTGTGTAGCCGTTTGGATTTTGTACCTGCCAGTTCCAGGAGTCTCTGGCGCAATCCTTATAGTCATATTCCGCCGTCCAGCCAAGGATGTTCTTTGCCTTTTCGACGGCGGCAAAGCTCAGGGGCACGTCGCCCGCGCGCGGGCCGACGATGCGGTAAGGCACCTTCCTGCCCGATGCCTCTTCAAACGCGGACACCAGCTGCAGCACGGTCGTTCCCTTGCCCGTCCCCAGATTGAAAACGTCATATTTGCTGTCCGTTTTTTCAAGATAGTTCAGCGCGGCGAGGTGTCCCTTCGCCAGATCGACCACGTGGATGTAATCACGAACGCCCGTGCCGTCCACGGTATCGTACTGATCGCCGTAAACGCTCAGATACGGGAACTGCCCAAGCAGGGTGCGGGTGATGTAGGGGGCAAGGTTGTTGGGGGCCTTCTGACCGCAGTCCTCGCCGATGAGCCCGGAGGGATGCGCGCCGACGGGGTTGAAGTAGCGCAGAGAGGCAAAGCGGAAGTTGTCGCGCTGCCGCGCGAAATCATGCAGGAGCAGCTCGTTGAGGTACTTGCTGAATCCATACGGGCAGCAGACCTTGCCGACAACATCGCTCTCGCGGTTCGGCATGGTCTCGGGCGTGCCGTACACCGTTGCCGAGGAGGAGAACACCAGCTTGTACACCTGATGCTTTTCCATTGCGTTGAGAAGATGGAAGGTAGACGTCAGGTTGGTGTCGAGATATCTTCCGGGGTCTTCAACGGACTCCGCGACGGATTTTAAGCCCGCAAAGTGGATCACGGCGTCCAGACGGTTCTCCGCGAAGACCGTTTCGAGCGCGGCGCTGTCCAGCAGGTCTAACTTGTAGAAGGCGGGGCGCTTGTTCGTGATCTTCGCAATGCGGTCGATCACCTCGACCTTGGAGTTGCACAGATTGTCTGCAATGACAACGTCATAGCCGGCATTCAGAAGCTCCACCACCGTGTGGCTCCCAATAAAACCCGTACCGCCCGTCACCAATATCGTCATGGCTCATGTTCCTCTCTTTTCCGTTTGTTTCTTGCCGATTTCGCGTTTTTTGCTCAAAGCAATCCCTTCTGCTCTAACTTTGACATATACCAGGACTTTTTGAGGCTCTTTTCGTTGGCATAGGTATAGACAACGGTATCCACAAGCGTGAGATCGCCGTTGTTGTCCCGGATGAGCGTTTCCATGGCGCGGATGACCTCATCCATCTTCCCGTCGCACTCCTTTTCCAAGGCGTTCGCTCGGGAAAGATAGCCCTTTGCCATCTTCGCAAGCTGAGTCGTTGTCCGCTTTTCCGCGGGCAGCGCCAGATACTCCGCCTTGGCGTCGGCATACATCGTATCGAGCGCCAGCGTGTACTCCTCGCGCAGGACGTAGACCTTGGCGATGAGCGCCGACAGCTCCTTCTGATAGCTGCTTTCCGCGCTCTTTTCGCTCTTCTCGCCCGCGGCCTCCGCGTCCGGCGTCTCAGGTGCAGCGTCCGTTTTGCCGCCGCTTTCCGGGCGGCTTGCCGGGACAGCGCTCTCCGCATCGGGTTGGGAGGGTTCCCCTCCCCCGCTGCCCGTCAGGCGCTCCATAAGCTGCTCCTGCGTCATCGAGCCGTCGCGCAGCGCCTGACGCTCCTCCTCCGTGACCTCGCGCACCGTGACCTCGCTCGCCGAGCGCACCGCCTCTTCGATCATCTGCTGGTTTTCCTCCAGCTTTTCCTCCAGCTCGTCCGATGTGTGCTGCGTCGCGGCATGGACTGCCTTTAAGTTGTCGCGCTGCCACCAGAAAAGCCCTGCCAGCGATACCGCCAGCAGCACGAGAACGGTGCAAAGAATGGTTTTTCGACGTTTCAAGCTGTTTCCTCCGCTTTTTTGCGTGTTTCCTCCCCGCCTGCAAGCCTTCCGCCTGCTTACGAGACTGCGGCCGCCCGGCCGTTGATCTCCTCCGGGGAGGCATAGGTCGGGACCATCTCGCGCAGCATGGCGATCAGCTCCTGCGGCGGGATGTCGCGGGTGACGGCTTCATCCAGCCGCAGCAGGTCATCCATGATGACGTCCTTTGAAATCTCTTGCTGCTGCTCAATGAAGATCTTCTCATTGCTTGTTTTGGAGAGCGTTTCGCTGCGCATCAGCAGCTCCTCATAGAGCTTTTCGCCGGGGCGCAGGCCGATCTCCTGAATGGTGATATCCTTGTCCAGCTCCAGTCCGGACAGGCGGATGAGGTTTTCCGCCAGTTCCAGGATCTTCACCGGCTCACCCATGTCCAGAACGAAGATCTCGCTCCGCTTTGCCATGGCGCCGGCCTCGAGCACCAGCTGGGCAGCCTCGGGAATGGTCATAAAATAGCGGATGATGCGCCTATCCGTGATGGTGACGGGGCCGCCCTCCTGGATCTGCTTTTTGAAAAGGGGCACAACAGAGCCATTGGAACCGAGCACATTGCCAAACCGCACCGCGCAGAATTCTGTGGGGCTGTCCGTCCTGCTTTGCAGGATCATCTCGCAGAATCGCTTGGTCGCGCCCATGAAGTTGGTGGGATTCACGGCCTTATCCGTGGAGATCATGACAAACTTTTTGACGCCGAACTTCTCCGCCGCCCGCACCACATGATATGTGCCGAAAATGTTATTCTTGATGGCCTCCTCTGGGCATTCCTCCATCAGCGGGACATGCTTGTGGGCCGCCGCATGGAGCACGATGTCAGGGCGATACATCTGAAACAGGCTGTAAACTTTTTCCTTATCTCGCACGGAGGCGATCTCCACCCGCAGGTTCAGCCGATCGCCCCATACACGCCGCAGCTCCTGCTGGATATCATAAGCATTGTTCTCGTAAATATCCAGAATGATGAGCTGCTTGGGTTGATATTTGGCGATCTGACGGCAAAGCTCGCTGCCGATGGAACCGCCGCCGCCGGTCACCAGCACGGTCTGCCCTTGCAGGAAATTCAGCAGGACCGCCGTATCCAGCTTCACCGGCTCTCTGCCGAGCAGATCTTCCACCTGCACATCCTTCACCGCCGCCATGCTCACCTCGCCGTTTACCAGCTGGTAAATTCCCGGCAGGCTCCGTACACGGCAGCTCGTTTTCTGGCAGATGTTCAGGATCTCTTTCTTATCCTTGGCAGACGCTGCGGGAATGGCAAGGACGATCTGCGTGATCCGCTCCTTTTTGACCATCTCGGGGATCGTCTCCCGCCCGCCGACAATGGGCACGTTCCCGATGTACTTGCCCTGCTTGCTCTTGTCGTCGTCGATGATGCAGCAGACATGGCTTTTTAGCTGCGGCGTGACGGAGATCTCCCGCAGGAGCATCCGCCCCGCCTCGCCCGCGCCGATGAGCATGACGCGCTCGCCCTCCTCCTGCCTTGCCTGACGGGCGGAGCTTGCGAATATCCGCAGAAAGCGGAAGGTGCAGCGCCCGCCCACCAGCAGGAACAGCTGGAACAAAAGCTCCATGAAGAGCACGCTCCTCGGCTGGTGATAGCCGAAAAGCGCCGCTGGCACATGGAACGCGCAATAGGCGAGGACGACGGATATCACCATCTCGGCGACATCATGGGCGCTGACGTAGCGCCAGAGGTAGCGGTACATCCGGCGCGGCCAGAAGACCGCCGCCGTGACCAGGATCTCAAAGGGCAGAGCGCGAAACCACGGCTCAAGGTAATTGGCAGGCACCTGATCAAAATCGAAGTCGAAGCGCACCAGCAGCGCAAGCCCGCCCGCCAGGATGATGAAAATGGCATCCAGCAGGATGAGCAGCACCGTCTGAACGGGCACGCTTTTCTGAATCGTTTTCATAAGACGCTCCCATAAATCTGCGGGAAAAGGCAGTCCCTCCACTGCCTTTTCCCGTACTCTTTTGAATTCTCCGCTCAGCGGAGGGCGACGCCGTCAGACGCCTCGCAGATGTTCTTCCACGCCCAATGGGCCTGGGGGACATCCGGGTACTGGCGGGCATTCTCGTAAGACTGACCTGCCATGCAGCGGCCCAGCAGACGGTTCAGCAGAACGGCTGCCTGCGCGCGGGTGATGTGCTGATTGGGGGCAAACTGCCCGTTGCCGACGCCGTTGACCCAGCCGAAGGACGCCGCCGTGGAAATGGCGTCAAACGCCCAGTGGCTGGCGGGCACGTCGGTAAAGGTCTCTCCGCTCGCGGAGACCTGGGTGAAGCGGGCGCAGATGGTGACAAACTCGGCGCGGGTGATGGGCTGATTCGGAGCAAACTTGCCGTTGCCGACGCCCTCCACGATGCCAAGAGAGGTAAGGGCATTCACCGCCTCGGCGCACCAGAGCGTGTCGGGGACGTCCGTAAAGGTGGATTTGGAGGAAACCTTCTGCTCCTTCAGCAGGCGGTAGAAGATCTGCGCCACCTGTCCGCGGGTAACGGAGCTTGCGGGATAGAACCTGCCGTCCGCCATGCCCTGCATATAGGCAATGTCCTGATCGGTGTTCAGCTGCTTGGAGATGCCGGTCATATCGGGGTCGGCGACCATCACGGCGCGAACGGACACGCTGCTTTCGGGCATGGTGAAGGTGTAGACGCCGTCAGACTGCTTGCTCACGGGAATGTCGTTGCCGCTCACATCCTTGACCGCCAGATCGGAGAGGACATAGCCGTTCGACGCGGCGCTGTCCCGGATGACGGCGGTCTCACCCTTGGGCAGGGTATTCTTGTCCGCGCGCAGCGAGCTGTTCGGCACAGGCTCCACAACGACCTTGTGACCGTCGGGCGTGGGCACGACGGGCGGATTCACGCCGCTGTCCGAGCCGGTGGTGTAGGCCTTGAGCGTCACGGTCACGGTATAGAGACGGCCGTTGTCCCGATAGGTCACGCGGTTGACGCGGTCGACCGTGAGGTTTGCGAAGGTGGAGGAAAGGCTCTTGAGCGTATCCTTGAAGGCGCTGTCCACGCTGTCATAATACTTCTCCACGTAGAGGTTCCACGCGCTCTCGCCCTGCCGGAACGCCTCGGCGCCCGTGTCCACGATGGTTCTGAGGCCGGTTCCGGCGAAAATGCTCTCCAATTCGCCGTATTTGCTGTCGACGACGGAGGCAAGCTCCGATGCAAGGGGCGTGCTCATCGTGCCATACCGGCTGGAGGAAGCGCTGAGCGTCCGCTCCACGCCGTCGGCGTCGGGACCGGTGATGGTCACGTCGACATAATAGGTCGTGGCTGCCAGCGCGGTCTGCGACAGCAGCGTGCACAGCACCAGCATCAGTGCCAGCGTTCTCGCAATGTTCCGTTTCATGTTCATCTTCATCCTCCATTGTATAATAAGTTGTAAGAATCACGTTTCTACTTTTTCAGACAATGCCCTCAAGATGCAGCGTCTCGCTGTGCAGCCTGCCCGGCAGGGCGCTGTGATGGGTGGCGAATACCGCCGCCGGATACGCGCCCGTCAGCTCTGTCAGCAGCCGTGCCTCCGTATCCTCGTCCAGCGCCGAGGTGATCTCATCCAGCAGCAAAAAGCGCGGGGCGGAAAGCATCGCGCGGGCGATGGCAAGGCGCTGGCGCTGTCCCGCGGAAAGACCGCCCCCCTCTTCGCTCAGGACGGTTTCAAGGCGGTCGGGCAGATCGCGGACAAAGCCGCATTGCGCCCGCTCCAACACCTCCCAAAGGGCGGCGTCATCCGCGTCGGGCTTTGCCAGCAGCAGATTTTCGCGAATACTGCCGGAAAAGAGCCAGGGCGTCTGTGGGACATAGCCGAACAGTCCCCGCACGGCAGCGGAGCAAGGGACCTCCCCCCGCTCGGTTTCAAGGTATACCCGGCCCTGCTGCGGGTGGTACAGCCCCAGAATGAGGCGGAAAAGTGTGCTTTTTCCGCTCCCGGATATTCCCGTGAGGCAGGTCCAGCGATCGAGCGGCAGCCGCGCGGAAAAATTCCGCAGAACAGGCTGTTCCTCGCCCTCATAGGAAAAGGTGACATTTTCAAACACGATGGCGCGAAAGACGTCGTCCGCCTCCGCCGCTTGTCCCGGCGCCTCCCCAGGCAGGGAATACAGCTCATCCAGCCGCGCCTCCGCCGCGCGGACGGCTGCCAGCCGGGACTGAACGCCCGACAAGCCCGTGAGCGGGCTTTGGAACATCGCGAGGAGCTGTAAGAGCGCCGCAAGGTCGCCGAAGGAGAGCCTTCCTTCCCGAATGGCGATGCCGCCCCAGACAAGAAGAACGGCGTATCCAAGCTGCAATACGGCGGAAAACCCGGTTCCGACCCCCGTTGAGAAGACGCGCAGGCGCTTGCGCTCGCGCAGCCACTCCTTCTGCCGTCCTTCAAAGCGGCGGACAGCCTCCTTCCCCGCCGTCATGCTGCGCAGAAGCTCCGTATGCTCCAGGATCTCCTGCGTGCAGCCCGTCAGACCTTCCTCCGCCTGACGCACGCGCAGATGCCGCCGCGTCAGATACTTTCGCAGCAGCCGCCCGCCGGCGATCGCCAGCGCGCCCGCGCCTACGACCGCAAGGGCAAGGGGGATATTGACGAAAAACAGCGCGGATGCGGCGCAAAGCAGTCGGATGAGCTGCCCCGCCACCTGGGGGCGGCCGACGACCCGCCATTCGCAGACGGTGTAAGCGTCCTGCGTCAGGCGGCTGAAGACCTGCCCGCTGTGGTAGCGGCTGTATGCCTCCGCATCTTTGCTCAAAAGCGTATCAAGCGTGTCGCGCCGCAGCGATACCGCCGCGCGGTCGACCGTCCTGCCGGAAAGCAGGTCAAGCCCGCCGTCGAGCAGCGGGAGAGCCAGCGCCAGAAAGAGCAGCACCCAGCCCCACG
>OKRS01002736.1_pt1 | contig 9768 bp, 7 predicted proteins | sample 1601191 | NCBI WGS metagenome assembly OKRS01 (sample SAMEA3541509, study PRJEB24748) | human gut metagenome | biome: human gut; feature: human-associated habitat; material: faeces | place: China | collected 2012 | reverse complement strand
CGGGCTTGATTTTTGTTTTGCTGTGGTTCCTTTTTTATCTCGTGGGCATGTGATTAAAAATTCTCATCTTAATTTCGTTTGACGAACTTATATACACGGGTTTAACAAGATGCAGACGTAATCTTGTTGTAATAAACTTTGGCAACGAAGAATATGATAAAAAGATACGACCTTTAATTGATTCTATAAAGTAGGGTATCTATGTAAAGAGTCAACTAGCAAGTGTAATAATTGTTGAAACAAACATTTTCATTGCTATTCATCACCCTTCGATCCACACCGTCAGAGCCTTTGCTAGTTCAAACTCTGTCATCTGTGCTACTATGCAACGACGGAAAAAATCGAACAAATGGCCATAACATTCCATTATTATTTTGCCGTCAATGCTTAGGATGGCATTGTGGCTATAGACGCTAATCTCGCTTGATCTTAATATGTAAGGATAGAAATAGTCTACTTCATCGCCCACTTGATATGCTTGATAGCGTTTCCGTTCCAACAAAACCAAACGGGCAGAGGTGTCGGGTTGTGATTTAATGTCGTTAAGGGCATCTGCCTCATCCATTTCCGCACCCTTAGAGTAACGCAAGGCATAGAATTTCTCTATAAATGGTACCAACTCATTGTCAAGAAATTCGTTTTTGAGGTGGTAAACATAGTATTCGCCATCTTCTTTTCTATCATAGATTTCTGTGAGATTGTATTTCTCTTCAACTAATTTCAAAATATCATCAGCCGATTTGTCATCTGACTGTTTCTCAATGTCTTTCTTTCTGATTGCGGCAGTCAACCGCAATCCTATCGCCAAAAACTGTCCCATATAAATATGTATTGATTAATTGAACGAAAAAAGGCGCACAACCAAAAAAATAAATATATTTCAGTTGTGCGTCTTAATATTAATTATAAGATGTTGTCAAATAAATTTTACTTCACCTCCTCGAAGTCAGCGTCTTGGATGTCGTCGTTCTTATCAGAAGAACTTTGTTGAGCACCTGCGCCTGCACCGGGTTGACCACCTTGGAAGCCTGCGCCTGCACCGGGTTGAGCACCTGCTTGGCTGTACATCTCTGCACTAGCGGCTTGCCATGCATTGTTGAGTTCAGCCTTGGCAGCATCAATGGCTGCAATGTCTTGTGACTTGTGAGCTTCCTTCAACTTGTTCAAGGCAGCTTCGATAGGAGCCTTCTTGTCAGCAGAGAGCTTGTCGCCTAATTCCTTCAACTGATTTTCAGTCTGGAAGATCATTGAATCGGCCTCATTGATCTTGTCAACGCGCTCGCGTTCCTTCTTATCAGCCTCAGCGTTAGCTTGAGCCTCAGCCTTCATGCGGTTAATTTCGTCCTCTGAAAGGCCGCTTGATGCTTCGATACGAATGGTCTGTTCCTTACCCGTTGCCTTATCCTTAGCCGAAACCTTGAGGATGCCGTTGGCATCAATGTCGAAGGTAACTTCAATCTGAGGCACACCACGACGTGCAGGAGCGATACCTGCGAGGTTGAAACGGCCAATGCTCTTATTGTCGCGAGCAAACTGACGTTCACCTTGGAGTACGTGGATAGTTACTTCAGGCTGGTTGTCTTCAGCGGTTGAGAATACTTGGCTCTTCTTGCAAGGAATGGTAGAGTTGGCATCAATCAATTTCGTCATTACGCCACCAAGTGTCTCGATACCGAGTGAAAGAGGAGTAACGTCGAGCAATACGATGTCGCCCACACCGCTCTCTTTGTTCAAGATAGCACCTTGAATAGCAGCACCTACTGCTACTACTTCATCAGGGTTAACGCCCTTAGAGGGAGCCTTGCCAAAGAAGTCTTGTACTAACTGCTGAACGGCAGGAATACGTGTAGAACCACCTACGAGGATTACTTCGTCAATGTCAGAGATAGAAAGACCTGCACCCTTCAAGGCAGCTTCACAAGGAGTCTTACAAGCTTCGATTAAGCTGTGAGCCAATTGCTCAAACTTAGCACGAGTCAAAGTCTTAACCAAGTGCTTAGGCATACCGTCTACAGAAGTAATGTAGGGGAGGTTGATCTCAGTCGTAGTAGAACTTGAAAGTTCGATCTTAGCCTTTTCTGCAGCTTCCTTCAAGCGTTGCATAGCCATGGGGTCCTTTGAAAGGTCAGCACCCTCATCGTTCTTAAACTCGTTGATCAACCATTCGATGATTACATGGTCGAAGTCATCACCACCGAGGTGAGTATCACCATTGGTTGAGAGTACTTCGAATACGCCACCACCAAACTCAAGGATAGAGATATCAAACGTACCACCACCGAGGTCGAATACGGCAATCTTCATATCCTTATTGGCTTTGTCAATACCATAAGCCAAGGCAGCTGCAGTAGGTTCGTTAACGATACGCTTTACATCAAGGCCTGCGATCTGACCAGCTTCCTTTGTAGCCTGACGTTGTGAGTCAGAGAAGTAAGCAGGTACGGTGATTACGGCTTCGGTTACTTCCTGTCCGAGGTAGTCTTCAGCCGTCTTCTTCATCTTCTGAAGGATCATAGCAGAGATTTCCTGCGGTGTGTACTGACGACCGTCTACTTCAACGCGAGCGGTGTTGTTTTCACCACGAACTACCTTGTAAGGCATACGTGCAATTTCCTTTTGCACTTGGTCGTAGTTCTCACCCATAAAACGCTTGATAGAGTAGATGGTGCGCAAGGGGTTGGTAACGGCCTGACGCTTAGCAGGATCGCCCACCTTACGTTCGCCACCTTCAACAAAGGCTACTACTGAAGGTGTAGTACGCTTACCTTCGCTATTAGCGATAACGGTAGGTTCGTTACCTTCAAATACTGATACACAACTATTCGTTGTACCTAAGTCAATACCAATAATCTTTCCCATTTTGTATATTCTTTTTTATTATTATTCAAATTAGTTAGATTGTGCAACGGCTTGTTCAGCGCGTTACGCTCTATAATATGCAAGGCGCGTGCCAAACTTTTTAAGTAGGAAGGAAATATTCTAAATATTGACTTACATATAATAGGTATATAAACAGACTGCCACAATTGTGACACTCCTGTCATATTGAGTGAAGTTGTTTAGATTGCAGTTTATCCCCCACCCCATGCAAAATCCCCTTACCTCTGTCACATAACGACTTGGAGGTAAGGGGATTTATGTAATGGTCTTAACTTTTGCCACTAAGGCTTGTGTTATTAATGGCAGCAAGTGCAGGGCTTGAGTTGCTTGAAGAAGTCATTTCCCTTGTCATCTACGAGAATAAAGGCGGGGAAGTCTGCTACCGTAATTTTCCAAATGGCTTCCATACCCAACTCGGGATACTCTACGCACTCAATGCTCTTAATAGAGCTTTGTGAAAGTACAGCAGCTACGCCACCGATTGTGCCCAAATAGAAGCCTCCGTGCGCTTTGCAGGCTTCGGTTACGATGTCGCCGCGATTACCCTTGGCAATCATTACGAGCGAACCGCCGTGTGATTGGAATTCGTCTACATAGGGGTCCATACGGTTGGCCGTAGTCGGACCCATTGAGCCACAAGGATAACCCTCTGGAGTCTTAGCAGGTCCAGCATAAAGGATGGGGTGATCTTTGAAGTATTGTGGGAGGTCTTCACCGGCATCAAGGCGAGCCTTGAGTTTGGCATGGGCAATGTCGCGCGCTACAATGATTGTACCCTTTAGACTTACACGTGTACTTACTGGATACTTGGTCAACTCTGCGCGTACAGCATCGATACCCTTGTCAAGGTCGATTTCAATTCCCTTACCGCCTTCGCCCGGATTGCGAAGTTCTTCGGGTATAAGTTCTGTAGGATTCTCATCCATCTTCTCCAACCAAATACCGTCTTTGTTAATCTTGGCCTTGATGTTACGATCGGCAGAGCAACTTACGCCCATACCAATGGGGCAACTTGCACCGTGACGAGGCAGTCGAATGACGCGAATATCGTGTGCCAAGTACTTACCACCAAATTGTGCGCCAAGACCGATCTTATGAGCTTCATGTAAGAGCTTTTCTTCTAAGTCAATGTCGCGGAAGGCACGACCTGTCTCGTCGCCCGTTGTGGGTAGATTGTCGTAATATTTGATAGATGCCAACTTAACCGTAAGCAAGTTCTTTTCAGCACTTGTTCCGCCAATTACGAAGGCAATGTGATAAGGAGGACAAGCAGCAGTACCAAGGCTCTTCATCTTCTCTACCAAGAAGGGGAGTAATGTTCCTTCGTTTTGAATCGTAGCTTTGGTCATGGGGTAGAAGTAGGTCTTGTTAGCTGAACCACCCCCCTTTGCTACCATTACGAAGCGATATTCGTCGCCTTCGACGGCTTCAATGTCAATCTGTGCGGGGAGGTTGCAACGCGTGTTTACCTCATCGTACATATTGAGCGGTGCATTTTGTGAATAGCGAAGGTTGTCTTGTGTATAAGTGTTATAAACGCCAAGGCTGAGTGCCTCTTCGTCTTCGAAGTCAGTCCACACACGCTGCCCCTTTTCGCCATGGATAATAGCCGTACCCGTATCTTGGCAGAAGGGAAGAATTCCCTTTACGGCAGTCTCAGCATTGCGAAGGAATTGCAATGCTACATACTTATCATTTTCTGAAGCTTCGGGGTCAGAAAGTATCTTAGCCACCTGAAGGTTGTGCTCACGACGGAGCATAAACTCTACATCGTGGAAGGCTTGTTGTGCCAACTGAGTGAGGACTTCCTTCGAAACCTTCAAGATTGTTTTACCTTCAAATTCGCCTGTACTGACGCCTTCTTTGCCAATTAAGCGATATTCAGTAGTGTCCTTGCCCAATTGGAACATTGGAGCATACTTGAACTCTGGAGTTGTAGCCATATTGATTGTTATATAATAATGTTATTGTTAATTGCTCTTGCAAAGATAGTGTAAGGTTAGCGCTTTAAAAAGAAAAATGCAATTTTTATTTTCGGTTCTAACATAAATGGACATCAACACATAATTAGCAAAAAAGAATTGAACTTAAACGTTTACTATTCATGTCACGCGCTTCGCACTTTGTTCTGAACATTAATTATCATCAATTATCCATTAAATACTTCCATTCATCTTTTTCGCTAACTATTTCGTTAATGCTCATTCATGTTATCCACCACTTTGTCTGCCCCTGCAGTAAGGAGTTGTTCGGGTGTATGGTTTCCCCAACTAACACCAATGCAACAACCTGCATGAGCACGCCTACCCATTTCGATGTCGTAAGTAGTGTCACCTATCACAGTAGTATCTGACGGAAGAACATTCATTACTTGGCAGAGATGAAGCACAGGAGTAGGATCGGGCTTATGCGTATGAACGTCCTCACACGCCACAATGTAGTCTATAAAATGACGAATGCCTAACTTACGACAAAGTTCATCGACCGACTGATGACCTCGACTGGTGGCAATAGTTACGTACATTCCTGCCTCACGTTGACGAAGCATCTCATCAGCTATGCCTTCAAATAGGGTTACATTGGCCGTACCCGTCTGTTCAAACAACACGCGATAAAGTTCTGTGGCTTGCTTCACTTCTTCACTATCCAATGGCAAGTGTGCCAACTGAGCGATGCTATCGAGCAAGGGCAGCCCAATAGTCGCACAGATAGCAGACGGCGTTGGAATTGGGAAGGACATACGTTCGAATGTAGCCGTCATCGTAGCGACAATACCCTTTGCTGTATCGGCTATGGTGCCGTCAAAGTCCCAAACTACCATTTCACGACGCTGGCTATAAGCAATGCTTACTCCTTGTCCGTCAAAGCCCGCTATAGGGGGCATACACTTTGTCACCTTTACGTCAACCTGACGCAATAAGCTAAAGTGACGTAGCAACGAGTGAGCGATGCGAGCAGCCAAGGCTTCCAATAGTTGTGTAGGACGTTGCATCTCACACCTCACGAGGTCGTACACTTCGGCATAATTAACCGTCCCTGCCAAGTCATCATGATAGAAGGCTTGGTGGGCATCTTTTGTATCTATATATAATAAGAGTGAGAGACGATACTCTCCCCCCATCTCTCGTTCTTGCGGCAATACACCATGATAGGCGTAAAACCGCATCTCAGGCATTGATATTTGTAGCATTTGTTTCATAAGTAGGTGTTCAAAATTATTTTATACAATCAGTAGGTGCCATTTTCACATTGAAAGCACATTCTCGAGACGCATCTGTCCCCTTCGGCCTCGGTCACATAGCCCGCTATGCCCCCCTTCGGTTCCCCCGTTATCGGGGGACAGAAACCCTCACCCGAAGGGAACATCTGCGCCCCGATAATGCACTTTCAATGTAAAAATAATTTTGAACACCTACTTAAACTGCAATTTAGAACTGAACAAAAAATGAACATTAACGAAATCATTAACAAAAACATTAATGATGCGTTAATGCTCATTTATGTTCCTATCCGCAACGGCTAGCGCCACAATGTTTGCAGATAAGACAACCTTCTTGGTAAACCAACGACTCGTGGCCACAGTTCGGACATTTTTGCCCCTTCGCCTCTGTACCGTCCACAACATACTTTTTCAAGGCACGACTCACGCCGACCTTCCACGTATTGATGTTTTCGCTTTCCAGTTGCAAAGAATTGACAAGTTTTATCACATTCTCAATCGGCATGCGATAGCGCAACACGCCCGAAATGAGCTTGGCATAGTTCCAATACTCCTTATTAAACTTCTCACTCAATCCCTCTACGGTCATCTTATAGCCACGTTTGTTTTGGAACTGGAAGTCATAGCGCTTCGTACCGTCGGGCAACTGACGCTTCACGATGCGCCCCTTCGATACGGACTTTGGCAATACAATGCCCTCTTCGTCGTCTTGCAGCCCCGTAAAGATTTCGTAAGGATAACCATCTAAGAGTCCGACAAAAGCCACCCACTTCTCCTTATTATTTTGGAAGCGTACCACATCACACTCCAACTCTTCAGGACGTCGCTCGGTAACAACGGGCATCTTGTACACACCAACAGAAGCAGCTTCTTTCTCCTCCTTTTTCTCCTTCTTATCAGTCTTCTGCGTGCTGACCAATACGCCTGCACGCGATCCGTCGCGATAAATCGTGCAACCCTTGCAGCCACTCTTCCATGCCTCAACGTAGAGGCGGTTGACGAGGTCTTCATCAACAGAGTTGGGCAAGTTGACCGTTACACTAATGCTATGATCTACCCACTTCTGGATAGCTCCTTGCATACGCACCTTCATCAGCCAATCAACGTCATTGGCTGTAGCTTTATGGTAAGGAGAACGTGCCACGAGTTCGTTTATCTCGTCTTGCGTATAACGTTTCTCGGTATCGAGTCCTTGTGCCTTCATCCATGTGAGGAACTTGGGGTGATAGACAACGTATTCTTCGAAGCAGTCACCCGTCTCGTCCATAAAGTCGACGTGTACGTTGGTATCATTGGGGTTAACCTTGCGGCGACGCATATAGACGGGCATGAATACGGGTTCGAAGCCAGAAGTAGTCTGCGTCATAAGGCTTGTAGTGCCTGTGGGAGCAATCGTCAAACAAGCTATATTGCGACGACCATACTTTACCATGTCGGCATAAAGTTCGGGGGCCTGTTCTTTGATGCGCAGTATGAAGGGATTATTCGCTTCACGCTTAGCATCGTATATGCTAAACGCACCACGTTCCCGTGCCATTGTCACGCTAGAAGCATAGGCCGTAAGCGCCAAAGTGCGCTGCACTTCTACAGCCATTTCGGTAGCCTCCTCTGTGCCATAACGCAGTCCTAAAGCGGCTATCATATCCCCCTCAGCAGTAATACCTACACCGGTACGACGACCTTGCGCAGTCTTGTACTTGATCTTCTCCCAAAGGTGGAGTTCTGTATGTTTTACATCATCGCTCTGTGGATCGCACTTTATCTTGGCAATGATATGGTCAATCTTCTCTTGTTCGAGGTCGATGATATCGTCCATAAAGCGCTGTGCCAACGTGACGTGTTCTTTGAAGAGTTCGAAGTCGAACGTAGCCTCCGGCGTGAAGGGGTGTTTTACATAACTGTAAAGGTTTATAGCCAAGAGACGGCAACTATCGTAGGGACAGAGGGGAATTTCGCCACAAGGATTGGTACTAACGGTACGGAACCCAAGGTCGGCATAGCAGTCGGGGATACTTTCACGCAGAATTGTGTCCCAGAAGAGTACACCAGGCTCAGCACTTTTCCACGCATTGTGTACAATTTTCTTCCACAAAGCGGTGGCGTCAATGTCCTTTTCTAATATAATTGGGGCGCTATCATCGATGGGGAACTGCTGGTGATAGGGGCGTCCTTCGATGGCGCAGCGCATAAACTCGTCATCGAGTTTTACACTGACGTTGGCTCCCGTTATCTTACCTTCGGTCATCTTGGCATCTATGAAGTCCTCTGCCTCGGGGTGACGTACGGAGATACTCAACATCAAGGCACCACGACGTCCGTCTTGTGCCACCTCACGAGTAGAATTGCTGTAACGCTCCATAAAGGGTACAATACCAGTTGAGGTGAGAGCGGAATTTTTGACGGGTGAACCCTTGGGGCGTATACCTGAGAGGTCGTGTCCTACGCCACCACGGCGTTTCATAAGTTGCACCTGTTCCTCGTCTAACTTCATTATAGCACCATAGGAGTCGGCATTGCCGTCTATGCCAATTACAAAACAGTTGGAGAGGGAAGCTATCTGATAATCATTACCGATGCCTGTCATCGGTGAACCTGCTGGAACGAGGTAACGGAAGTGGTCGAGCATACGAAACACTTCTTCTTCGCTCACAGGGTTGGCATATTTCTGTTCGATACGTGCTATCTCACGCGCGATGCGGTGGTGCATGTCGCGTGGTGAACATTCATATATATTGCCAAAGGAATCCTTCATGGCATATTTGTTCACCCACACGCGGGCGGCTAATTCGTCACCTTCAAAGTATTCAAGCGAGGCGCGATAGGCCTCATCGTAAGTATATGTCTTATTCATGGGGAAAAGGAAAGAGGAATATTACAATTTTAGGCTGCTCAGCGCAGTTCCATCAAGAGTGCGAATAGCGAGGTTGCCTTCGGCATAGGTGGCAAAGGTTGGGGGATTGCCTCCCTTGGGGAATGTGGGCGACCCCGTGTTGACGATAATGGGGGTACCAGCCTCAGCATTGGCCTCGCGCAACGTTTGTAGGTGGGTGTGACCATAAATGAACACGTCGCAAGCGGGAGCTGTGGGCATATTCTTCTCATTATACACGTGGCCGTGGGTAATGAAGAAGCGTTTGCCTTCATCAACCAATAGCATATAGGTACTTTGAATAGGGAAGTTGAGCAACATTTGGTCTACCTCCGAATCGCAGTTGCCTCGAACGGCCACTATATTGGCCGCGCGTTCGTTCAATCGTTCTGCAATGGCTTGTGGGTCGAGTCCTTGACACAGTCCATTGCGTGGTCCATAGTTAAGTATGTCTCCTAACAAGACCAAGAGGTCATAGTGATGGGCATCATAATAGCGCAACACTGCATCGAGTGCTGGCAGTGACCCATGTATGTCTGATAAAAAGAGTATACGCATGATAATCTTTCGTTTCTCAAAAAAAATCGTTTTCCATGCTTACAAAAAAGCTATGCAAAGATAGTGCAAGGAGCGTTCAAGACAAAACAAAAGTGTGCTTTTGTTTTTATTGCCGAGCCGCAGCCTATCTTTCTTTATTCTCTGAACTTAGGTAAACTGCAGTTGGATAATTAATCAAACTTGCCCACAGGGCCGACGCATTACTTTTCTCTTTCATAATCAGTGATATTCCATAGAAAAG
>OKRS01002723.1_pt1 | contig 9810 bp, 13 predicted proteins | sample 1601191 | NCBI WGS metagenome assembly OKRS01 (sample SAMEA3541509, study PRJEB24748) | human gut metagenome | biome: human gut; feature: human-associated habitat; material: faeces | place: China | collected 2012 | reverse complement strand
GAAAGCCCAAATTGCTCCTTCGGGGCGTACCACTTGCGACTTTTGACACACCCTCTTTTTACTCATAATACTCTGAATAATCTATCATCTTTTCAGCTTTAAATGGAACTACTGCAGTTTTTATATGTATCTCTTTTGCCATGTCTACCAACATCTTTGTATATGTACTTCTGCCATCCCAAAAAGCTATGACCGCATTTGCTTTTTCAATCCTTTTTGCAGAACAGATTCTATGTGCATCTTTACCATAGATATGCCAATCAGCTTCGAATTGTTCCGATACAATACCATTTTCAACACAATACCGTGTTATCATTTCTTTTGTATTGTTTGAGGTGCCAGACAAGATTACGACATTGTTGGTTTTCATTTTTCCAGAAAGATAATAATCGCATTTTTCTTTGAGCAATTCATAATTACGGAAGGAACTGCTACCTGCAACAATAACATAAAAATCGTCACCTCTATTTATAGGAGGATTCTTGACTTCTACAAAATCAAGCTTGTCCAACATATAAAGGTTGTCATTAATATGGAAACTGCTGCATTTTTCTGCTTCTGCCATTTGGGGAAATTTGGGCTTCCCATATTTTTTACTCAATCGGCAAATTGGATGCTCTTCATACATAGTAGCGTAGTAAAATTTGCATATTAGGCAACGTCTAACATTGTAGTGCTTATACATCCATATTAAGAGGGAATGAAAGAGGGAATGATAATCATTTTGAAACTGATAATTTCCTAATAAATTCAATTCACACAATGAGTCTTTCCTCACTTTATTATGGGCAATTCTGCAATTTACAAATGTTATATATCCATTCTGTTGGTTTTCAAATTTACCAAATACATAGCGGGCAATTCCTATTTCCACCGGTTCTTTTAAAGTACGTTTAAAGGCTATAAACTCCAATGGACCGCTTACTTCTTTTTCGCCATAACGCCATTCATGAGTTTCCTCCCAAACTTCCATATTTAAAAGAGCGTTTATGTCTTCTTCATTCTTGATCTTAATTTCTATTATTTTTAGGCCAGAGTTTCTTTTTTCTTCATCGCAAGCATGGGTAACACAAACTTCTATCAGAACAGGTACTAAGTTCGTTGATTTGCTATTTGTCAAAAGTAAATCTGCAATAAACCCATTTATCTCTGCTTCTTCTGTGCAAGTGTCATAATATTGCTTCAAATCATATTTACATACTTGATTCTTATCTTCGCACTTTTCACTTCTTAATTGGCAGTTAGTATTTTGGCATGTACGTGTAACTGGGTATGAAATTTCAAACTTCTCGGAGTTTTCAAATTTCTCTTTTATTAGTTTCTTGGCTAATTTATGTAGATAGGTTTCCCCAGAACAGTCTACCAGCTCCTTATGATAAAAATGTGGTCTTCGATATTTACTTCCGATCGCACGAGGTAGTAAAGGATTACCGCAACCTATACAAATATATTGATGCTGGTTGCGGTTTTCCTTAGTGATATCTTTGATAGAAACCAATTTTTTGCTTTCATCATAGGCATATTGATACTTGATTTCAGCCATAGGCAAATTCTTTAAAGCTACAAATTATATATCACGCTCTCAGGGAAAAGTAAGGGCATTCCTTTCTTCTTGATCTTGAAAGAATATGTATCACCATGTCCACTTGGATGACATAGCAGTAAGTCTACCGTTATGATATTCTGCTCAATAAGCACATCAAACTGTCCGACATTAGGATTCTTTGTGTGCTCAATCTGCTTGTACCTAAAGTATTCCTTACACGATGCGTAAGTTCACAATTCTCATTAATATCGCTTGCAAGGCGAAAATCATAGAACTTATCATCTGTATATGCCTGCATAAATCCTTCGCTGAAGCCTCCAGCACCAGCGAATAAATCGAGATAATTCACGCCTCTACGAGAGGCGAGAAATTCTTTTTTTTCAGCCATTCTTTATCTTTCAGTTGTTTTTGTTCAAAAAATCAGCCCTTATAAGTTCTGTATAATTTACATCCAGTAGCTCTGCTATTTTAAGTAAAGTTTCAAGCGAGGGCTGCGAAGTGTTTGTGCACCATTTGGATATAGTGCAAGGGTCTTTCTGCAGCTGTTCCGCCAGCCACTTATTGCTGCGCTTTTTTTCTACAAGCACAACCTTTATTCTATTTATATCTTTATAATCTTCCATAATGCAACTTTTTGCAAAAATACCATTTATTTTTTTATTTTCACTGATTTTTCAAAAATAATGTGATTTAAAAATCTATTTTATTCTTCTCAATTAAAAAACTGGAAACAGTATTGATATATTTATTAAAATTCTATACCTTTGTCTATATTATTAAATTTTGATTGTATGGTAGAACACATCATAAAACTAATTAGTGATGCATACGAGTTGTATAAATGTAGAAATTCGTCTGTCATGTTTAATTTTAATACTCAACACATAATGGATTTTGTGTTGAGCTTTGAATGTTGCTACTAATCCAAAAATGTTAAACAAATCTTGGTGGAATAGATAATGAAATATTTTTTAATGGGATTGAAACATTTTAAGAATGTTGCAATTGCATGTGCTCCCGACAATGTTGGTTTAGCGCATGAGTTAATCGGTGCTCTAAGAGAATCAGATGTAATGCCATTTGATTTTACTCTTAAAGCTTTAATGGTAAAAAGTGACGGAATACATTATTCTAATGATTTCTCACGTGTAGAAACTATTTGGTTGGATTACCAACCAAATAGTTTAGCATGGCCTTTGTTCTCGGAAAAATTAAAAAAAATAATTGAGAAGATGTTGACAGGAAAAGAAGGTCTTAAGTGGATTTCATGCAATATTTGTTGTGGAAAAGAAACCAGAACATACTATATTCCACATTTTATTGAGGAATTAGACGTGCTAAATAAGGATAAATGCTTTTATTCTAATAATGGTGGTTTAATAAAACCTGCATATTCCTCTTTGAAAATACAAGATTATAGTATATTTCCCAAACCGTCAATGAATAATTTATGGCAAATAACTGCAGCTATATGTATTTCAGACAAAGTTAAAAAAGAAATTGTGAAATCAAAAATTTCATGTATAAACTATGAATCAATTTTGATTGTCTGACTTAATTGACATAACTATCAACAAGAATGTAAAAAACTCAGTATTCGTGTGACCTTTAGGTCATATGAATATCTTTGCCCTAAAAAAGCAAACTTATTAAAGCGAACAGTAAATCTACATGCGGTAATGATTTTTATGAGTTACCATTATAAGTTAACATAGGCTATAACAACATTAAAACATATGGAATTCAAGCAAAGTGTAAAAGAAGCCCTCGCATATTATGTATATGCTTTGGTTGACCCCAGAGACCATAAAATTTTCTATATTGGCAAGGGTAAAGACAATCGCGTATTTCAACATGCTGCAGCTACTATTGATGAAATAGAACAGGGATTAAAACTTGAAACTATCAAAGACATTATTTCTGAAGGAAAACAAGTTGAGTATTATATTCTGCGACATAATCTTGATGAGAAAGAGGCATATTTAGTTGAATCAGCTATAATTGATATGCTCACATATTATAAGTTCAATCATGATAATCAACTGACCAATATCGTAGCAGGACATCATCAATGGGATGAAGGTATCAAAAGCATTGAAGAGATTAATGCGTTGTATGATTGCCCGAAATTAGAAGTAAAGGCTGGAGTCTATATTCTCTTAGTAAGTCTTAATAGGACTTACAACCAAACACGAGCTAAGGGAATATATCAAAGGTTTAATATTTACGAAGCAACAAGAAAATATTGGGCTATTTCACCAAGACAAGCAGGACGAGTAAATTATGTACTGGGTGTTTACAAAGGTGTCGTCAGATGTGTTATTAAAGTCAAATCTTATGAATTTGTCGATAAGTCTGATGATGGAACAGTCTTTAAAAAACCTCGCTGTTGTTTCGAAGGAGAACAATGCTTGGACTCTATATATTTAAACAAAGATGTTATAGACTATCCTTTCGGTAGCGGTGGCTCAGTTCGATATATATTCTGACAAATTTTTGTCTTTTCCACACCGCCAAATCGCTCATATCTTTGCCCTAAAAAAGCAAGATATGAGCGATTTTTCATTTATTCCACCAACATCCGTTGTCACCATCCCTGGTGCCCACGTCTCCGCAGCCTTCACCGCCAAGACATCCGAAGTCTTCAAGGAAGAGCATAACATCGCACCAATCATCATCAACGACAAGATGAAGTACATCCCGTGGGGAGGTGACAACCAGATGCCGTACAATATCATTGACCTCATCGAATCCGACGAGACAATGAGCACTTGCCAGATGTTCAATGCCGAAGTCTGCTATGGCAGTGGACTTGTCTATGACACAGAGCTTGCCACCGCACAAGTGCAAGCGCAAGTGGATGACTTTATGCTGGACAACGACCTCGCAAGTTACTTCCTCGGCGTGTGCCAGGATTTCAAGCACTTCGGCTTTTGCGTCAGCGTGATCATCCTCAATGAGGATGCCTGTCGCATCGTCCGCATCGTCCGCAAACAGGCGTGCTATGTCCGCTTTGCTCCTGCCGACAAGTCGGGCGTGATACCTTACATTCTTTATGCCAACTGGCGTAATACGGTCAGTCCGGAGGACATCGAGCGCATCGAACTTCTCAATCCCCAATCTCCATTGACCGACCTCCATACACGTTCCAAGAAGATCAAGAAGTTTGCGGTTGTGTCCAGGATCCCCACGCCAGACAACACGTATTACCCCATACCGTACTACGCAGCCCTTTTCAAAGGCAAGTGGTACCACATCGAGATTGCCAACTCCTTCTGGAATAACATCTTCAAAGTCGAGGGCATTACTGACCGCGTCAAGCAACTTGAACGTGTCAACGAGGAGAAGGACGCAAAGCAAGTTTCACTCAATAAAGACAAAGACAATGAGCAATCTGATAAATGATAACGATGCTCTGAAGAAGTACGTTCCCAACACACTCAAAGCGGTTGCTGGTGAACTTTCTCTTTTCGACAAGATACAGTATCACCTCTTACAGGCGGAGCAATGGCTTACCGACACTTTCGTTTCGTCCGACACGATGAGTCGCATCCGCACATACTCTGACAGCACACCGCTCCTGCACTACTGCCGTATCATCACGGCTGCAGAGGCGATGCGCCACGCCGTACCACAGCTCGACCTCATCCTTACGCCTAACGGCTTCGGCATTGTCAGCAATCAGAATGTGATACCGGCATCTAAGGAGCGCATCGAGAGGCTTCTTCTGTCTCTCGAAAAGCAGCGCGACGATGCGCTTGCCGTTATCCTCACCATGCTTCCGGATGCTCATCATTGGACAGCTTCGGAGCAGTTCAATTACTTCGCTGCCACGATGTTCACTACGCTCGACATCGTGCACCAGCATACGTTTAACCAAGGGCAACGTATTCGCAGAATGGAAACAGTCTGACACCGCCAAACTCTTTGAAGACCATGGATATAATAATAAAAAGCAAGCAGGAGGCTACTTCTTCTAAAGAGCAGTCCTTCGATATTAAAGTTCCGAATTCGTGGCAGTCGCTATCTGACAGCCAACTCCAATATTTCTTCACGCAGCTCTCGCACGATCTGCCAATGGAAGAAATTCTCACTCTCTGTCTGTTCAAATGGGCAGACCTAAGGGTGTTGTGCAAGACGCATGACGGCAGCTATCTCGTAAAGCACCGCCATGCGCCCAAGCAGGAGACTACGCTCACCATCAGACAAGTGCAAGCAGCCACGGCTTCGTTGGACTTCTTACGGCGCTTTGCTCCGTTGCCGGTTCGCATCACTAAAATCGGAAGAGCCACTGCCATCGAAGCCGACTTCCAGGGCTACGCACCGCCCATCGGTGAGGTGCTGCGGACTGCCATGAATGTACAGATCCGTGCGCTAACTGGAGGTGACACCACTAAAGAGGAAGCGGTGCTCTCTATGGACACATGGCGAGCACTCACAGAACTCGACGCTAAGGCTAAAGAAGTAGAAGACATCAAACGACAAACGAAATGACAGACAAGAACATCAATTGGGATGCCACAGCCTTCTTCGCATCCCTCACAGAAACAAACAAGTTCGCCAAGGCCCATGACTTTGTATTCGCAAAAGTCAGCGGACTCGACGGCTTCGAGGAAGCCTTGCAGCAGCTACAATCCGCCACGGCAATCATTGCCGTCAGCGACATAAGCCAAGGTTATATCGAGGTGAACAACAGTCCGCACACTCCATGGCGACATCGGACGTGAACGCAAGCGCAAAAAGAAGCCTTGGTTCAGCCGTAAGTATTACGCTTCCGTCATGAACCTCCGTGACTTCCTCTCCGACAACATCGCTCACGAGTTCGTCGGTGTCGTCGCCCAGACACTTGACGACAAATCTTCGCAAGCTCCGGGTGCAGTTCCCCAATGCCAAAATTGTCATTACATTTCTATGTCTTTTGTCCATAAAACCCGATAATTTGTAATGTATGATAAAAAAACTACTCTTTACTATTGTTTCCTTTCTTTAAAAGATGTATATTTGCGTTGTGTTAGCTATTGTTGTATTTTAGTTATAAATGCGGTGCTAAGATGTGATATAGCTTACATTTGGATGCCCGAAAGCCTTATGGTGTAACTTTTGCGGGCAATCCATAGAATCAACAAAGCCGCATAACTAAAACCATTTATGAGCGTATGATAAAGAAATTAACCTCATTATTAGCATTCTTTCTGATCATACAAGCAGGAAGCATTGCCTATGCTCAAAAAGAGTTTACCGTCAATGGTATGAAGTATGGTACAACCTCCGATACTTCTACCGAGTGTACATTAATTGAGGGCAAAACTACAGCCGTGCTTTCGGTACCAGAAACAGTAGAATATGATGGCGTAACCTACACTGTAACAGCCATCGGCAATAGCTCATTTACGAACGATGCTACAATCAAGCATGTTTACCTACCTAAGAGTGTGAAGTCAATAGGTAACTATGCGTTTGCCTATTCGAAGATAGAAGATATCGTTTTGCCAGAAAACCTTACCTCTGTAGGATCTATGGCTTTCTTCTATGCTTCAGATTTGACAAATGTGTATGCACTTGGGGTAAATCCACCAAGTTCAAGTTCTTCCAACTTCCTCGGCTGTACGCCTACAGTGTATGTGCGGCCCTCTGCACTATCTAATTGGGAGCAGAGTACCGACTGGTCGGGAATGGACATATACGAAACTATGACGGTGGATTTCCGTGGTGAGAATGCGACGTATTGCTCGCCGTTCGCAATAAAAATCACAGCAAAAAAAGCTCCTAAAGTGTATGCCGTTACAGGTATTGACGAGAAGAAGGAATGTGTGATACTCAACGACCTCAATGGAGTTATACCTGCCAATACTGGTGTGCTTATACGAGAGAATAAGCAACCCGAATACGATGCTCAAATAGCCGAAGACCAAAGTGTAAAGGCTGAAGGTAATAGAATGGTTGGTGTGCTTGTCACAACTAAGATACAGAGTGGAGACGAAATACATAAAAATTTTGTTCTCAACGATAACAAGTTTGACAACGTTACCACCGCCACTGATGTATACGCCAAGCGTGCTTACTTGCAACTGCCATCCACTGTGCCTTCTATTTCGTGGAAGCTCGAAGCCGACAAGGTAGAGCCAGACAAGCCTGCAGTACAGGAAAATGCATTGTGGGGTAATGTGATTTATAGCGAGTACGACACAACCACTGGCAAATTGAAATATGATCAATCGATATATTCGTTAAAGCCCGAAGCCGGTATAACTCTCACAAAGCGATTCAAACAATCAGAGAAAGAGACAATATGTGCCAACGGCGGCGGTGCATACTACGACGATCTCTTCCATTTCATCCTTTTGGCTGAAAATGAAGCAACACACGGCTACGATGTATGGTCGCGCGAATACAGCTATGCCAACGACACCTTACAATATCACCGCAAGGGCATAAAGCTAAACGATTACTCGCTTTATGCTAAAGCAGGTGTTGCCATAGATCCAACCACAGGATATGTTTATGGTATATTCTCATCGCAGAACAACCTCACTCGCCAATTGGGTATCATTGACTATGATAATCTTGCTCGCACAACTATTGCCGTATTGAAGAATAGTTACTATGCTTTCGCCGTCAACTCTAAGGGAGAAGCTTATGGTATTACTGATGAAGGCGATTTGATGAAGATAGACAAGGCTACTGGTGAGGAAACCACTATCGGACATACAGGTGTTACACCACGCGATATGACCCAAAGTGCCACATTCGATCTTAGCAACGACAAACTATATTGGGCTGCAGAAGTATATCAGGAAGACGGGTCTGTACTCTACGAGGTAGACACAACTACCGGAAAAGCTACAAAGATAGATATGTTCCCTGGACGTGCGCAAATAGCTGCACTTTACTGTCCTAATTCTATTTATGTCGAACATGCGCCCGCCAAGGTGAAAAACCTTACAGCTACATTCGAAAACGGCAGCTTGACAGGCAAGATTAAGTTCAATTTGCCAAGCACTGACATTGCTGGTACTGATATATCGTCTAAGGTAAAATACACAGTATATGCTAATGGAGTGCAAATTGCCACCGGAGAAGGCTATGCCGGTACAATGAAGTCGGTTAGTTACACAGCTGCAGTCGATGGCGAGGATTATATCTTTGCTGTAATGCCGTCTAACGACAAGGGTTACGGCAAGCCGTCACTTGTTTCAAGCTGGATTGGTCATGACATACCTAATGCGCCAACTGACGTGAAACTCACAATCGATGAAACCGGCAAGTCAACACTTACGTGGACTGCTCCTACTAAGGGACAACACGACGGGTTCATAGAAGAGCCATTGAAGTATATCATCACCCGCTATCCTGGCGATATACTTTCATTCAACTATGAAGGCACCACCTTTACCGAACAGTTGCCTGAGGACGGATTGTCATCATATTACTACACAGTTCGCTCGTTGAATGGTGAGCTTTACTCTGAGCCAGTAGCATCAAATGAGGCTGTTTATGGTTCGGCATTATCAATACCTTACTATGAAGACTTCAGTCAAGAAAGCTCATTCAAGACATTTACTGTAGTTGATGCCAACAACGACAACGTGACGTGGGTTTATAATAGCTACGATAAAGCGGCTATGATTGACAACAGTCTAAAAGTGGTTGATGATGATTGGTTGATTACTCCAGCAATAAAGATGGAGAAGAACAAGACCTATGAGCTTACTTTCGGGGCAAGTGCAAAGGCTTCGTTAAGTCCTGGCACAATTGCAGCGGCTATCGGCAGCACGCTCAATCCTTCTGATTACTTCACTCTTGTAAAAGCAACAGAGATAAGTACGTCTGCCGCTCAGAACTTAAACGTTAAATACGCAGTATCTGAAGATGGTGAATATCGCATTGGGTTCCATGCTACCAGTCCTATCGGATTCAGCAGTATGAATCTGGAAAACATCAGTATAGTGGAAGATACGACATCTGGCATCAACAATGTCGAAACCGATGTGAATACCAATGGCGAGACATATACCCTCGATGGTAGAAGAGTAAGCGGTACGTATAGCGGACTTGCAATAAAGCGTGGTAACAATGGTAAGTTCACCAAGGTTATAATCACAAACAAATAAGCCATAGCGCTAATCAAATTAAAGGCTGAACTTCAATGTATTGAGGTTCAGCCTTTTTAATACTTCTATAAAAATATGGGCAGAGTTGAATATTTATCGGCTCACCCGATAAACCCAGGGGGAAGAATCTTTGATTCTACAGAAAATTTATAC
>OKRS01002721.1_pt1 | contig 9815 bp, 10 predicted proteins | sample 1601191 | NCBI WGS metagenome assembly OKRS01 (sample SAMEA3541509, study PRJEB24748) | human gut metagenome | biome: human gut; feature: human-associated habitat; material: faeces | place: China | collected 2012 | reverse complement strand
GTGCGGGAGAACTCAAATGCTCCAATCTGATCATTGTCACGATGAATGAGGAAAGAGTAATTGAGAAAAATGGATATAAGGTCAAGGTTTTGCCTATATATAAGTTTTAAGAAGCGTCTGATCTTTGTATATATGCAACAAGGCGCAACCTTCTCACGAAGACTGCGCCTCTAATAGTTTTCTTTTTTTGTTTAATTTTTAAGAGAGTATTAACATATATATATTTGTAAGTGTAAGTTTCTTACTTCTTTATTTCTTTTGCTCTGAACTTTATGGCTCGAAGAACTTAATCTGTGCTGCAGTATTTTGTTTTCCTGCCATATTATAGTTGAAGGTTGTAGGATTTGCTTTCTTCTCATCCTTTGGATCAACTTCGTAACCATAAAGAGTCATATAAGTTTCCAACTTGTTGGTTTTACTGTCAACCAGTCCTGTATTGTAAATGTAATATGCATTAGCAACACAATAGAAATTGACCTTATGAGTTGTGCCACCATACTCCAAATTTATTGTCATTGTCTCTGGAGAGAGCAAGAATTGGAGGACCGGTGTAAGTGTATAGTAGGTTACAACACTCTTGAAGTTAACCGGCATCTCATATTTCTTCAAAGCTTCCTTCAGCTCTTTCGTGTCAGCACTTTCAGGAATGTAACGTGCGAAGATCTTTACAGGGAAGTTATGGACAGTCATTACAGTATCTTTGTCATTTCCATAGATATCTGTAGCAACGTCTAAGGTGTCGATGTATTCCTTATTTCCTTTTATTTCTGTAACATGCTCGTCGCTCACGTAAGCGAGTTTGCTCATGCGGCTACCTGATGTCTTGAGATAGCAGGTCTGCTTTTCTGCTTGTGTGAGCGGCTGATAATAGCTGTTGTTATCATCGCCTGTATTACAAGAAGTGAATGCGAAAGCTGCAACGAAGGCAGCTACAATTGAGAATAATTTGATTTTTTTCATTTTGCTATTATGTTTTGATTTTTATTTTCTCATATTTCTCAGCCTAAATGTACCCCGATATGGTTGCTCGAGGCTCTTCAGTCCTTGTATAAAACAAGAAAAGGCGGGAAACTTGCATCACTTTTAGTTAATCTCTGTTAATGCTCTTCACTTGTCCATTTCATAGAGCACTTTTGCCAATGTATTGTAACCTCTGACTTTCAGTTCTTAGTTGTTTGAGCTTTTTACTGTATTAAGCCTAGGTTTGTCTTACATAGCTATGCAAAGTTAGTTTTTTATTTTGAAATACGCAAGAAATTTATGATTTTCTTTCTCTTTTTCGCATAAAAATACTACTTTTGTGGAGATTTTAGGGATTATTCACCTAAAAGCGGAATGAATCGTGTAGACTCTGAGTCTCATGGAAAATGAATTAATGATGAATCTGATATGAAAAAGAAAGTAGGTACATTTAAGATTTGGCTGTTGGCGATAGCCGCAGTAGTGGCGTTTTCTGTCTTGCCAAAGGTTTCTTCGCTGGCAACAGAAGATCAGGCATTTGTTGTAAAGGAGAACAAGCAGGAGGCTGCTGATGCTGCGGGCGATGAACCGTCTGCAGAGAATAAGCAGGAAACTGCTGGAGAGGGTGCGAATCTGGAGGCGCAGGGCCTGGAAATTCCGGTATCTAAGTTAAAGGTATCTGAGACCATCAAGCATCGGTTGGCTTATACGGTATCTTATAATCATGATACGCGACAGCCGAATTGGGTAGCCTGGGTGCTGACGGGGGAGCATGCTTCTGGTAAGTTGCCGCGCGGTAAGTTTGCTGATGATGAGGAGATGCCGGCACCCGTGGGTACTTTGGCGGATTATTACAACAGTGGTTTGGACAGGGGACACATGTGTCCGGCTGGTGACAACAAATGGAGTCAGCAGGCGATGGATGAATGTTTCCTGATGACCAATATGTGTCCGCAGAACCACAGTCTGAATGCGGGGGTATGGAACACGATAGAGCAGCAGTGCCGCAACTGGGCGAAGCAGTATGGCAAGGTTTATATTGTCTGCGGACCGATATTTCTGAATAAGGAGCATCGCAAGTTGGGTAAGAACAAGGTGGTAGTGCCTGATGCCTTTTTCAAGGTGGTTCTTCATACGGGCAAGAATCCGCAAGCCGTCGGCTTTATCTGCCGTAACCAGTCGCAGAAAGGCAGAAAGAAGACGGAATTCGTAAATTCAGTAGATGAAGTGGAGCGTATCACCGGCTATGATTTCTTCCCTCAGCTTCCGGATGATGTTGAGAAGAGGGTAGAGGCTAAGGCTGAAATGTTTTAAAAAGGAATTTCTGCAGTATCCGGTAATAGGATATAACAAAAAAAGGCTTTCCGTAATGGAAAGCCTTTTTCTTGAAGATCTGTGACTCGCATGGGGCTCGAACCCATGACCCCAACATTAAAAGTGTTGTGCTCTACCAGCTGAGCTAGCGAGTCAATCTTCTGCTTTATGTTTCAAAAGCGAGTGCAAAGGTACGGCAAAAATCTGAAATAACCAAATATTTTGCCATATTTTTACTGATTTTCTTCATTTTTATCTGAAATCGGGACATTTTCGCCCGTTTCTTCATGATATTGCGGCTTCTCCTTCGTTACATACCGCTGCCAGTAGGCTATGATGAGCGTTGTGAGCGGAAGGGCTACAATCAATCCCAGGAAGCCCAGAAGTGCACCCCAAACCGAGAGACTCAAGAGGAGAATGGCTGGATTCAATCCCATCGCCTTACCCATGATCTTCGGGGTAACTACCATGTCGGTGATGACCTGCACCACACAGAACACCAGAACTGCCAGACCGAATACCAGCCAGAAGTTCTGACCTGTGTCAGCAGCCTTCAGCATGGCAAGGAATGCCGTAGGGATGAGGGCGAAGGTATGGAGATATGGAACCAGGTCCATGATGCCGATGAGAATACCCAGACCTATCGCCATCGGGAAACCGATGATGGTAAAACCGATGCAGAACATGATGCCCATACAGAGCGCTACCAGTCCCTGACCACGGATATAGTTGTTGAGCTCGCGCTCCACATCCTTCATCAGCGCACTCCAGAACGGACGGTTCTTCTTAGGGAAGATTCTCACCCAGTTGGCTGTCAGCGTCTCATAATCGAGCAGGATGAAGAACATATATAATAAGGTAATCATCGATGCCACGATACTCATCAGTACCGTGGCCGTCTGGCTGACTACCGAGAAGACCTTAGGCATGGTAGTCTTGATGGCATCGCTGAAGTCCTTGCTTTTCAGAAAAAGCTCTATCTGTTCCTGGTTGGCCTGCAGCCAGTCTTTGATCAGCGCCGTCAGGTTGTTGGTATGAGTCGTCTGATGCAGCCATCGTGTCAACACCTCACCGAGTTTGTCAAACTGGTCAATCATCGGAGGGATGATGAGCCACAGCACGCCTCCTATAACAGCGATAGCCGTTCCCATGGCGATGAGGATAGACAGCGCACGTATTCTGATGTGGAGTTTGTTTTCGATAAACTTCACGACCGGATAGAGCAGGTAAGCGAAAAACCATGCAATGAAGAATGGCAGCAGTACGCTGCTCAGATAATTGGTCATGTAGAGCACGGCCAGTACGATGAGGGTAACCCCCGCCCATCTTATAAATTTATCAAATGTAATCTCCTTTCCCATAACTGTTCCTTTTGTTATAATTTTTCGTTAAGAATCGCCTTCTGGTAGCATTCTCTGCAGAGCGGCTCGTATTCATCTTTCTCGCCCAGAAGCACCCGTTTGTCATTATTGACCAACCGGTGGCTCACATAGGCGACCGATCCGCACTTTACGCAGATGGCATGAACCTTGGTCACCTCGTCGGCGATGGCACAGAGAGCAGGAATCGGACCGAAGGGAACTCCCTTGAAGTCCATATCCAGTCCTGCCACGATGACTCTCACGCCACGGTTGGCGAGTTCGTTGCATACCTCCACGAGTCCATTGTCCAGGAACTGGGCTTCATCGATACCCACCACGTCGATATCAGAAGCCAATAGCAGTATCGATCCAGAGGACTCAATAGGAGTAGACCGGATAGAGTTCTGATCATGGCTCACTACATCTTCCTCGGAGTAACGAGTGTCAAGCGCCGGCTTAAAGATTTCCACCTTCTGCTTGGCGAACTTCGCACGCTTCATTCTTCGGATCAATTCCTCTGTTTTTCCGGAGAACATCGATCCGCACACCACTTCAATTCTTCCGGGACGGTGTGCCTCCCCAATTAGATTTTCTGTCATTTCGGGGGCAAAATTAATAATAAGGTTTTAAAAAATGCAAAGAAACGCGTTTTTTTTTTGCTATGAAAGATTAATTAACTACATTTGCGGTCAGTATGGGCACATTATACATCGTTCCGACTCCAGTTGGTAACATGGAGGACATGACAATGCGAGCCATTCGCATACTGAAAGAAGCGGATTTGGTACTCGCTGAGGACACTCGAACATCGAGTGTCCTGCTGAAGCATTTCGATATCAGAAATCGATTAGTGGCTCACCATAAGTTTAACGAACATGGCACCTCTTCTGCCATCGTAGAGCGACTGAAGGGTGGCGAAACCATTGCCTTGATCAGCGATGCCGGAACACCGGGTATCAGCGATCCTGGTTTTTACCTCGCCCGCGAGGCAGCCAAGGCAGGCATTACGGTGCAGACTTTGCCTGGACCTACGGCATGCATTCCTGCCATCGTTTCATCGGGCTTGCCATGCGACCGTTTCTGTTTCGAAGGATTCATTCCGCAGAAAAAGGGCAGACAGACCTATCTTGAATCATTGAAGGATGAGGTGCGCACCATGATTTTCTATGAGTCGCCTTATCGTGTGGTGAAAACCTTGCAGCAGTTTGCCGAGGTTTTCGGGGATGACAGACAGGTGAGCTGTTGTCGTGAAATATCCAAACTCCACGAGGAGAGTGTGAGGGGTACGCTTGCCGAGGTCATCGCTCATTTTGAGGAGACAGAACCAAGAGGCGAATTTGTCATCGTATTGGCAGGAAAAGATCCTAAACAGCTCAAGGAGGAGATGAAGGAAAAGAAGCGTGAAGAGCGCCGGCAGAAGAAAAACGGGGCTCGCAGGGATGAAGACAGTAATGAATAAAGTATAGGAAGCGACGCGTTTTACGCGAAAAGATAATTTTTTAAATCAAACATTAAAAAGGAAAATGATTATGAAAAAGCTATTATTTGCGGCATGTTTAGCTGCTTTTTGCTTGACCAGTTGCAACAACGGCAAGAACAACACCCAGGATTTGGCAAATCAGCAGAATGATTCGCTAAACAGTATCATCGCTCAGAAAGATAGCGAAATTAACGATATGATGGGTACATTGAATGAAATCCAGGATGGTCTGAACCAGATCAGTGAGGCTGAGCACAGAGTAACTCTCTTGAAGAACGGTGAGGGTGCCAACAAGAGACAGCAGCTAAAGGAGGATGTTCAGTTCATCGCTACCCGTATGCAGCAGAACCGCGAACTCCTGGCTAAACTGCAGAAGCAGATGGCTAACAGCTCTTTGCAGGCTGACCAGTTGAAGAAGACCATCGCAAACCTTCAGGAGCAGATTGCACAGAAGGATAAGGAACTCCAGGCGCTTCGCGAGGAGTTGGATAAGAAGGATATTCATATTGCAGCGCTCGACGAGACTATCAACAATCTGAATACCAAGACCTCTCGTCTTACTACTGAAAGCAGCCAGAAGACAGAGACAATCAATGCACAGGACAAGCAGCTCAACACTGCCTGGTACGTATTCGGTACCAAGAAGGAGTTGAAGGAGCAGCATATCATGGAAGCTGGTAAGGTAATGACCGGTAATTTCAACAAGAGTTATTTCACCAAGGTTGATATCCGCAACATTTCTGAAATCAAGTTGATGTCAAAGTCGGCTAAGTTGCTCACTACCCACCCATCCAGCTCTTATGCATTGGTACGTGATGCCAACAAGCAGTATACGCTCCGCATCACCAATCCACAGATTTTCTGGAGCACCAGCAAGTATCTTGTAGTGCTCGTTAAGTAATTATCTCTTTCTCTGAAAGAAATCCTGCATGAGTGCGCGGCACTCATCTTCCAATACGCCCGATGTAATTGTCGTCTTAGGATGCAGTGCATCGGGCGCATATTTTGTATACCCCCTTTTCTCGTCGCTGGCACCATATACCACGCGGCTGATCTGTGCCCATCCCAGCGCTCCGGCGCACATCACGCAGGGTTCTACCGTAACGTAGAGGGTACAGTCTTTCAGGTATTTTCCTCCCAGCATGTTGGCTCCCGAAGTGATTGCCTGCATTTCGGCATGAGCCGTAACATCGGTCAGCATCTCCGTAAGATTGTGGGCACGCGATATGATCCGGTCTTTACAAACGATGATGGCGCCTACCGGAATCTCGTCTTCATCGAATGCCGCCTGAGCCTCCATCAGGGCACGGCGCATGTATGCTTCGTCTTTATTCTTATTATCTTCCATTGTTTTTCGTGCAAAATTACATAAAAAAGTTTGAAGTGTGGACTTTTTTTGTTATTTTTGCAAGGTAAATGCATCTTTTGATGCAAAATAAAGGAAATAGACTATGGCAGAGCATAATGAATTAGGAAAATGGGGAGAAGACGAGGCTACTCTCTATCTCGAGAATGAAGGCTATGTCGTTATCGACAGAGACTGGAGAGCCGGCAAGCGGGATTTGGATATCCTTGCCGTTTCGCCGGATGGAAAGACGCTGGTTGTGGTAGAAGTAAAGACCCGTTCGGGTGAAGAATACCAGCAGCCCGAGGAAGCCGTAGATGCCAAGAAGATGCGTAATCTGGCAATAGCCGCCAATACTTACGTCAAGGAACAGAAGGTAGATAGGGAGCTGCGCTTTGATGTTGTTACCGTGGTAGGGGTAGGCCATCAGGTGAAACGCATCGAGCATCTTGTGGATGCCTTCAACCCGTTGCTGATTTGACAACCCGTTGTGTATCGCTATACATTATTATATAGACATGGAAAAGAAGATTATACGATTAAAGGAAGTGGATTCCACGAATGCCTTCCTGAAGAATTTGGGTACTTATGATGAAGATGCGCTAACCATTGCCATTGCTGACTATCAGACAGCAGGCAGGGGACAGGGCGTGCATACCTGGGAGAGCGAGCCGGGCAAGAACCTCCTCTTCAGTATGATGATGTATCCTAAGTGGGTACCTTTGCGCCAGCAGTTCCTCCTTTCCGAGGCTGGTGCGCTCGCCGTGAAGGACGCTCTTGATTCCTATACGGACGGCATTACGCTGAAATGGCCTAATGATGTGTACTGGTATGACAAGAAAATCAGTGGCACGCTGATAGAGACTGCCATCGACTCCAAGGGCATCAAGCGCTGCATCTTCGGTATCGGCATTGATGTCAATCAGACTGAGTTCCACAGCGATGCGCCCAACCCTGTATCTCTGGCTCAGATTCTGGGCCATGAGGTGGATAGGGAAGAGGTGCTGCAGAAGGTGATTGAGGCTTTCTGCAAATACTATGAACTTCTGCGTCGTGCCGACTATATGGATGTGTCGGGACTCTATCATCTTTCGCTCTACCGTCGCAAGGGCTATCATTGGTATGAGGATAAGGACGGTAAGTTCGAGGGCGCCTTCGTAGAGGTGGAGGACGATGGTCATCTCATCCTTCATGACAAGAAGGGAGTAATACGCTCGTATGCGTTCGGAGAAATTAAGTTTCTAGTTAATAGTTAATAGTTTATAGGAGGCTACGCCCTATAAACTGTTAACTGTAAATTGTAAATTAAAATAAAATGGCAAAGTTTAAAAGAATTCTTTTGAAATTGAGCGGCGAGAGTCTGATGGGCAAGCAGAGCTTCGGCATCGACCCAGAGCGCCTGAGTGATTATGCTAAGCAGATAAAGGAGGTCCATGAGATGGGCGTTCAGATAGGCATTGTGATTGGTGGTGGTAACATCTTCCGCGGTTTGAGTGGAAGCCAGAAGGGTTTCGACCGTGTCAAGGGCGACCAGATGGGTATGTGTGCTACCGTTATCAATTCCCTGGCATTGAGCAGCGCACTCGGAGCCTTGGGCGTTAAGAACAAGGTGCTTACTGCCATCCGCATGGAACCTATCGGCGAATTCTACACCAAATGGAAGGCGATTGAGGCAATGGAGGCAGGCTATATCTGCATCTTCTCTGCAGGTACAGGTAGTCCATACTTCACTACCGATACCGGTTCTTCTCTCCGCGGTATCGAAATCGAGGCTGACGTGATGCTCAAGGGTACCCGTGTAGACGGCATCTATACCGCCGACCCTGAGAAGGATCCTACAGCTACCAAGTTCAAGGATATCACCTATGATGAGATTTACACCAAGGGCTTGAAGGTAATGGATTTGACAGCTACCACCATGTGTAAGGAAAACAACCTTCCTATCTACGTGTTCAATATGGATGTTGTAGGTAACCTCAAGAAGGTGATGGATGGTGAGGAGATTGGTACGCTTGTACACAACTAATCATCTCTCTCAACAGGAAGAAAAAAGCAAATGCGACTGGATTCACATCTAGCCGCATTTTTTTCTAAAAACAACTTTTTTGGAAGATTTTTTTTCAAACAACATTTTTTAAAAATATCCCAATAATCAACTTAAAATCGGGGGATTTCTTCTTATTTCTTCTTCAGATAAATAATCGCCGAGATGATGACGTATGCCACGATGACAAGCCACCAGCCGGTGAGGAAACCGGTCAGACCATCGAGTGCTACCGATGTAGCGAGGATGATGAGGGTGAGCGCGGCAAAGCCATATTTCACCTCATTGCCCTTGAAACCCCACTGCTTGAACTTCAAGGCGAAAAGAGGCATCTCGCAAACCAGCAGATAGCTGGTGATGAGAATCAGAGCCAGAATGATGAATACCGACCACGCATATCCTTCTAGCCAGCTTGGATTGAACACAATCAGCGAACCCCAGAACAGGGCGTTGGCTGGTGTAGGAACACCGATGAAAGAGGTAGTCTGGCGCTCATCAAGATTAAACTTAGCCAGTCGCAATGCCGAGAAGGCTGCGATGATGAAGGCTGCGTAAGGCAGCCATGGGCGCAAAGGCTCCAGAAAACCCGGATATTCCATCACAAAGAGTTGTGAGAATACGATGGTGGCAGGAGCCACACCGAAGGTTACGTCATCTGCCAGCGAATCGAGCTCCTTGCCTATTGGCGATGAAACGTGCAGCAGGCGGGCGCTCATGCCGTCAAAGAAGTCGAATACGGCTCCGATGATAATCCATAACAATGCCATCTTTGGGTTCCCGCCGAAGGCAAACGATGTTGCGATGCAGCCCGAAACCAGGTTGCAGCAGGTTATCGTGTTTGGAATATGTTTCTTGATACTCATTTCTTTACAGTATATTATGATAGAGTGAAAGCCGGAAGTATGTTCCGGCTTGCCCTCTATCTGTCAATATGTTATTTCAATTTAGCGATGATGGTCTGGTCGCCAGTAGTTGACTGTCCCATCTTTACGCATACTTCTGTACCTACAGGCAGGTAGACATCCACGCGTGAACCCAGCTTGATGAATCCCAGGTGCTCGTCGATGAAGCATTCTTCCCCTTCCTTGGCATAGGTTACGATGCGGCGTGCCACTGCACCGGCAATCTGTCGGCAGAGTACATCCACTCCCTCAGGTGTGGTAATCATCACGTCGGCATGCTCGTTTTCCTCGCTAGCCTTAGGCAGCCATGCCTTGTGGTAGTTGCCGTCCACATGCTTCACGAATTTCACCTTACCATCCACCGGGAACCAGTTGGCATGAACATTCCAGAGGCTCATGAAGATGGAAA
>OKRS01002718.1_pt1 | contig 9827 bp, 9 predicted proteins | sample 1601191 | NCBI WGS metagenome assembly OKRS01 (sample SAMEA3541509, study PRJEB24748) | human gut metagenome | biome: human gut; feature: human-associated habitat; material: faeces | place: China | collected 2012 | reverse complement strand
CTGTGAATTGAACTTCATTCGTGGCGAAGAGTTTTGTCCAACTGGTGACACATTCTTGCTTGAAGTCTGTAATGCCCTTCCACGACATACCAGATAACAACCTTTTTGTTGCCGATTCTATACAGCAATACTCTATTAACTCTAATGTAATCGTTTGAAAAAGAGAGAGTTAATCGGTGTTCACTGAATAATTTATAACTCTCTGATATTTAAGTTTATATAACTTTATTTCTTCGTTTGTTTAACTAGAAAATTGTACCTTTATATAGTTAATTCCATAGCAAGATGAAGTTTTACGCTCCTAAATACAAGCAACTTGACCTCGGTTTGCTTCGCTCATCTCTTGATGAGTTGGACAAGACAAAGATGGGTTATATGCGATTAATTTTGAACACCTGCTTAATATAATACATGGTAACAAAAAACGATGGTGAGCCAAAAGCAATACGACGCTCTTGGCACACCATCGTCACACAATGTTTAATATACGTTTTTATATGTTGGTCTCACAGAAAGAGACAACACATCATTTCTTTTCAGCAGCTGGTTTGCGTGTACGTTTCTTGGGCGTAGCCGGTTCTACAGTTTCTTCAACCGCCTTGGTTTCAGCCGCCTCAGCTTTCTTCTTCACAGCCTTGGTCTTGGCAATAGCCTTCTTCTCTGTTTCCTGTACCTTCTCAAGCTTTGTGCGGAGCTTGCTTTCTGCAGCCTCAATCTTTTCTATCTTAGTCTGAAGACGAACAATTTCCTTGTTCTTGACCTCAAGCTCCTCGTCCTGATTTTTGATGGTCGTCAGCAGAGAGTTAAGTTGGTCATTGTCAATCTCCTCTGGATAGAGCGAGTTTACACGGCTCAAGAAGTCACCAAGCACGTTCATATAGTTTGTGAAAGCATCGAACGGACTACTGTAGATTCCGCGGTCAACACCAACGTTAGACGGTTTGGTCGTCATAAAGCGGAAGTTGTTTGAAGCCTGCAGATAGTCCCAATCTTGGTTCACACGAGGATCATCAGCAATGCGCACACGGTCTGCAATGCTATAAAGCTTATTGAAAGCTTCGCGTTGCATGGGGTTACCCAACCAGCTACTTACATCGCGTTCCTCATCAGTCCAACTAAGTGTGTCGGGAACATCCAGTCCGCTAACGCTGTTAAACGTGTCACAGATCTCTGAAGGAGTGGCGAAATTGATGCCCTTTGTCTTGGCGCAAACAGGCAGGGCCTTCAAGAAATCGAGGATGTTGCTTGACAGAGGCTGGGCAATACCTAACGCTGACAGCTCCATGAAGATGTTAATGACCTTCTCCTCCTCGGGCATTGAGGCAATGCGGTCAATATAGTTGTCAGCAAAGAGAGGATAGCCGTCCCAGTCTTTATTGCTGAAACGCAGCGAGATGTCATCGCTGAGCGTAACGTCGCGCAGCAAGAGTTTAAGATCAGGAGCAAGCGCACAGTTGTAAACATAATGTGGCGATTTCCATCCGAGCACATGCTTGGCACCTTCGGTGAGCATACCCTTGAATCCCATCTGGGCAGCCTGCAGACCGATGTCGTCGCTATAGATGAGAGATGAGTTGCGAAGAACCTTTGGCGTCTGTCCAAAATACTCCTTCATTCTGTCACACTGACGCTTAACCTCCTTCTTGAAGCTCTCCTCGTTTACGAGGGAAGCCAAACCGTGAGAGTAAGGCTCTGCCAAGAACTCTACGCACCCTGTGTTGTTAAGTTCCTGTAGCTTTTCGATAACCTGAGGAGCGTGCATTTCCAACTGCTCCATGCCCACGCCTGAAAGAGAGAAAGCTACTTTAAAATACTTGCCATTCTGCTTGATCATCTCAAGCATGGCGTTAAGTGCCGGAATGTAAGAACGCTCTGCAATGTCATTTATTATACGCGCGTTCTCATAGTCATCATAATAATAGTGGTCGGTACCGATGTCGAAGAAACGATAACGCTTAAGCTGTATTATCTGATGTATTTCGAAATATAAACAAATTGTCTTCATCTGAAAAATTTGAATGTTAGGTTCGTGTTATAGTTGGTGATTCATTACTCTTATATACAGGTCGCGTATGCGTTGACCCACCTTCTCCCATGTTATCTGGTCTACCTCGTTCTTACCCTCTTCCTGCAAGTAATGGAAGAGGCTGTCGTTGTGGCAGATAGAGTAGATAGCATCGGCCATGGCGTTGATGTCCCAATAGTCGACCTTTATACAGTTGTCCAAAATCTCGGCACATCCGCTCTGCTTGGATATGATAGTGGGCGTGCCACACTGCATAGCCTCAAGGGGCGAGATACCGAACGGCTCGCTCACCGAGGGCATGACATAAACGTCAGAGTCTTTCAGACACTCGTAAACCTGTTTTCCACGCATGAAGCCTGGGAAATGGAACCGGTCGGCGATGCCACGCTCTGCTGCGAGGTAGATCATCTGATCCATCATGTCGCCGCTTCCTGCCATGCAGAAACGCACGTTGCGTGTGCGGTGCAACACCATGTTGGCTGCTTCGACAAAATATTCAGGACCTTTCTGCATAGTGATACGGCCAAGGAAGGTAACCACCTTATCGCGTCCTGTGTGGTCGGGACGTGGAATGTCTTGAAGTTCTTGACGCAAAGGATAAACTGCATTGTGCATGGTAAAACATTTGCGCGGGTCTTGGTGATACTGGTGTATTACGGTCTGTCTTGTAAGTTCTGACACACACATTATACAGTCGGCATTGTCCATACCGTCTTTCTCTATGGCATAAACCGTGGGGTTCACCTTTCCGCGCGAACGGTCAAAATCGGTTGCATGAACATGTATGCACAACGGTTTGCCGCTGACATGCTTGGCGTTTATGCCGGCAGGATAGGTCAACCAGTCGTGTGCATGAATGATGTCAAACTCTTCTGTGCGGGCCACCACACCTGCAATGATAGAATAGTTGTTGATCTCCTCGTGCAGGTTAGATGGATAGCCGCCAGCAAACTCCATACAGCCAAGGTCGTTGACGTGCATATAGTTGAAATCGGCATAGATATGGTCACGCAAGTGATAATAATAGTCGGGATCCATCACGTTAGAGATGCGGCTCTTTACATAGTCGTAGTCGACATCACGCCATGCAATAGGCACACAGTTCATAGCCACAATGCGGCATGCTGTCTGGTCTTCATCGCCGAAAGGACGCGGTAGACACAACACCGTCTCTACATCTCCTTGAGCATGAAGACCCTGTGATATACCAAAGTTAGCGGTAGCGAGTCCACCATACACATGAGGAGGATACTCCCATCCGAACATAAGTACTTTCATGATAATTGTCCTCCTTCTGTTTTAGTATTTATATTTTTCAAGTAATTCGAGTGTGCGCAACACCTCTGCCACATTAACGGCAAACGAGATACCTCCTCGTCCGTGGAACGGTGGATTGCCGTCGAACAGTTCAGGAATTGTACCAAGACAATGTTGAGACATCTCGTCCTCATAGCCTACCATCTGTCGCTGGATGAAGCTCAGACGTGTGCGTTTATAGACACGCAGACAAGCCTCCATATAGAAACCTCCAAGCCACGGCCATGCTGTTCCCTGATGGTAAGCGAAATCGCGCTGTGTCTGTGGACCGACATACATCGGGTTATAGCCTGTGCTGTTAGGAGACAAAGAGCGCAAGCCCTTAGGTGTGAGAAGCTCACGGGTACACATGTCAAGAACACTCTTCTGCTGAGAAGGCTCCAGAGGCGAATAGTCGAGAGCGACGGCAAAGATCATGTTTGGCCGCACGCTCCAATCGGCATCGGCACCTCCCACATAATCGAAAAGATATCCATACTGGTTAAGGAATGTTGCTACGAATGACGTACGACACTGGTCTGCAAGCGTTTCAAGCTTTTCTGCAGCAACATGGTCGTTACTGTAAGCAGCAACATCGGCACTGAATTTAAGCGCATTATACCACAACGCGTTAAACTCTACGATATAACCTGTACGCGGCACAACAGGATGTCCATTAACGGTAGAGTTCATCCATGTCACGGCTTTCTCACGTCCTTCGGTATAGAGCAAACCATTGTCTTTTACAACAAGGTTAGGATGCTTGTCATCAAGGATAAAATAAATGATGTCTTTAAGTAGTTTTGCATACATTTGCGAGCATTTCTGACGTCCCGCATGTTTGTCATACTGTTGTATTGCCCAAATAGCCCACAACATAACATCAGGCTGTTCCACCTCAACCATGTAACCGGTCTGAGGTTTGTCAGCCATAAACTCGCGCAAACCGCGCTCTGCTGTCTTCATAACCAGCTCAAAATAGTCTTGTTCCTCAATTGAAAGGGTCAGACCGGGGAGGGCAATGAACGTATCGCGTGCACGGCACTTGAACCAAGGATAACCGGCAAGCAGATAACGTTCGTCCTTGCTTGTACGTTTATGGAACTGGTGTGCAGCGTTTACAAGACAATGGAAGAAGTTGTCACGCGGACTTCTCTCGTCTACCTCTTTTTGGAAGAGATGCGACAGACCACGAGGTTTACACTCAGATGTAGAGCCAGAGAAGACAATGCTCTCACCTTTCTTTATGTCTACCTCAAAATATCCAGGCACATAAAGGTCCTCGTTTGAAGCGTAGCCACGCTCTTGCTCCTTAGGATATTCCACGCCACGATACCAATCGGGCTTGAAGTTAAAACTAACCTTTTTGCTAAACTGCATGTAAAGCTCAGGATAGCCTGCATACATGCATGTACTGATACCGTTCTCCACTTCATTGTATTTTCGTGAGGCAACAGAATTTTCATGTGTAAACTGTCTGACACTACGGAAAGCCAGGAACGGACGTAACAACAGTTTTGTGTCTGAGTGGGCATCAACAAGCGTGTAACGTATGAGGATACGGTCCTCGTAATGCTGGAACACAACTTCTTTTTTGAGCACCACACCACCTACACGATAAATGGTTGTGGGCACCTTGTCACAGTCGAACTCACGGATATATTTGTGACCTTTAGGACTAAAATTGTTGCCCTGATATTTATGCAAACCAAGGTTGAATTCGGCACCATGCTGCACCACTGTCACGTCGAGAGATGACAACAACACATGGTTCTCGTCATCAATCTCTGGAACAGGCACAACAAGCAGACCATGATACTTTCGAGTGTTGCAGTCGACAATCGTAGAGCATGAGTAGGCTCCTGAACGGTTGGTACGTAGCAGCTCTCTTGGCAATGATTCTTCCAGGTTGGTCATCAGAGCTTTTTCGAATCGCAGATAACTCATATTTTCTTTTAAGGCGTTAAATTATTTATCAAAACGTTAATATAGGTTATAGCCAGCGAATGCCAGCTTCGCCTTACGAATTCAAAGTTAGACATTTTTTTTAATTTAAACAAAATAATAGTACAATATTTTTCAAAAAAAGTCATATTACATCTCATCATATTGTTATATGAGCATGCCGCAACATCGAAAGTACAACTGTGTGCCGACACAATGTAAAGTACAATTTAGAGTTGTACGGTTTAAAGTGGTGAGCATTTTTTATTCAAAAAAAATTTTTTACTAAATCAAGAAAAAAACACATAAAAAATTTCATTAATAAATTGAAAAAATGTACATTTGCAAATGTAACAAACGTGGTTGAAACTCGACCACAAAAATAAACAAAACCGAAACGATCGATGGAAAATGCCAATGAACCTAGAAAGCAAGACGTTGTAAAAGAAATAGCTAATATGTGGGAACCTCTTACTGGCGAACAAAAAGCTGAGCTTTCACGCAATATTGTTATACGCCATTATAAAACAGGTGAACTGATCTATAATGACCACGGCACCCCTACACACATGATGTATATTATAAGCGGCAAAGCCAAGATATACAAAGACGGAGTGGGAAGCGGCAGTAGAAGACAAATTCTGCGCATAGTTAAAGCAAAAGAGTTTTTTGCCTTTAGAGCTTATTTTGCCAACGAGACTTATAAGACCAACAGTATTGCCTTTGAGCCTACTGTCATTGCCCAGCTTCCCCTTAAATATGTTGAGACATTAGCATCAAAGAGCACAAGTGTCGCAATGTTTATTCTTAGGCACCTTGCAAAAATTCTCGGAGGGTCTGATGAACGCATTGTAAACCTCACACAGAAACATATCCGTGGCCGACTGGCAGAGACGTTGCTAATGCTCACCGATGAATATGGCACAGAAACAGATGAGGGCAAATCGTGCTTGTCTATGAGCAGAGAAGACCTCGCATGCTTCTCAAACATGACAACAAGCAACGCTATTCGCACACTCTCTGCCTTTGCATCTGAAGGGCTTATTGAGATATACCGCCGCAACATAAAGATTCTCAACAAGGAGGAGCTAATAGAGATCTCAAGAATGGGTTAAGCTGTATTGTATAAAAAGCAAAGGTCATAAAAAATAGAGGAACTGTCTAAACAGTAGATAAAAGCAACAAGCACGACAGGTTTTGTTGTGCTTGTTGCTTTTGTTTATTGCAGATATTTAACCCAAATCGGTCATTAGGCCGTTTTATGTCGTTTTTATAACTGCTTGCAGTCTTTTGTTTTTTATAAGGTGTCTTTTGCTTGTTTTTAATTCGCAATAATTTACATTACAAAATAAAAAGAACGTTCTATTTTGGAATCATGAAATTTATTATTTCTTGTTCTACCGTTACAGAGAAGGGACCTACAGGAGTGTTCATCAACCTTCCGTCTATGCCAACAAGAGCCTTCTTTGCCTCAAGCACCTCCACCTTTTTCGTACGATACGGATGCACGCTACGATGATTAAGAAACTTTCCACGCACAAAGAGATAAAATCCCTCAAAGAGCTGTGTCATCTCAGGATGATAAACAACCGATACGTCAAGCAAACCATTATATGGCACAGCATTAGGCGTTTGACCATAGCCTGTAGAGTTGCCAATACAAACAGTCATAACATTGCGCTTTACGGTGTCTGAATTTATCTTGAGATGCATTTTATACTCAAGGCGCTGAAATATAAGAAGCATAAAAGAGAAAAGAAACGACAAGGTTCGTGAACCAAAATAATGACGTGTCTGACGGCGCAGATTCATAATAGAAGCAATAAGACCGATGTTTACACAATTCAGGAAATAGCGATGACAGGCTTCTCCATGTTTGTTAGTGTAACGTATGCACCCAAGATCGATCTTGCGCAAACGGCGAGCTTTCAACCATGAAACGGTTTGCTCTATTTCACGCTCGCGGAATCCCCAGAAATGAGCGAAATCGTTCATTAGGCCATTCGGAATGACACCAAGAGCTATGCTGTCGCGCGTAGCCTTGTCTACCTGCATCAGGCAGTTGACAGCATCGTTTAGAGCAGAATCACCACCCACAATAACGATTGTCTTGTAGCCGTTATTGATGAGCATCTTGACAAGACGTTCCACACTACCCGTATTTTCACTCTGCACAAAATCAAACTCAATGTTGTTTTCATGCAAACATTGCTCTATACGCTCCCATTTCTTGCCACGATGCAGAGGTTCATGTTTCGGACAATAAATTATGCCCCATCGGTTATCTGTTATCATAAGCTTTATTGTTTCAGGCTGTCGTTGTAAAGTTGTTTTATCTCATTTATTTTCTGTTCCATTGATAGAGAAGCACTTATCCAATGTATGGTAAAGCCTCGTCGCTCCATACCACGGAACCATGTCATCTGACGCTTAGCAAACTGATGAATTGCAATCTCAAGTTGACGAAACATCTCATCAAAGGAAAGCTTACCAATAACATGTTCTGTCACATATTTATATTCAAGGCCATAATAAATAAGGTCTTCAGGAGCGACTCCTTTATTTAGAATGCTGCGAATCTCATCAACCATACCTTCATCAAGTCGCTGTCGCAGACGACGCGTAATTTTAGCACGTCGTTCATCACGATCAATATCGAGACCTATGATGAGAGATGAAACAGGAGGCAGCTCTCGTTCAGGCATTGGGTGATGCAGGTTATGCTCCTCTATTTCTATGGCACGGATGGCACGCTGACAAGAGTCGACATCTGAACGATTGTGCATGTTTGACCCATTTTTCTTCTTTAAGTCAATAAGCAAAGCTGTAAGTTCCTCAAGCGACTTTCCCTCAAGCCGATTGCGCAATTCTTGATTTTGTGGTACCGTCGACAGGCTATATCCTTTCAGAACCGCCTCAATATAAAGACCTGTACCTCCACAAAGAATAGGAAGAACGCCTCTTGATGTTATGTCGTTGTATGCATCGTGAAAGTCGCGTTGATATTCAAAGAGGTTATACTTGGTTCCAGGGTCAGCAATATCAATGAGATGATATGGAACAGACTTGCCATCAACAACATAATCGGCAAGATCTTTTCCTGTACCTATATCCATACCACGATAGACCTGTCGCGAATCGGCACTAATGATCTCGCCTTCCATGTCGGCAGCCAATGCTGTAGCCACAGAAGTTTTCCCACAAGCCGTAGGACCAAGTATTGTTATCATCTTTTTATTTTCCATATAGATTGCTTTTAACAAGAACGTTTTGCCGAGGTGCAGCTTATCTTATGCAAAGATAATGCAAACCGAGTGCAGAACGTCAAGCTTGCTTGAACGTTTTGCCGAGGTGCAGCTTATCTTATGCAAATTTAAATAAAAATTTCCGAATTATCTGCCTGTTCGGGAAAAAAAACAGAAATGAACAAATGAAAGGGAAAAGAGATTTTTAAAGCGGAATAAAAAAGGTCACACGGAAAACCGTGTGACCCATATTTCAATCAAATTGTCTATTCAAAATGATTAGCCGTTGTGCTTCTTCATGATCTTGATCAGCTCAACAACCTTGTGTGAGTAACCAATCTCATTGTCATACCAAGAAACAACCTTTACGAAGTTGTCTGTGAGGTATACACCAGCGTTTGCGTCGAAGATAGAAGTCAGAGCGCAACCCAGGAAGTCAGAAGAAACAACTGCATCCTCTGTGTAACCCAGTACACCCTTCAGCTCACCCTCTGAAGCAGCCTTCATAGCAGCGCAGATAGCCTCCTTAGAAGCGGGCTTCTTCAAGTTAACAGTCAGGTCAACTACAGACACGTCCAAAGTGGGGACACGCATAGAGATACCTGTCAGCTTGCCGTTCAGCTCAGGAATTACCTTACCTACAGCCTTAGCAGCACCTGTTGAAGAGGGGATGATGTTGCCGGAAGCGGCACGACCTCCGCGCCAGTCCTTCATCGAGGGACCGTCGACGGTCTTCTGTGTTGCGGTGGTGGAGTGTACCGTGGTCATCAAGCCGGTAACAATGCCGAATTTGTCGTTGAGGACCTTGGCGATGGGGGCAAGGCAGTTGGTGGTGCAAGAAGCATTGGAGACAAACTGTGTGCCTTTCTTGTAGGTGTCAGCGTTTACGCCGCATACAAACATTGGGGTGTCGTCCTTGGAGGGAGCGGACATCACAACGTACTTGGCGCCGGCTTCGATGTGGCCCTGAGCTTTTTCCTTGGTCAGGAACAGACCGGTGGATTCTACGACGTACTCTGCGCCGACTGCGCCCCAGTTGATTTCTTTGGGGTCACGGCATGCGGTAACGCGTATGGCTTTACCATTGACGATAAGGAGGGATTTTTCGAGGTCGAAGTCTACGGAGCCTTCGAAAGCGCCGTGCATTGTGTCATACTTGAGCATGTAAGCCATGTAGTCAACGGGGAGGAGGTCGTTGATGGCGACTACTTCGATGTCGTTACGTTTGGTGGAAGCGCGGAAGACAAAGCGACCGATGCGTCCAAAGCCATTGATACCAATCTTAGTCATAGTGGTTTGTTGTTTTGAAATTAATC
>OKRS01002714.1_pt1 | contig 9836 bp, 6 predicted proteins | sample 1601191 | NCBI WGS metagenome assembly OKRS01 (sample SAMEA3541509, study PRJEB24748) | human gut metagenome | biome: human gut; feature: human-associated habitat; material: faeces | place: China | collected 2012 | reverse complement strand
TTTCTACCTCCTGAAAGGGTTCGTTCGTGGTTGTTCTTATGGCATCAGTATACCCAAAACGCCGGGGCTTTTCCGTAACCGGGTCACATTGGGGCGCAAAAAAGCCCGAAGCAGGAAGAAAGAATACTGCTCCGGGCAGGGAAACGCTTATTTCAGTGTTCTGTCAGCAGGGTATCAGACACCGGCCACGCAGTTCTTGCCGGCGATGTAGCCGTAGTAGACGCACAGGCTGTGGCTGATGCCGCGCATGCAGATGGGGTATTCCACTGCGTAGCGGCTGCCCTGCACATTGCCGCAGACATACAGGCCCTTGATGATGTCGCGCTTGGGGCTGGCGGGGTCCTCCTCGGTGAAGGTGTGGCAGTTCTCGTCGCTCTCCAGGCCGCCCACGCACACCAGCATGGAAGTGGTGCCCCACTGGCATGCATAGTACGGGGGATTCTCCAGCGCGAACATCCGGCTTGCGGGCTTGCCGAAGTCATCGTCGGAACCGGCCTTGGCCAGCTCGTTGTAGCGCTCGACGGAAGCCAGTGCATTATCCAGTGCATCGCCCTCAAAGCCGCACTGGGTCAGCAGGTCTTCCAGTGTATCGGCCTTGAACTGGTAAGCCTCGGCCTTTGCGCTGATCTTGGTGTACTGACGGTCGGTGTAGTTGGGGTTGGACTCATCCTCATCCTCGGGGATGATGTAGCACAGGCCGCCGTGGTTTGCGGGCATGTAGGGCACCTCTTCGCCCCACTTGGAGTCGTACAGCTGGAAGGAGGTGCACTCGGGCTGCAGCTCGATCTGGTTTTCCAGCTGCTGGCCGGGGATGCACTCGTTCATGAAACGGTCGCCGCGCTTGTTGATCTGCAGGAAGGGGGTCACGCCCATGCCGCTGCCCATGTGGTGGGTCATCGGTGCGTGGAAATCCTGCACCTTTGCGCCGATCCATGCGCCCATGCGCAGGCCGTCGCCGGTCTCCACGGTCTTGCCCTCCACGTCAACGCCCAGCATACCCATGGCACCCATGTTGGCGATCTTCTTCTCCACGATCTCGGGAGCAAAATGCTTCATGATCTTCTCGTCGCCGGAGTTGTCGCCGGTAGCCAGGATCACGCCCTTGGAAGCGTTGAGCTGGATGTACTTGTTGTCATTCTGTGCGTCGCGGATGATCACGCCGGTCACGCGGCCGTCGCTGTCCTTCAGCAGCTTGGTGCCGAAGCAGCCGAAGAAGGTCTGTGCACCGTTCTCAACGGCCTTGTTCAGGTTGGCTTCCACTATAAAGCCCTGCTGATCCTTGCGGGAAGAGCGGAACTCCATGCTGGAAGGGAAGGTGGGGAACTCTTCGTTGCGGTAATCGTAGTGCTCGGGCTGAGGCCATGCCAGCGGCACCAGAATACCCTTGTCGAACTGCTCCTGGGTCACGGCCTCACGGGTGGAGTCGCAGATGGTCAGCTCGGGGTAAGCCTCGATGAACCAGTCCATGACCTCGTGTGCATGGGAAGCCCACTTTTTCAGGATGGAGCGCTTGTTGCGGTAGGTGCACTCGCGCATCAGGCGGTCGACCACAACATCCTCGTCCACGATGTTCTCACGGCCCCAGCGCTTGTTCAGGCTGCCGTTCAGCAGGGCATACTCGCCGCTGCGGCAGTTGAAGGAAGAGCTCTTTTCCACGATGGCAACTTTTGCGCCCTCCTCGGCAGCCGCACGGGCAGCGCAGACGCCGGACAGACCGGCGCCGATGATGACCACATCAAAGTCCTGGGTCTCACTGGCCTGCACGTCCGGCTCTTCGCCCAGCCAGTCATCGCCGGTATCCCCGGCGGTATCTGCAGCAGGCTCTTCGGAAGCAACGCCCATAGCCTGCTCGATGCAGCTGGCGGCAGCCTTCTTGACCGCGTTGGTGGTGACGGTAGCGCCGGAGATGTTGTCGATCTCGGTACCCTGTGCGGCCATGATGGCCTCCTGCAGGGTGGGTGCGGCCACGCCGCCGATGCTCTCGGTCTCGTTGGAGGCATCGATGACCACCTCGGTGATGGCGGTCTCGCTGAAGGTCATGGTCACCTTCACCTCACCGATGCCGGTGGCCGTGCCGGTGTAGGTACCGGCGGTGTAGATGGCATCGCCGGTAGCGGCGGTGCTGGAAGAAGCTGCGGAGTTGCAGGCAGCCAGTGCACCGGCGGTGACACCGCTCATGGCGGCAGCGGCGGCGACCTTCAAAAAGCCTTTGCGGGAGATCTTTTCCATTTGGATTTCCTCTTTCTTCTCATCAATTTCTCTTCGTCTCTGCGGGAGTTTTTCCCGCGCCGCACTTAGTATAAAATATAACGAAGTAAAAGGGAAACAAAAAAATTTTGCCACCCTGATAAAAAGTGTTTATAACTGTCTCCCGCCATGTTATACTGAGAGCAGACGGGTCTTCCCCTGCACAGAAAGGAGCTTTTTTCGGATGAACGACCACCAGCTGCTGTGTTTTCTCACCGTGAGCCGGACCCTGAATTTTACCACAGCCGCCCGGGAGCTGTACTGCACCCAGCCCGCCCTCAGCTACCAGATCCGCAGTCTGGAAAAGGAGCTGGATCTGGCCCTGTTTGAGCGCAGCACCACCCGCGTGGCGCTGACCGAAGCAGGCCGGGCCTTTGTGCCGCAGGCGGAGGGGATCTATCGCAGCATCCTGAACGCCCGCACCGCGCTGAAGGGCTTTGCCCGGCGGCGCACGCTGACCCTGCGCCTGCCGCCGGTGCTGCTGCAGCGGGATCCCATTTATCCCATCCTGATGGCACGGCTGCACGCCGCGCTGCCGGGATATGAGTTTGCGGTGGACACTCGGCCCGTGTCACGCAACCCCCACGAAATGCTCTGCAGCGAGGCAGACGCAGCCCTCTATCTGCCCTTTGGGCCGCTGCAGCCAGAGATCGAGCGCCTCCCCATCCTGCACAACACCTTTTACCTGATCGTATCGCCGGAGCACCCGCTCACAGGGCGCAGCACTCTGGCGCTGGCCGATCTTGCCGGGCAGCAGCTGTTTTATGAGCCGCTGTATCAGGAAATGGTGGATCTTGCCGTTGTTCAGCCCGGCCTGCCGTTTTCCGCACCAAGCTGGCACATGGTGGAAAACTACGAGTGTGTTTACAACGATCTGCTTGCCGGGCGCGGCATGTTTTTGTGCCCGATGAAATACCCGGCCTTTCCGGCGGCATGGTATCTGCCGCTGCAGCTGCCGTTGCCGGACACCTGTCTGCTGACCCTGCGGGACGACCCGCGTCCCGAGATCCAACGGCTGCGGGAGGTATTCACCGCTGTATACGCCAGCCGTGCAAAGCTGCTGGGAGAGGCGTAAAAAGCAGCGCCGGAACGGCAAAATCGTTCCGGCGCTGCTTGTTTCAGAAGAGATCAGGCTTCTTCCGGCACATCATCAAAACCGATGAACCAGAGGATCGCAAAGGTGGCCACAAAGGCGATCGCGGCAGAGATCAGTGCGTTGATCACGTTCATGGGATTTTCACCGACATACAGGCCGATGGCTGCCAGACCGGCACCACCGCCGCCAAAACGGCGCACACCGGTCAAACCGGCATACAGGCCGCCCAGACCACCGCCGATGGTGGTGGCGATGAGAGACTTACACAGACGGACGTTGACGCCGAACAGAGCAGGCTCCGTCACGCCCAGCAGAGCGGTCACACCGCCGGAAACGGCCAGCTGACGGAAGTTCTTGTTTTTGGTCTTGATGGCAACGCAGAGGGCTGCGGCACCCTGTGCAATATTGGAAGGCAGATTACCGGGGCCGATGACCGTCTCATAGCCCAGCATGGACAGAGAGTTGACATAAGCGGGCAGCAGGCTGTAGTGCATACCGGTCATGACCAGGAACGGCATAAAGGCACCGATGACGGTGGGCAGTGCCCAGGGGCAGACCTTTTCAATGGCCAGCAGGACGTTGACCAGACCATCGCCGATGATGCTGCCCAGAGGGCCAAGCACGCACAGGGAGATGGGAGCCATGATGAGGATGGTGAGCACCGGCCGCAGGATGAACTTGACCACAGAGGGCACGACCTTATTGACAAATCGTTCCACGTATGGCAGTACCAGCGTGATAAGGAAGATGGGGATGACTGAGGAAGAATAGGTTACCATCTTCACCGGCAGACCCAGCACATGGACCACATCGGCATCGGCTTTCAGGGCGATGAAGTTCGGGTGCAGCAGGATGGCCCCCAGCAGCATGGCCATCTGCGGGTTGCAGCCGAACTTTTTGGCCGCGGAGTTGGCCAGGAAGATCGGCAGGAAGTAATAGGAAGAGTCTGCGATGAAGTTGAGGAAATAGTACAGATTTCCGCTCTTGTCGATCCAGCCGAAGAGGGTCAGCACAGACAGCAGAGCCTTGATCATACCGGCACCGGCGATCAACGGCATCAGCGGGGTGAACACACCGGCCAGCGTGTCCAGAATGATGCTGACCCTGCTCTTCTTTTCCTCGGCCGGGGCGGCAGGCTGTTTGACTTCCTTACCGCCGAAGTCGCCCAGTTTCATCAGTTCATCGTACACGGCAGCTACTTCGTTGCCGATGATGACCTGATACTGGCCGCCTTTGTTCACGACACCCACCACGCCGGGTACGGCTTTGACCTTGGCCTCGTCCACGCCGTCCATTGACTTGAGGTTGAACCGCAGGCGGGTGACACAGTGGGTCAGAAATGTAACATTTTCTGCGCCGCCGACCTGTTCCAGCACCTGCTGGGCAGTTTTCTTTGCATCCATTTGTTTTGCCTCCTTCAATATCCTAAAAAATGCATTGCTTACAGGGCGGTGTCTGCGCCGTTGCTTGCAATGACTTTTTTGTACCATGCAAACGACTTTTTCTTTTTGCGGGCCAACGTGCCGCTGCCGTCATCCTTCTTGTCTACGTAAATGAAGCCGTACCGTTTGCGCATCTCGCCGGTGCCCACCGAAATAATGTCGATGGGACCCCAGCAGGTGTAGCCGATCACCGGAACGTCATCCAGCTCAATGGCCTGCCGCAGCGCATCAATGTGACTGCCCAGAAAACGGATGCGGTAATCGTCCTGAATGCTGCCATCCGGCTCTACGGTGTCGATGGCACCCAGACCATTTTCCACAACGAACAGCGGCAGTTCATACCGGTCATACAGCTCATTCAGTGCGATGCGCAGGCCGTCCGGATCGATGGGCCAATCCCAGTCGGTACGCTGGAGATACGGATTGCTGCGTTCTACACAGCAATCCGTATCTTCCGTTGCACGGGCAACTGAAGAAAAATAATAGCTGAATGCGATGTAATCCACAGTTCCTGCGGCCAGCAGCTCGGCATCGCCCGGCTGCATCTCTACCGAAGTGCCCATGCGCCGCAGCTGTGCCGTGCACAGGCTGGTGTAGTGTCCGCGGCACATCACATCGGTGTAATAATAGTTCGGCATCATCTGGAATCTCTGTGCCAGCACATCCTTGGGTGCGCAGGTGCGCGGGTAGGTGGTGGGATACTGGATCATGCAGCCGATTTTATTTTCCGGGTCGACCGCATGCCCGATCTGCACGGCCTTTGCACTGGCAAGGAACATGTTGTGGCTGACCAGCGCTTTGACAGCGTTGTGCTCCTCGCCTTCGGCAAAGAGCACGCCTGCCTGATGGTATGGCTCGCTCTGGTTCATGGTCTCGTTGATCTCATTGAAGGTCATCCAGTACCGGACCTTTCCCTTGTAACGCCGGAACACCGTTTCACAGTACCGGGCAAAGAAATCGATCAGGGCTCGGTTACGCCAGGAACCATAGTGCTGCACCAGATACAGCGGCGTTTCGTAATGCGAAAGCGTGACCACCGGTTCGATCCCGTAGCGGTGCAGCTCGTCGAACACACGGTCATAGAAAGCAAGCCCGGCCTCGTTCGGCTGCAATTCATCGCCCTGCGGAAAGATGCGCGGCCAGTTGATGGACATTCGGAAGCACTTGAAGCCCATCTCGGCAAACAACGCGATGTCCTCTTTGTAATGGTGGTAAAAATCCACGGCTTCATGGCTAGGGTAGTAGTTGCCCTCCATGACCTGTGTATGAATCTCGCGCGGGACGCCGTGGCGTGCACCTTTTTCCACGTCGGCAATGCTCAGGCCCTTGCCATCCGTCTGGTAGGCACCTTCGTACTGGTTGGCGGCGGTCGCCCCGCCCCACAGGAACTTTTTTGGCATCTCCATAAGCTTGAAAACCTCCTTGCAGGTATAGAATACTTGCAGGGAGGTTTTTGTGCAATATTTTTTAAACTTATTGGTACAGTGTTAATTTTTCTGTTTCTTTTTGCACGATCAAAAACGGAACAGTGTTTCATTCCGCATTTTCTTTGTGCAGATTCAACAAAATAGGATTGGTGGAGGTGCGGTGCTGTTCCAGCTCTCGGGCGCGTTCCAGCTTGTAGGTATAATTCTTCTGGTAATTCTGCCGGAAGTACTCGGAATACAAGATGTCCAGTAGAAGGGTCATGGACAGATGGGAAGCATAGTCCCCAAGATTCTGATAGATGCTTTCTTTGGTGGAAAGGGTCAGCTTGCAATCCGCATAACAGGTCAGGCTGTTTTCGCCAAAGCTGGTCAGCGCAAGGATGGGTGTTCCGGAGCGTTTGCACTGCCGGGCAATCTCCAGCATCTGCGCCGTTTCGCCGGAATAGGAAATGATCATGGCAAGGTCCCTCTCGGACAGACAGCAGGCCTGATACCGCTGGTAGTTCAGATTGTTGAAAATGACCACCCGCTTGCCGATCTTGAGCATCTTTTCTCGGAAGGATTCGGCCTGATTGATGGCCGTCCCGGCGGAAAAAATGTGGATTTCCTCGTGATATTTGAGCAGGAGCACCGCTTTGTGCAGGTCTTCGTACCGGAGAAGCTGCATAGTGTCCTTGACGGCTTCTTCGTACAGCTCGCCGATGTTCTGCGCCACCCGCATGGGGCTGTCGTTTTCAGCAAAGGGAAAATTGAAATCCACCTTGCCCTGTTGCTGGTCGAGATATTCCAGTTCACGCACAAAATTTTGCTTGAAGTCATCAAAGCCGGTAAAACCCAGCTTTTTGCAAAGGCGCAGGACGGTCGGCGGAGAGGTGTAGGTCACTTCTGCCAGACTGCGGGTGGAATATTTGGCAATTTCCATCCCATGCGCCAAAATATAGGCGGCCAGCGTTTTTTCCCCTTCCGAAAGTTTTTCCTGAAACGCAAGTTTGTCCACGATCAGCATTGCGATTCTCCCTTCCGCTTTTTCTGTAAGCATATCATATCCTGCAGTATTTGGCAAAAAAATTTGCGGCATGCAAAAACGCCGCCGCGTCAGCAAATGACGCGGCGGCGCAGATACAGTGGGAGAAGCGCTTATTTGCCCAGCATTTCGTGGGCAGTCTTGCAGATGGTGGCAGCATCCAGACCGTAGAACTTCAGCAGGTCCCATGCCGGGCCGGAGCAGCCGAACACGTCCTGCACGCCTACGCGGCGCACAGGGGTGGGCAGCTTTTCGCTCAGCACGGCGCAGACGGCCTCGCCCAGACCGCCGATGACGTTGTGCTCCTCGGCGGTGATGACCTTGCCGCACTCCTTTGCAGCCTTGAGGACGATCTCCTCGTCCAGAGGCTTGATGGTGTGGATGTTGATGACCCGGGCGTGGATGCCCTCGGCAGCCAGCTGCTCGGCAGCCATGCGTGCCTCGTTGACCATCAGGCCGGTGGCGATGATGGCAATGTCGCTGCCCTCGGTGATCTGCTCGCCCTTGCCGATCTCGAAGTGATAGTTCTCGGCATCGTGGAACACAGGCACAGCCAGACGGCCAAAGCGCAGATAGACGGGGCCTTCCATTGCGTAGGCAGCACGCACAGCGGCGCGGGCCTCCACATCGTCGGCGGGGCAGATCACGGTCATGCCGGGGATGCTGCGCATGAGGGCAAAGTCCTCGCAGCACTGATGGGAAGCGCCGTCCTCGCCCACCGAGATGCCGCCGTGGGTGGCACCGATCTTCACGTTCAGGTGGGGATAGCCAATGGAGTTGCGCACCTGCTCAAAGGCACGGCCGGCGGCGAACATGGCAAAGGTGCTCGCGAAGGCAACGCGACCGGTGGTTGCGATACCGGCGGCAACACCCATCAGGTTGCTCTCGGCGATACCCACATCGAAGAAACGATCAGGGCAGGCGGCCTTAAACTTACCGGTCTGCGTGGCGGCGGCCAGGTCGGCGTCGAGGACCACAAAGTCATCGTGCTCGTTGGCGAGCTCGACGAGGGCCTCGCCGTAGCTTACGCGCGTGGCGATTTTCTTGACGTCTGCCATCCTAGAGCTCCTCTCCGGCGGCCGTGAGCTCTGCCATGGCCTGCTCAAACTGTTCATCATTGGGGGCCTTGCCGTGCCAACCAACCTGGTTCTCCATAAAGGACACGCCCTTGCCCTTCAGGGTCTCGGCGATAATGGCGGTCGGCTGGCCCTTGGTAGCGCGAGCCTCGGCAAAGGCGGCGCGGATCTGATCGAAATCGTTGCCGTCGGCAAGCTCCACCACGTGGAACTTAAAGGCGCGGAACTTGTCGGCGAGCGGCATGGGGTCGTTGACTTCCTCGACGGGGCCGTCGATCTGCAGGCCGTTGTGGTCGACGATCACACAGAGGTTGTCGAGCTGCTGGTTGCCGGCAAACATGGCGGCCTCCCAGACCTGGCCCTCCTCGCTCTCGCCATCACCCAGCAGGGCGTACGTGCGATAAGTATCGCCCCAGTGCTTGGCGGCAACGGCCATGCCCACGGCGGCGGAAATGCCCTGGCCGAGCGAGCCGGTGGACATGTCGACGCCCGGGGTGTCGTTCATGTTGGGGTGACCCTGCAGGTGGCTGCCGATGTGGCGCAGCGTCTCAAGATCCTCCTTGGGGAAGAACCCGCGCTCGGCGAGCACGGCGTACAGGCCCGGAGCGCAATGGCCCTTGGAGAGCACAAAACGGTCGCGATCGGCCTTGCGGGGATCGGACGGGTCGACGTTCATTTCCTCAAAGTACAGATAGGTCATGATGTCGGCAGCGCCGAGCGAACCGCCCGGATGGCCGGACTTGGCAGCGTGCACGCCGGTGACGATGCCCTTCCTTACCTCGTTGGCAACCTTTTTGAGCTCTTCGTCGCTCATTGTGCCTTCCTTTCATCCTCTTTAGACAAGATGCGCACGGCACCGAAGGTAATCCCAACACAGCCGCAATGCACGTACGTCATTCATTATGCTGGAAACTGATGGCTTTACCAGAGTTTTTATCATTATTTGAACAATTTAGCAGGCAGAACCGCTGATGAAACGGTTTATCAATGTGAACGTCTTTTGGATGGAACGCGGTCGCCCCTACGCGCTAATGTCCTTGAATCCCTCGCCGAAGGCTTCCGTAACGTCAGCGACCGTCACAATGGCGTGAGGATCGCGCTCGCGCACGATCGTCTTAAGGGTATTGAGCTCTCGACGGCTCACGATGACCATGATCACCGGCTTCTCGGCACCCGAATACATGCCAGTCGCCTTAAACTTGGTACAACCACGACCCAGGCCATACATGATATCGGCAGCGATATCAGGGAACTTGTCCGAGATGATGAGTACCATACGGCGTTTGTTGCCACCATCGACCACGGCATCGATCACGTAGCCGCTAATGACCATCGAAAGGCCTGCATATAGTGCATTTTCGATTGAAAAGACCGGAGCCGACAGCGCGCATACGGCAACATCGATCGCCATGACGGTCGAGCCCACGGGCAGCGAGGTATTACGCGAGATGATTTGGCCAATCGTGTCCGAGCCGCCGGTGTTGGCGCCGGCGCGCAGCACCATGCCGTAACCGATGCCTGTAA
>OKRS01002707.1_pt1 | contig 9854 bp, 8 predicted proteins | sample 1601191 | NCBI WGS metagenome assembly OKRS01 (sample SAMEA3541509, study PRJEB24748) | human gut metagenome | biome: human gut; feature: human-associated habitat; material: faeces | place: China | collected 2012 | reverse complement strand
CTCCGGCAAAGCCCCGCCCCGAGCGGGGCTTTTTTCACCCCTACGTTCCTCATCCACAGGGCATTTTCAGTCCGCCCGTGCAGCAGTCGAAAGCAGGGCATCCCGCTGGGCGAGAAAACTTTGCAGACGGGGAGAGCGGGAATGAGCGAACGGGTATTGACGTTTTCGCGCCGCCAGGTAGAATGGACGGTTTCCCAAAAACTCGGGTTAACCCGAGCAAGACCCAAGAATCAAATCCCGCCCTCATGAAGTCCGAAATCCGCACGATCCTGCTTGGGATCGGTCAGTTTCTTTTCTGTGCGTTGCTGAGCGCGTCCGCCTACGGCCTCTACGTCCTGAACCTCAGGGTAAGCGTCCCCGTCGAGAGTCTGATCGAGCTGGGCCAGGAAGCGCTGCACCTTTCGGCGGCGATCTTCACGCTCAGGACCGCGTCGCTTGAGAAGGCACTCTCGGGCGGGCTGTGGCTCGTCGGCGGCTTTCTCGTCGCGCTCTTCATCCGGGAGCTCGACGGTTGGATCGGCCACGCCTGGGTCTACTGCGAGCTCGTCTGGCTCTGCGGTGTCGCCTGGGCCGTGAAGGCCGCGGGGCTCGGCACCGTCATTCCGGGGCTTGCCCACTTCATCGGCCACCGCGCCTTTCCGATCATGTGCGCGGGCGTAGCGATCCTGCTCGTCTACTCGCGCCTCTACGGCATGCAGACGCTCTGGCTCGCCTATGCGGGCGAGGCCTGCTCGGGCCTTTATTCGGTGAAGACCCTCTCGGAAGAATCCACCGAACTTCTCGCCTACATGATGATCCTCACGAGCGCCGCCTTCTATGCAGGCAACTGCCTGCGAATGCGCCGCCGCAGGGCCCGCGCCGAACGCCTACAGAAGGAGGCCGGCATCAAGACCGCCTGACAAGGCCGCAGCCCGCAAAAAGGAAGGGACCCGAATCCTGATGGACATGGGTCCCTTTGTTCATTCCGCCTTCGAAAGCCATCGGAGTCTTTCAGAAGCGTTCGACCGTTTCGGCGCTGTTATTTTAACTTAGCGAGCATTCCGCCCGCGATCCTGCGCACGAGGCAGCGGGGAAGAAATCGGGTCATGAAGGCGCCGAAGCGGTTGGTTGCGCCGTCGAGTACGACGACGCGGCCCGCCATCATGCCCTTGAAGCCCGTTTCGGCCACGCGTTCGGGGTCGGCGGAGAGGCGATCGAAGGGGCTTTCCTGCGAGAGGCCCGCGGTCACACCGAACTGCGTGCGCGTGGGGCCGGGACAGAAGGCGGTGACGGTGACGCCTGAGCCCTTGAGCTCCTCTGCGAGCGACTCGGTGAAGGAGAGCACGTAGCTCTTGGTAGCGCCGTAGACGCCGAGGTAGGGGCAGGGCTGGAAGGCGGCCGTGGAGGCCACGTTCATGATCCTGCCGCGGCCCTCGCGCTTCATGCGGCGCGCCATGCGAAGCGAGAGGCTAGTGAGCGCCATGACGTTGAGCCTGATCATCTTCTTCAACATCGCCTCGTCCATGTCGGACGCAGGACCGAAGGCACCGAAGCCCGCGTTGTTGATGAAGATTTCCGGCACGATCTGCCGATCCGAGAGCCAGCTCGAGATCTGGTCGACCGCACCCGCCGCCGTCAGGTCGAGCGCGAGCAGGTGGGTTTCGGTCCTCAGGTCGCGGCTCAGCACTTCAAGAGCGCGCATGTTGCGGGCGATGAGAAGAAGCCGGTAGCCCTTCTGGGCTGCGAGCTTCGCGAGCTCCCGGCCGATGCCGCTCGAGGCGCCTGTAATGACGGCGAGCGGCTGAATGTGGTCTGGCATCGATCTGACTCACTAGAATGCATGGATGCCGCAAGTGTACAACGGCTTGCGCCCCAACGCCCGCCCCTTCGAGGCGGTAAGACGCCAACACGGGATAGTCCCATACGGCAAACAACCTAGAGACATTGAGCCATCGCATGACAACCCCCATTGAGCGCCCGAACGGGACCGATTCCGGGAAAAATCTGCTTGCACAAATCCTTCTGCTTCTCACGGGCATGGCCGTGCACACGCTCGGCATCGCGCTCATCACGCGGGCAGATCTCGGCACCACGCCCATCAGCACGCTGCCGCTTACGCTCTCGGCCGTGATGGGCGTCACGCTCGGGACGTCCACCTTCATCATCAACATTGCGTTCTTCCTCTCGCAGATCGCGATGCTCGGCTCAAGGTTCGAGCGCCGCCAGTGGCTGCAGCTCCCATCGGTCCTTCTCTTCAGCGCGATGATCGACGCCTGGATGGCGGTTCTCTCCCGCGTCCCCGTCGAGGGGGCCGTTGCGTGCTGGAGCGCCTCGCTCCTGGCGAACGTCGTCATCGCGGCGGGCATTCTTCTGCAGCTTCGCTCGAGCCTCATCCTCCAGCCGATCGACGGCGCCGTGCTTGCCGCCTCGATCGTGACGGGACGTGCGTTCCCGACCATCAAGATCGCCAACGACGTGGGCTGCGTCATCGCGGCCGCCGCGGTCGGCCTCGTCTTTCTCGGAAATCTTTACGGAATCGGCGCGGGCCCTTTGCCGTGGGCTTGCTCATCAAGCGCCTGAAGCCCGTGCTCATGCCCGGAGAACAGCTCTGAAGACGTGTCCCTCCGGTCCCGCATGCCTCAAAGGATCCACGAAAAGACGGCCCGCCTCTCGAATGTGAGAAGCGGGCCGTTCTTCTTCAAGGGACGCCGGGATCCGTCTCAGCCCCTGCGCATCGGGATCATTTCGCCTTGGGCGACGGAACGATCACGAGTGCGGGACGGGTCTGTGCGGGATCGGGCAGGGGAGGCGTCACGGCGAGCGTACCGAACGTCCTTCTGAGTTCGGAGATCTCGCCGAAGCTTATCGCGCGCTGCGGACAGGCTTCGACGCAGATGGGCGCGCCGCCCTTTTCGAGACGATCGAGGCAGCCGTCGCACTTCATCATCTTGCGGGCCTTTTCATCGAGCTGAGGCGCACCGTAGGGGCAGGCCTGCGCGCACATGCCGCAGCCGATGCACTTGTCGCGGTCGATGACGACGAGGCCGTCCTCGGCGCGCTTGTAGTGCGCCTTGGTCGGGCAGACCTTGACGCATGCCGGGTTCTCGCAGTGGTTGCAGGCGATCGAGACGTACCAGGCGCGGACGTCCTGATGCCAGACGCCCGTCATGCGGTCCTGACGCCAGCTGCCCGAAGCTTCTTCGAGCACGCGGCGCAGATTGAGGCCGACGGGCAGATTGTGCGCGTCCTTGCATGCAACGGCGCAGGTCCTGCAGCCCGTGCAGCGCGAGACGTCGACGACGAAACCGTATTGCTTTGTCATGTTCTATCTCCTTTTGCTCAAGCCTTGACGACCTCGACGAGGTTGGTGTGCTGCGGATTGCCCTTGGCGAGCGGGCTCGGGCGAAGCGACGTGAGCGTATTGATGTTGCCGCCAACGTCGACCCTTCGGCCGTCTTTCATCACGGGCCTGTACCACGCGCCCTGCGGAATCGAGACGACGCCCGGAATGATGCGCGGCGTCACCTTCGCCACAAGTTCGACCGCACCGCGGTCATTGAAGACGCGCACGCGGTCGCCCGAACGGATGCCGCGAGCATCTGCATCGAGCACGTTGACGAGCACCTCGTCGGGGAACAGCTCGCGAAGTGCGGGCAGGTTGTGGAAGGTCGAGTGAATGCGGCCGTGGCCGTGATAACCGTAGCATTGGAGCGGATACTTCTTCTGCAGTGCGTCGCCCGGCATCTCCCAGGTGCGCACGAACATCGGAATCGGCGAAATGACGTCGCCCTTGGGAAGCACCCAGTTCTTCGCGATGTTCGCAAGGCGCTCGGAGTAGATCTCGATCCTGCCCGACGGAGTTTTGAGAGGATTGGCCTTCGGGTCCTTGCGGAACGCCTTGAGCGCGATGCCCGCGTTGGGAAGATCATGGATGTGAGCGGGCCCCGTCTTCCAGAAGGTCGCGAAGTCGGGAAGCGACGGGATCTTGCGGCGCGTTTCGTTGTAGCACCATTCGATCCACTCGAGCTGGGTCTTTCCTTCGGTAAAGGCCTCTTCCTTGCCGAGATGCCTTGCGATGCCGCGGCAGATCTCCCAGGTCGGGCGCTGCTCCCACTGCGGTTCGACCGCCTTGTGAAGCGGCAGGATGGCGGCGGAGTCGCCGTTGGAGCCGCCAGAGGCCGTGACGTCGTCCGCTTCGGGTCCGAGCGTGTCCGGCAGGAGAATGTCGGCGTAGCGGGCCGACGGGGTCATCATGTTGTCGCAGACGACGATGAACTCGCACTTCGAGGTGTCGCGCAGGATTTCGTCCGTCCTGTTCGAATCGCTGTGCTGGTTGATGAGCGTGTTGCCGCCCGAATTGACGATCATCTTGATGTCGTGGCCGAGCGTCTTCACGCCGCGCAGGCCGTCGTGGACGTCATCCATCTCCCTGCCGCGCACGATGGCATCGGTCCAGAGGAAGCACGGAATCGTCGCCTTGACGGGATTGGTGCCGACCGGCAGATAGACTGCGGGCACGGCCGTGTTGCCTTCCTGCTGGCCGGTGCTCGTGCCGGGAAGGCCGACGTTGCCCGTGAGGATCGGAAGCATCGCAATGGCACGGCTCGTCTGTTCGCCGTTGGCCTGCCGCTGCGGGCCCCAGCCCTGTGAGAAGAAGACGGGCTTCGTCGTACCGATCTCCTCGGCGAGCCTCACGATCGTCTCGACGGGGACGCCCGTGATGCGGGAGGCCCATAAAATTAAGGATATGGTGGAAATAGTATACAACCGAAATTGCGTTTACCAGATGGCATACCATGTGATATGGTGTCCGAAGTACCGCAAACGGATACTTAAAGGTGAAATAGCCAAGGCTTTGCGTCTTGCCATCACCGCGATCTGCATTGAGCGCGAGTGGCCGATTCTGACCTTGGAAATCCAACCTGACCATATCCATTTGTTCGTAACCATCCCTCCGTCACAGGCTGTAGCCGATGCCGTAAAGATTTTGAAGGGTTCGACGGCCCGGAAGCTGTTTGTGGCTTTCCCGGCGTTGAAGGATCAGCTTTACGGCGGGCATTTGTGGTCTCCGTCCTATTACGTAGGTACGGCTGGCAATGTCAGTGCGGAAACCATCAGGCATTACATTGAAAGGACTGAACATATCAAAGGGCGCAGGTAAGCTCGTTCGACGCAAAGTCGACGTGCGTACCGTCTGCATTGCCTTGGAGGTCGATGCCGATGCTTCCGAAAAGATGCATCAGACCCGTCGTCTCTACGGGCAGGCCTGCAATTTGCTCGTCCCAATCGTCGTGTCCGATACAGATAGGAAAAAACGGCTCTGGCAACGGTACAACCTGCACAAGGCTGCTTATCCGATGGTTCGAACCAAAATGTCCGTTCTTGGTGCACAGCTCGCCTGCAACGTCATGCGTTCGGTATCGAGCATGTACCAGTCGTGGATCAGCAACCATCCGAACTTCTCGAAGGATAAGAAGATGGTGCTCCCGAGCATCAGCTTCAGGAATCCTGTTGTTCACCTGGACAAGAACACCATTCGCTTCTTCAACAACTACACCGAGGCGTCGGTCTATACGGTGAATGGGCGTGTCGGCGTTCGTCTTCGTCCGGGAAAGTTTCAGCTGAGCCAATTGGCCGGTTTTCTGGCTGAAGAGCTTGCCGGAACGTCGAAGGAGAATCGGATTTACAGGCTTGGCGAATGCAACCTCGTTTGGAAGTGCGGCATCAAAGGCACGCCTTCCAGATGGGAGCTGCACATTGCCATAGAGAAGAAACTCAAGGAAGTATCTCTCGACAACTTGTCTTTGAATCAAGTCATGGGCGTTGATGTTGGCGAAAACAACGCCGCCGCACTGTCTACCGGCCGAATCTTCAAAGCCGGGAAGATGAAGGACGACCGTGACAAATACCTGAGCAGTCGGGCTCGTTTCCAGCGCAATGGCTCCAGAAGCGCCAGACAGGCACTTCGAAAGGCTTCCGGCCGAGAGAAACGACATGTGGAACAAATCAACGACGAAATCAGCAAGTCCATTATTGAAGATGCGGCAGAACGCAATATTCGCCTGATCGTTCTTGAAGATCTTACGTACATCCGCGAGCGAATCAAGGCCGGGCAGAAGGTTCGCGCACGCCTGCACCGCTGGCCCTTCAGGGAGCTTCAGCAGAAGATAGTGGACAAAGCTTGTAGAGCGGGTATCGAAGTGATCTTCGTTGACCCTCGCTATACGTCGCAAACCTGTCCGCATTGCAATGCCATCGGAACACGGCAGAAGCACCGATTTGTTTGCAAGAACTGTGGTTACAGAGCGCACAGCGACCTCAATGGAGGTCGGAATCTGCAACGTCTGGGTTGTCTGCTGATAACCCAGGGGCTGGTGTAAACAAGCCCTATGTTGAGCCTGCTTTAGCAGGTGACAATAAAGCTTTCGACTTTAGTCGAGAGTTGTTTACCGGATACTTCAGTCGATCGGGGCTGTAGAGGCGCTCGCGCATGTCGCGGCCCTTGAGGCAGGCGCGCAACTGACGCACCCTGCAGCCGTCCTTCACGGTGTTGTCGGTTTCGATGCGGATCACGGTGCCGTTCTTCGTGTACGCGCGCCATTTCGATGATGAACAACGCTCCAGCGTCTTTTGGAGGATTTCTTGACGGGAGGCAAGCGCAGGCCGCCGTCTTTACCGCCCGCAGGCTTGAGGATGACGATGGACGGGGCGTTTCGAGCGGCGGTGCATCGCGACGCTGTACAATGCCGCCTTGGTCCGGACGGACCGCCTTCTCACACGCACTCCAAGGAAAAGACAAGACAAATGACCTCAGTACGCCGCATGCTCACGGGCTTTCTTCTTGCCATCGCCGCAGGCTTCGGCTGGGGCTCCATGGGGGTGGCTGCTCAGGTCATGATGACGGACGGCGGCTTCACCGCCCAGGACCTCGTGGCGCTTCGCGTCTTCGGCGCGGGCGTGCTCCTCACGCTCATGACGCTCCTCACCGAAAGGGGCAGGGTCTCGAAGCTCTTCTCCGACATGGTTCTGCTGCGTGACGTCGTGATCTACGGCCTCGGCGTGCTGGCGACGCAGTTCACGTTCTTCCTTGCGATCCGTGATGCGGGCGCCGCCACGGCGGCCATCATGGTCATCACGGGTCCGCTCTTCGTGATAGGCTGGATCGCCGCCACGACCCGCAAGCCCGTCTCGATCCTCGAGCTCGCCGCCTTCTGCCTTGCCGCCACGGGCGTCGTACTCATCATCACAAAGGGCGACCTGAGCGTCGTCAACTTCTCATATTCGGGCGTCCTCTGGGGGCTTGCCTCCGCCGCCTGCGGCGCCTTCTGCACGTTGCAGCCGGGCAATGCCGTCAAGAAACTCGGCGTCAACGCCGTCGTGGGCTTCGGCATGCTCTTTGCGGGCATCGGCGCGCTCTTCGTCTATCCGCCCACGGAAATCGACGCCGTCTGGACTTGGGAGACCCTCGCGGGCTACCTCTACATCATCGTCGTGGGCACCGCGCTCGCCTTCGTCTGCTATCTGAAGAGCCTCGACTACGTCCCGCCCGCCGTCACCACCATCCTCGGCGCTTCCGAGCCCCTCACGGCCGTGATTCTCTCCGTCGTGCTGCTCGGCACCTCCTTCACGCCCGTCGAGAGCCTCGGCGCAGTCCTCATCTTCGCCACCGTCTTCATCCTCGCCATGAGGGAGGGGAGACGCAGGGCCTGATCCCGATCCTGTCTTCAACACCGCTCATTTGCTCCCGCTCAAGCGAAACCCGGCGACTGAGACAGAACCGACAGAAGCAAAAAATGGCGGGACTTCCGTTATGGAAATCCCGCCATTTTCAAGTGAGGCAGGCCGGGCATTCATCCCGCCCTCATGACAAGAAAGGCGGAAAGAGGCCGGCAAGCCCGGTGATCAGTCCTTGGCCTTGCGGTTGCGGAAGTACACGGCCTCCTGGATGTCGGTCGTGCGCTTCGTGAAGCAGTCGTCGAGAAGCGTTTCGCAGAGCTCTTCGCCTTCGGCGAGAACACGGAGATTGAAGTCGTTGAGGAGCTTCGCGGCGGCCTTTTCGTCTTCGGCATGAAGCTTGACGAACTCGGCTTCGAAGGCGGCCATGCGCGGGGCGAGGTCGGCCTCGAACTTGGCGAAGGCGGTCTTGACCATCGGGGCGAGGCCGGCGTAGTCGGTCATGACGAGCGTCTGAAGCCTGCGGAACTTCCAGTAGACGGAACGGCGGTCGCAGTGGTCCGTGCCGCAACCGTAGTGTTGGGGAACGGCCTCGAGGCCCTGGTAGAACGGCAGGTAGACGGAGAGGTCGGCCATGCCGAAGGCGAGGTGGATCAGGCAGCCGATGGCCTGCGGGAGCCACGGACGGACCTGCATGATGTGGGACTCGTACGTGCGGAACACGCTGATCGGGCGCCAGGGCTCGTCGCCGCGCAGACCGAACTGGTACGGGTCATGCTCGGACATGTCGTAGTGATTGCGCATCAGGGCCTTGAGATCGTCGACCGTGATGGGCTTTTCGGGCGTGAGATAGACCTCGAAATTGCGGCCGTCGTCGACGGGCTGCTCGACGGACGGATTGAGGTGCTTCTGCATGATCCAGACGCGCGGGTCGTTGTAGACGCGGTCACGCTCGTCGTTGCGGGTGTAGGCGGCGGCGAAGTCGAAGGGACCTTCCTCGGGGTTCCAGAAGCCGTGCTCCTTCGCCCAGCTCATGACCGTGGGCGAGCCCATCATGTCCTCGCGTTCCGGATCGTATTCGCGCAGGCGGCTCTGGTTGCCCGTGGCCATGTACTTGTCGGCCGGGGTGCGGTGGGCGATCCACTGGTGGCCCGTGCCGGTCTCGAGGTACCAGACCTCCTTGCTGTCGACGAAGCCGACGCCGAAGCCTTCACCGCAGCCAGCCTCCTCGATGATGCGGCCCAGAAGCGCGCACGCTTCGCGCGCGGTCGTGCAGCGGGAGAGCAGAACGTCGGGAATGTCGTCCTCGGTGATGCCGGAGGCCTTGTTGTACGGGTCGATCGCGAGCGCGTCGTCGCGGGCGAAGATGGACTCGGTGCCGGTGAGGCCCACGCCCGCTTCGTTGAAGCCCACGGCGCCGTGGAGCTGGGTCTGCCAGTTCGGCACGGTCGTGAAGCGCATGCTGTGGGCGGGCTGGGGCCATTCGAAGGCGGTGGCGCCCTTGTGGTCCTGCGTGCGGTACATCGAGCCTTCGGGCCATTCGCGCGCTTCGTGAATCACGAAGTGCTGGGCCTTGAGGGCGCTGCTGTCAGCGCTGCGGGCAAGAAGGAAGGAGCCGTCGGCCGTGGCCTTTTCTCCGACAATGACGGAAGTGCACATCTTGGATGTCCTCAGAAAATGCGCCGGCCCGAAAGGGAGAAAGACCGGCATTCAGGGCGCATATTTTAGGCGGCACCCTCTGAAACCGCCATCGGCGTTTACCTGAGGTTTCCAAGGGAAAACCATCTGAAACGCCCGTCCGGACGGCAATCCGGAAGACAGGCCCCATAGGGCAGATGACGACAAGGGACGAAGGAGGTGAACGAAAAAAGGGCCCGCCCCGCTTCCCCTCTGCATATACAAAGGGAAGGCGAAGAACGAGCCCTTTTGGGAGAAACCGCGTTCCCCGGGAAGAGGAACACGGGCTCTCATCAGAAGCGGTGGACGATGCCGGTCGTGAACTCGTAGCCGTTGGGCTTGGCTTCGGTCGTGCCGTTCTCGACCTTCTCCTGAGACCAGCCGGTCATGGCGTAGACGGCGGTGCGCTTGGAGAGGGCGTAGTCGTAGCCGAGGGCCGCGATCACGCGCTTGAAGTCGACGTTGTCCTTGTTGTCCATGTCGCGGTAGGCGACCTGAGCCTTGGCGACGCCGCCCATGGCGGG
>OKRS01002701.1_pt1 | contig 9878 bp, 10 predicted proteins | sample 1601191 | NCBI WGS metagenome assembly OKRS01 (sample SAMEA3541509, study PRJEB24748) | human gut metagenome | biome: human gut; feature: human-associated habitat; material: faeces | place: China | collected 2012 | reverse complement strand
AGGAATGGCCTGCGCCGTGGCGCCCAGGTGCGCAAACTCCGGCGAGCAGGCGTACACCGCCATGCCTCGCGGCGTCACCGTCAACTGGGCCTCGAGCGCAAACTTGCCCTCGCCCACTACAACCTTTGTCGTGTGCATACCCATGGGATCTCCTGTCGCCCGCAATGTACCTGAGACCATCTTCGCCTGTATTGCGACTATACAGGCAAGCGCAGCCTGCGGCAAAGGAGGCAGGCACCTGACACATTCTGTTAGAGTTGCAGGGATTGAATCCCGCTTATTCATGCGACATTGGAGTGACAACCTTGACCGCCGCAACCACGCCTAAAAGTAAGTCAACCGCCGCCGCGCTCTCCCCCGCGCGCACCAGGCTCTGCCTAGCGCTGCTCGTGCTGCTGGGATTCTCGCTCGGCTGCTCCGAGTTCGTGGTCATCGGCATCGAAAGTGACTTGGCGACGGAACTCGACGTATCACTTGCTACTGCGGGCCAGCTCATCAGCGTGTTCGCGCTCGTCTACGCCATCGCGACGCCGGTGCTTGCGCTCAGCACGGGCCACTTCCGCCGCTACCAGCTGCTCGTGTGCTATAGCATCATCTTTGTGCTCGGCAACTTGGTCATGGCGTTGGCGCCCAACTTCCAGGTGCTGTTTATCTCGCGCATTGTCCTGGGCTCTGTCTCGGGCGCGCTGCTCGCCGTGGGCGTGACGTACATCCCCGAGCTTCTGTCCCCGCAGCAAACTTCGCTTGCCATCTCGGTGGTATATGGTGCGTTTTCCGTGGCGATGGTCTTTGTCACTTCGGTCGGCAAGTTTGTGGCCGACACGCTCGACTGGCACGTTGCCATGTACGGCACGCTTACCTTTGCCGTTCTGATCTGCGGAGCGCTCGTGGCGTTTATGCCGCGCGCCGGGCAAACCGACGAGCCTGCCACCTTTCGCGAGCAGGCGGGTCTGCTACGCGAGCCGAGCATCATCACCGGCATGCTCATCTTTTTGTTTGGCGTGGGCTCGGTCTATGTGTTCTACGGCTATGTGACGCCCTATCTTGAGCAGGTGCTGGGCATGGGCACCGTTCAGGCGAGCACCACGCTTATGGCCTACGGCGTGTTCTGCCTGATCTCGAACATCCTGGGCGGATGGATCGATGCGCGTTTTGGCATGAAGGCGCTGCTTGTTACGTTTGTGCTGCAAGCGGCGGCACTGCTTGGGCTGTTTGCCGTGGGCGCCGCCATGCCGCTCGCGCTCATCTTTGTCTTTAGCCTGGCAATGCTCATGTACCTATTCTCGGTCTCGTGCATCACACACTTTATGGACGTGGCACGCAGCCGCCATCCCAAATCGATGGTACTCGCGAGCTCGGTAGAACCCATGGCGTTTAACGTCGGCATTTCGTTTGGCACCGCAGTAGGCGGCGCCGTGGTGAGCAGCGTTGGCATTGCCTACGTTGGCGCGGTTGGTGCCGCGTTCTCGCTTGTGGCCTGGGCGCTTACGCTGGTGACGATTAAGCTGGCTCGCTGGGAGCGCAAGCGAGCGAGGGCGTAAGCGCAGATGCGATACTCGAGCTCGATGATGGCGATCGAAAGGAAACCGCATATGCAACGTGTACTGTTTATCTGCCATGGGAACATCTGCCGCTCGACGATGGCTGAGTCGGTGTTTACCGAGCTCGTGCGCCGCGCTGGGCGCGAGGCGGAGTTTGTCATCGATTCCGCAGCGACCTCGACTGAGGAGATCGGCAACCCGCCGCATCACGGCACCGTCGCCAAGCTGCGCGAGGTCGGGATTCCCGTCGTAGCACATCGCGCGCGCCAGGTGCGTCGCGCGGAGTATGGCGACTGGGATCACATTGTCTATATGGATGCTGAGAACGCGCGCGGCCTGCGTCGCATCTTTGGCGACGACCCCGACGGCAAGATTACGCGCTTGCTCGATTGGACCGAGCGCCCCGGCGACGTGGCCGATCCCTGGTACACCGGCAACTTCGATGCCACCTACCGCGGCGTACTCGACGGTTGCACTGCTATGCTCGAGCAGCTGTAATCGATGAAATGCAGAGTTTTTAGAGCCATAAATCGGATGAAATGTAGAAATTTGACCTTACTCGCGCACAGCACAACGACGACAACGCCTAAGCATAGGCATAAGCGAAGTCGGAATTCCCATATACAAATCGAGCGTGGTTTTTCTCCCACTTTGAGCGTTCAAGTGCGCTCTAAACGGGAGAAAATCCACGCTCATTTTCTCGGCGGGAGATAATCCACGCTCAACTACTCGTCGACGATCTCGGCAAGCCAGACATTCAGCGTATCGACCTCGGGGCAGCAGAACTTTGCCGTACCGGGCTCGTTGCCAGGCACGGTTCCGCCATAGCGCAGGATATCGACATAGGGAAAGGCACAGTGCAGGGCCATGGGACAGATTTTTCCCCGGTCCGTATCGTAATCAAAGGTTTCCCCGATGTGATGGCCGCGATGGCAGCCCATAGTCCCCAGTTTCCCCGTAATCGTAAGCTGGATAGCGGGACGTTTTCCTCGTGACATGGTGTTCTCCTTTGTGGATAAGTAAGCAGAAATTATCGCATTAAGCTATCGGCTTTCGTGCGGCAACTCTGTTTCACACTGTAGGGGTCGCCACGTGGGCGACCCGTTGGGCATTGGGTGACGCTCTCTCCAAGCTGGAAAATCGCTCATATTCCGGAGCGGGCTTGCCATGTGCAAGCCCCTACAAGATTGCAGGTTACGGAATCGCAAACAGCCGCTTGGCGTTTTCTGTGGTCGCCCGGGCCACTTCGGCGGCGTCTATGCCCCGCAGGGCGGCGATTTCTTCGGCGACGTAGTGGACATAGGCCGGTTCATTGCGCTGGCCGCGGTGGGCCTGGGGCGTCAAGTACGGGCAGTCCGTTTCGATGAGCATGCGGTCTAACGGCAAATGGGACGCGACGCGTTTGGCCCGTTTGGAATTGGGATAGGTCAAGGGCCCGTCAAAGCCGAAATAGAAGCCCATGCGCAGCAGTTCGTCCGTCATTTCCAGACTGCCTGAATAGCAGTGGAAGACGCCGCGGATGCCCTTGCCGTACTGGCGCAGGATGTCCAGCGTGTCGCCGTGGGCTTCGCGGTCATGGATGATGATGGGTACGTCGAGTTCCACAGCCAGTTTGACCATGTCGATGAAGACGGCCTGCTGGACATCCCGGGCCGGTTCAGGCCAGTGATAATCCAGGCCGACTTCGCCGACGGCGACGACTTTCTCTTCCGACTGTATCCATTGGCGCAGCTTGTCGACATCGCCGTCCTGGGCCTTGGCCGCTTCTTCGGGATGGATGCCGACGGCGGCATAAAGACCGTCGTGTTCCCTGGCCATGGCGATGCACTGGGCTGACGTTTCCATATCCGTCGCCGGGCAGATCATGAGGCCTACGCCGGCTGCGGCCGCCCGGTCGAATACGGCCGGACGGTCTTCAGCGTAAGCGCCGTCATTGACGTGGCAATGGGTATCGAAGAGCATCAGCGGACCCGGCTTCCCGGTGCCATGCCGTCGACGAAAGCGACCTGCAGGTTATCGTTGCCATCGGAAGCAGCCAGGAGCATGCCTTTCGATTCAACACCGCAGAGCTTGACCGGTTTCAGGTTGGTGACGACGATGACGCAGTGGCCGATGAGGTCTTCCGGTTTATAGTACAGGGAAATACCGCTGACGATCTGGCGCGTTTCCGTACCGAGGTCGACTTGCAGTTTCAACAGTTTCTTGGCTTTAGGTACTTTTTCACAGGCTACGATTTTGCCGACGCGGAGGTCGATCTTGCTGAAATCGTCGATAGTGATTTCCGGCTTCGTCGGTTCCTGGGCAGCCGGGCAGGCCTGAGCGGCTTTCTTTTCTTCTTCCGCTTCGGCGACTTCTTCCTTCAAATCGTAGCGCGGGAAGAGGGCATGGCCTTTGCAGACCTTCGTATCAGCCGGATAACGGCCCCATTCCTGGGCAGCCGGCAGGTTGGCTTCGGCAAAGTCACCTAAGCCGAGCTGTTTCCACATTTCCGCTGCGCTGGCCGGGATGAAGGGGCTGACCAGGGTAGCGATGATGCGCTGGGCTTCGAGGAGATTGTACAAGACCGTCTGCAGGCGCTGGGCTTTGGCATCGTCTTTGGCCAGGACCCACGGCGTCGTTTCGTCGATGTATTTATTGCTGCGGCGGATGAGGGCCCAGACGTTGTTGATGGCATCGTTGATCTTCATGTCGTCCATGTAGGTTTCAAAACGTTTTGCCGTTTCCACAGCGCACGTTGCCAAATCGTCGTCGACCGGTTCTTTGACCGTCGGGCCGGCAGCGACGCCGCCTTCGTATTTTTCGACCATAGCCAGGGTACGCTGCAAGAGGTTGCCCAAGTCGTTGGCCAAATCGGAGTTGATGCGGTTGATGAACGACGGCAGGGAGAAGTTGCCGTCCTGGCCGAGGCGGATTTCCTTCAGGAGGTAGTAACGGAGCGCATCGGCGCCGTAGCGGTCGATGAGGGGGATCGGGTCGACGACGTTACCCAAAGATTTACTCATCTTCGTGCCGTCAACGATGAGCCAGCCATGACCGAAGACTTTCTTCGGCAGCGGCAGGCCGCAGCTCATGAGCATGATTGGCCAGATGATGCTGTGGAAGCGGACGATTTCCTTGCCGACCAGATGCAGGTCAGCGGGCCAGAATTTCTTGAATTTTTCCGGGTCATCGAGATAGCCGGCAGCCGTGACGTAGTTGACCAGGGCGTCGAACCAGACGTAGACGACGTGTTTCGGGTCCCAGGGGACCTTGATGCCCCAGTCGAAGGACGTACGGGAAACGCAGAGGTCTTCCAGGCCGCTCTTGACGAAGGAAATCATTTCGTTGCGCCGCGATTCCGGCTGGATGAAGTCCGGGTTTTCGTCGATGAATTTCAGCCAGCGGTCGGCGTATTTGTTCATCTTCAGGAAGTACGCTTCTTCCGAAACGAGTTCCAGCGGACGGCCGCAGTCCGGGCAGACGTGTTTGCCTTCGGGCAGCTTGTTTTCCGGCCAGAACGTTTCGCACGGCGTACAGTACCAGCCTTTGTATTCACCTTTATAGATATCGCCGTTGTCGTAGGACTTCTGCATCAAAGCCTGGACGACTTTTTCATGGCGTTTTTCTGTCGTGCGGATGAAGTCATCATTGGAAATGTTGAGTTTTTTCCAGAGCTGCTGGAAGAGGGCGACGATTTCGTCGACGTATTCAATCGGTTTGACGCCTTTTGCTTCGGCTGCACGCTGGATTTTCTGGCCGTGTTCATCCGAGCCGGTCAGGAAAAAGACGTCGTCGCCGCGCAGACGGTGGAACCGTGCCAGCGAGTCGGCAATAGTCGTGCAGTACGTGTGCCCGATGTGAAGTTTGGCACTTGGATAGTAAATAGGTGTTGTAATGTAATACTTTCTTTTTTCAGACATGGGATTTTCCTCCTATACCGGCAAATGAGCCGGATGTTATAAACTAAGCGCAGCCTGGTATACACTACGTTTAGGCACGCCGCACCGTCTGGCGACGGTCCGGATGGCCTCTTTCTTATCGACGCCCTGTTCCATCAGTTCCCGGACCAGGGACGCGTAATCGACGTCGCCTGAGGCAGCGGATTCGGCAGCAGGCGCCGCCCCTTCGACGAGGATGACGAATTCACCGCGCGTCCCCTGCTCAGCCAGGTCGGCCCGCAGCTGGCTGAGACTGCCGCGCAGGTACTGTTCATACCGCTTGGTCAGTTCCCGGCAGAGGACGGCCCGGCGGTCGCCCAGGACTTCGAACATTTCGCCCAGGACCTGCTGGATGCGGTGAGGCGCTTCGTAAAAGATGAGCGTCCCTTCATAGGCTTTCACCGATTCCAGGACGGGCAGGCGGTGTTTCTGGGTCTTCGGCAGGAAGCCGACAAAGGTAAAGCGCGTCGTATCCATACCGGAGGCAATGAGCCCGGTCAGGCCGGCATTGGCGCCGGGCAGGGGTACGATGGGGATATCGGCTTCCAGGGCCAGGCGGACCATATCGCTGCCCGGGTCGCAGATGGCCGGCATGCCGGCATCGCTGACCAGGGCGATCATCAGGCCGTCTTTCAATTTTTCAATGAGCTGCGGCCCTTTTTCAGCTTTATTGTGTTCATGATAGCTGGTCAACGGCGTATCGATATCATACGCCAGGAGCAGCTGTTTCGTATGACGCGTATCTTCTGCCGCGATGAGGTCGGCTTCGCGGAGACAGCGGACCGTGCGGTACGTAATGTCTTCGAGATTGCCGATAGGCGTCGGGCAAAGATACAGCGTCCCTTTCTGAAAGATTTCCGGCATCATGTTCCTCCCTAGTTATCGTTTCCCGTATAATCGCAGGACGGCATCGCTGTAGCTGCCGTCGGGGTTGTGGACGATGAGCGGCGGCAGGACGTCCATGCCCTTGCTGCCGCCGCGGATGCCCTCGACGAGGAAGAGCTTGGCCTTCTTGTCAGGCCGGCCGTGGACCATCTGCAATACTTTCGGTTCGATATCTCGGGCGCGCATGGCCTCTAAAATATCGGCCAGTCGTTCCGTAATATGAACCATGCGGAAGCGGCCGTGATATTTCAAGGCGTATTTTACAGCATCGAGGACGTCGCCAAGGGTCGCCGTCTCTTCATGGCAGGCCCGGCGGATGCCGTCGACGTCGCTATAGGCACCGCGGCTCTTTTCCCGGTACGGCGGGTTGGCGTAGACTGCGGCAAAAGCGCCGCTCGCCGCCCACTCCCGGATGCGGCGGTAGTCGCCTTCGACGATGGTAATGCGGTCGTCCCGGCCATTGAGGGCGACGTTACGGCGGGCAATGTCGGCCATGACGGGATTGAATTCCACTGCCGTCAGCGCCTTGGCACCGCGGGCCGTCAGGATGAGAGGGATAGCCGCCGTCCCCGTCCCCAGGTCCAAAGCCGGTCCGTGAGGCACGGCACCGAAGTGGGCCAGAAGGACCGTATCCAGAGAAAAGCAGAACTGGTCATCGCGCTGAATGACTTTCATGCCGTCCAGGACCAGGTCGTCCAGCCGTTCGTGCGGGCCTAACTCAATGTTCATGTTCCGTTTCCCCTATGTCCGACCAGGGCACGTTGATGTTGTGTCCCGATTCGAGCTGGACTTTGACCGTATGGTCCTTCATGTGGACCCGCAGGACCGTGCCGACGCCTTCGTCGGTCATGACCCGTTTGCCCACAGCCGGCGGCTTCTGCTGTTCACAGCTCTTCTGCTGGCAGTTGCAGCACTTCAGCTCGCCCGACGTATAGAGCTGGTTTTCATAGCGCAGGCAGCACATGAGGCGGCCGCAGATCCCGGAAATCTTGGTCGGATTGAGGGACATGCCCTGGCCCTTGGCCATGCGGATGGAAACGGGCTTGAAATCGCCCAGGAACGTAGAGCAGCACAGGGGCCGGCCGCAGCAGCCGATGCCGCCGATCATCTTGGCTTCGTCGCGCAGGCCGATCTGGCGCAGTTCGATGCGCGTGCGGAAGACCGACGCCAGGTCGCGGACGAGTTCGCGGAAGTCGATGCGGCCGTCAGCCGTAAAGAAGAAGATAATCTTGCCCATGTCGAAGGTATAGTCGACGTCGATGAGTTTCATGGGCAGTTTGTGCTTGGCGATCTTCGCCAGGCAGATGGCGAAAGCTTTCTTTTCCCGTTCCTTGTTCTTTTCCACCTGGCGAATGTCCTTGGCCGTCGCCTTGCGAATGATCGGCTTCAGCGGCTGGACGACTTCCGACGAATCGGCACTGCGCGGCGCAATGACGACATGGCCGAATTCCATGCCCCGCGCCGTTTCGACGATGACGCCGTCATCCAGCTTGAGTTCGATAGTGGCGGGATCGAAATAATATATCTTTCCGGCAGGTTTAAAGCGTACACCTACAACGATCATTGAATTCCTCCTCTAAGCCGTATGGCCTGGAGGCATACATAGTCCCAGACCAGGCGGACGTTGACGTGACGCGAGACGGCTTCCAGCCCTTCATCGAGCACCCGGGAAAGGCCAAAGACGGCGTCATCCGTCCAATACGGCAGTAATTCTGTCATTTCATGGATATATCCTTTTAAACGTATATAGTCCCGGCCGGCACCGCTGCGCAGGACGGCCATGTCGCGGAGAAAAAGGCTGATCCAGCCGAGTATCTCCGTCGTTTCCCTATCCGTCAGCGCCGCGGACAGGGCCAGCCATTTGGCATAGGGACAGGCATGTTTCGCCGTAGTCGTCAAAAAATCCAGGGCGAAATGGGCCTTATCCGTCCCCTGGCCGTCGAGATAGGACAATACGGTCCGGACGATGCCGCCACCCCAGAGGATGGCTTCGTCCCAATTCCCGCCGTCGCCCCGCAGGCGCCGCAGTCCCTGGCGCATTTCGTCGTCGCCGACGGGGTCGAAGGTAAAGCGGGCACAGCGGGAAATGATGGTCGGCAGCAGCAAATCGGGCTGGTCCGTAATCAAGATGAAGCAGACGCCCGACGGCGGTTCTTCTAAAATCTTCAGCATGCGGTTGGCAAATTCTGTATTCATCGTCTCCACATGGTCGATGATACAGACCCGGCGGCGGCCGGTTTCGCCCTGCAGGGCCAGTTCGCCCTGGAGCTGGCGGAACTGGTCCACTTTCAGCATGGCCCCCATCGGCGCCAGATAGAAGGCATCGTCTTTATCGCCGGCTACGGCTTCGCCTTCGCGGCTGGCCAGGTCGGGAAAGACACGGCGTCCGACCAGGGCCGAGGCGACGGCGATGGCCATCAGGGTCTTGCCGATACCAGCCGGGCCGGCAAAAATCATGGCATGAGGGATGCGGTCTTCGTCGATGAGGCGGGCGAACTGTTCTTTCAGGCGGCTGTGGCCGATAATCGGATCAAACAGTGTCCTGTCCATCATGTCGCCCCCTTACGCCAATAAAATACCTTAACAATTAATTATAGAAAAAATCCCCTACAAAGTAAATAGGCAGCCATATAAGTCTTGATGGATGGCTTCAGGCGTGCGCATGGCCCCGCCTTCCGTGCAGGCAATGCGCTGCCAGTGATAGCGTTGGGCCAGCTCATCATAAGCGGCGTGGCATTTGGCCAGGAAGCCTTCATTCTTTTCGTGGATATCGCCGGTCTGGCCGCCGGTCTTGCCCGTCCGGTCCGCCATGAGCCGCTCCGTGACAGCCAGGGGGACGTCGAGGAGGAAGACCTTGTCCGGTGCCGGCAGGCCCATCTTGCGGAATTCAAAGTCCTCGAGCCAGGCCAGATAAGCCCGGCGCTGGGCCGGGTCGTCGATCTTGATCATCTGATAGAGCATGTTGCTCGTCGTATAGCGGTCGGCAATGACGATGCCGCCCTGTTCGTAGAAGGCTTTCCACTTCATCTGATACGACGCGAAGCGGTCGACGGCGAAGAAGGCCGACGCCGCATAGGGATTGACGGCATCAGCATCGCTGCCGAAGTCGCCGCGCAGGTACATCTTGACCAGGGCGCTGGAGTCGCTGTCATAGTCGGGGTAGCTGACGGACTTCACGTCATAGCCGTCGCGCTGCAAGTGTTCCGTCAGCAGGCGGGTCTGCGTCGCTTTGCCGCTGCCGTCACCGCCTTCGATGATGAATAATCTACCTTTCATAGAAATCCTCCTTCAAGACGCGTATCGTCGCCAAGATCCCGTCAGCCGGACCGTTCGGCTTATAGCCGCCAGCCATCTTGCGTCGGATATAGGCCTGGCAGGCCGCCGTAATTTCTTCACCCAAGGTCAGGACCGGAATGCCTGGCGGGTAGAAAGTCACGTTCTCTGCGGCAATGCGGCCACAGGCCTTTTCAAAGGGCACCGTCTCTACCGGGCAGTTCCAGGCCTGGCGCGGCGCCATGACGACGCGGGGCACGGG
>OKRS01002689.1_pt1 | contig 9908 bp, 5 predicted proteins | sample 1601191 | NCBI WGS metagenome assembly OKRS01 (sample SAMEA3541509, study PRJEB24748) | human gut metagenome | biome: human gut; feature: human-associated habitat; material: faeces | place: China | collected 2012 | reverse complement strand
TATAACTGTACAATACAGATGTTAACGAATAAAATATTTAATGCGTCTGCCCTGCGAAGCTATGTCTCGAGCAATCTATGATTTCTATCAAACGTATCTTTGCTTTCTACCAAAGATATTTTTGCTTACTGTCAAATGTCAATATGATTACTATCAAATATATTTTATCACAAGAAAAACCCTACATTCGAGTATCTTTTATCTCCAAAAGATACACGAATGTAGGGTTATAGGCTTAACGAACAAAGAGGTCGTTGCCAAAGTTTGTTATCTCATACTGGTTATTATGTATTAGAAGACAAAAATCTTATAATCCTTGATACTACCAGGAGCGCCCTGCTCAGCACGAGGAAGGTATTCGAGGGCAGAGATGGTCTGTACACTACCAAGGTCAATAACCAAGAGGTGTGGGAATCCACTACCCTTCACTGTCTGCCAATATGTGGACTCCTGAAGGTCAAACACCTTGTCGCCAGTATGGTTACCATTTTCCTCTTCGCTATCAGCATACTTGGTAGTCCAACTTTCTCGGCTCAAGCGCTTGCCATTTCCACCTTGAACATAGAGTTCAGCAATAGCAGCAACATCGCTACCATCGTGCAAGCTACTGCACTCGATAGCAAGATAGCGTCCCTTGGCTGACTGACCAAACTTTACAGTCTGCCATCCATTACCAGAGTTAAAAGCACCCTTAGCGGCAGGAGTCATAGAATTGAGGTCTGGCTTGTCACCGATATTATTATGCTTATTGCTCTTTTCGAGCTGAAGTTTATTTAGTTCAGGCTTAGCCTGTCCCCAAACAACAGCATTGCGTGGACCAACAACATCAAGAACAACAACCTCATTCCTACCCTTCTTCAACCAGCATCCAGGAACATATAATGTCTGCTGAGGACCGATACTCCAAATACGTCCCATGGCATGACCATTGACATAAACCTGTCCCTTACCCCATGTTTCGAAATCAAGGAAGGTGTCTCCAACCTTCTTGAGGTTGAAATAGCCACGATAGTATCCAGCCTTACCAACAGCAACTGTTGACTTGCCCTGCTTAGCGCGGTTTAGAGCATGGATGGCTGTTTGATAATCGTCAGGAATAGTACAGCTTGCCCATGACTTTGGCTTGATAGTATATTCATTGTTGCCATATTCGGTGGTAATGGTAACATCGCCAACAATACCCTTGAAGTCTTTTATGGCACGACCGAAGTTGATACGTCCCATACCCTCGACAAGAATCAGAAGCTCGTCACCCTTCTTTACAGCAGGAAGGTTTACAGTCTTCTCATTCTTCACACGGTCTACCTTACCTATGTATTTTCCATTTAGGAACACCTGACCGAAGTCGTGGATGTTGGCTGAGAGAGTGCTTGCAGAAGGAATCTCAGGCAAAACACAACGATACAACATAGAACCCCAGCCCATATCCATCTCTTCAAAAGTTTTAAGACCAGACTTAGTAATAGAGTCAACACCGAAAGCAATAGGAGCAAACTCAGATAGCTGGAACTTAGGAACTGTGACGATGCTCATTGGAGCCTTAGGAATGGCAGGCATTTTTTTGCCATCGTTATATTTTGCCATCATCTTGCGCAGCTCGAAGAACTTAGGAGTTGCAAGTCCCCACTCGTTGATAGGCGCATCATAGTCGTAAGATGTAACATCAGGAGCGAAGCCTGGAGAGTTAGCACCAGCCCAATGACCGAACGATGTTCCTCCGTGAGTCATATAGAGCGAGAAGCTAATACCCTTAGAGAGCATCTCGTCCATACCTTCAACCATATCCTTAGCAGGACGAGTTTCGTGGCGAGCGCCCCACTTATCAAACCATCCACTCCAGAATTCCGAGCACATTTTTGGAGCATCAGGACGAAGCTCACCAAGACGACGGAACTGGCTGTCAATATTGGCACCGGTACCAAAGTTCATTGTCCAAACAAGGTCATCGAGTCCATTCTTAGTGAAGTTAGAAGCCCAGTCGCATTGGAACAAAGCAGGACCTACGAGTTTGCCATCGGCATTCTTCTTATACCAGTTAGCTTTCAGCACATCGCGTATTTCGCTAACATAAGCTTTGTCTTCGCCATAAGAGCCATACTCATTTTCCACCTGAACCATGATGATAGGACCACCATTCTGAATGGTCAGCGGAGCAAGCTGCTCTGCAACCTTCTCTTCAAAAATCTTCACTCGCTGCATGAAGTAAGGGTCTTGCTCACGAAGGCGGATATCTTTTTTCTTCAAAAGCCACCAAGGCAGACCTCCCATCTCCCACTCTGCGCATACATATGGACCAGGACGAACGATTACATACATACCATTCTTCTGAGCCAAACGACAGAAAGCAGCAACATCATTATTGCCAGTGAAATCAAACTGTCCCTCCTTCTGTTCATGGATATTCCAGAACACATAGATGCAAACAGTATTCATGCCGAGAGCCTTGCACATTTTTATGCGATGGTCCCAGTAAGCTTGTGGAATACGAGGGTAATGAACTTCGGCAGCCTTTACAACAAACGGGTTGCCATTGAGTAAGAATGTGCCCTTACCAACCGTGAAGTCGCCAGCCTTTGGAGCTGCATCAGCAGCCGAAGGTGCCATGGCCATAGTGGCTGCAAGAGCAAGTGTAGTGAATAATTTGGTTAGTCTCATAATATGATTATTGTATTAATTATCTATGCAAAGATGGTGCAAAGATAGTGTAAAATATACGAAGAGCAAAACTTTAAGAATAAAAAATAAGTATAAATGTAAAAGGTGGCGACACTAAATAGTGCCGCCACCTTTTATTATATCAATGTGGTATTGAACTAATGTCAATAACAAAAAAAATCAATAACGAAGGAAATTATTCCTTAACCTCTACCTGACGAGACTTAGTCTCCATCACTGTCTTCTCAGCCTTACCGTCAACGATGACGCAACGGTTCTTGTCATTCTCAGCGAATGGCTGAACGCTGTCGCCCTTAGAGTCGGTAGCGATACGGTTTGCATCGATATTGTACTTTTCAACAAGCTCTTTCTTGAAAGAGTCTGCACGCTTCTGAGCATACTTCTTGTTGAGAGCAGAAGTACCAGTACCCTTGTCAGCATAACCTACAACAGTGATTGTAGCATCCTTGTAAGTATTGAGGAAGTTAGCGATGCGGCTCAACTGAGCGTTCTTTTCTGTAGACTCAGACTCACGGATAGCATAGAACTTCTCCTCGTGGAGAGTTACAGGTTCCTTCTTGTAAGTAGTATCAACAACTGTGATATACTTAGGCTCAGGCTTCTTCTCCTCAGTTACTACAGGAGCTGGAGCTACAACAGGTGCAGACTTCTTAGCCTTGTTGCCGAGTCGTACGCTAACACCGAGGAACAAAGAAGTATACCAGTCGTGAGAACCATTGTTAAGACGACCATTGAACTGATCGTTGGTGTTGTCGGCACGATATTCAAGGTTCAAAGAAACATCCTTTGCGATAGCCCAATCGAGCTGAGCACCGAGACGAAGGTTTGGTGAGAACTTTGAAGAGTTGTTGGTAGGCATCTCCGACCAGTTCAAACCAACACCAGCAATACCGTAGAGGTTCAAAGCACGTGGCTTGCATGAAACCAAGTTGAGAAGATTTACCATAGCATCAAAAGAACCAGTAGCATACTTAAAGTTCTGCTTATCGCCAGAGAACTCGTTGTATACTTTTGACTTCCATCCTTCAATTCCCAAACGGGTAGAAACGATAGGATTAACATTGCGACCTATGCTGAAGCTATATACAGGCGAGATAAGATCAGACATACCTGGAGTGTTAGGGAGCTGAATGCCACCCTGAGCACTAAAGAACCAAGTTGGCTGGAATTCGCATCCACCGCAGCAAGCCTTGCCTTCATTGTCGCAAGACTGAGCATTTGCTGACATTGCTGAAAGAACAGCTGTCAATGCAATAACAAATATCTTTTTCATTGTTAATTTCACTTTTTAATGATTAGAATGTCAACTTAGCTGTGAGCTGCATACGCCAACGGCTGTAGTAGTCAGTGTATGAACGCATATCGAAAGAGCCCTTGTTTGTGAACTGATAACCTGTCTTCTTGCTCTCAACAACCGCACCTGCATTGTTTACCTTGTACACCTTCATGCTACCATAAGAAAGTGGTGAGTAGTAGTTGTAGCCACTCTGTGACAATGTAGCACCCCACTTCTTGTTCAACATGTTGGTGAAGTTGATGATATCAAGACCAATCTGGATATAGCGAATTTCCTTACCCCACTTGAAACCAAACTTGTGGTCTACGTGAAGGTCGAGACGATTCTCCCAATCCTCATTGTCGCAGTTGCGTTCAAAGTACTGTCCACGATGGTTCTTAACATACTTCTCGCTCGACAACCACTGCTTAAAGTCTTCACCCTGCTGCTCTGGAGTCTTTTTTAAAGCACCTGTTTTCTTATCTGTTACAGGAACAAACAATCCCTTAGCAACCATAGCGTCAACCTCAGCATCTGTTGGGATATACATCAAGTCGTTGTAGCCACCATCACCATTAAGGTCACCATTTACATATATAGAATAAGGTGAACCTGAGTTACCTGTGTAGATAAGACCGATAGTAGTCTTGTTGTCGATAGTGCGACCAGGGTTGTGGTTCCAATTGATGTGCTGATAAGCAGAAACCATTACCTGGTGAGGTATGTTGAAGTTTGACTTAGCGAGCTCTGGAGAGTTGGGATTGCCGTGAGTATAGTTGTACTGCCAGTTAGAAGCAGCAACAGAAGAAGTACCATTATTGATGGTCTTAGACAAACCATAGGTATAGCTTGCCATAAGGTCGAGACCAAAGTCGAATGACTTCTCTGCCTTGATAGAAGCGCTATAGCTATAACCCTTAGAAACATTCTCGAGTACATAGATACCTGAGTAGTCACCTCTCTTGAACATAGGACGAACATCACCGAAGTCTGCCAAGCCCTGAGCCTGAGCCAAAGTCTTACCAGTTTCGATAACATTGTAGTTCTTAACAATCATATCGTTGAGAGTCTTAGAGTAGATACCCTCAACAGTCCAGTTGATACCAAGGAGTTTGAAGTCAACAGCAAGGTTTGCACGAAGCTGCTGAGAGAACTTGAAGTCCTTATCGAAAGCATTGATAGTCTGTAGCTTCTGTGCAGGAGTTGTTGGGTTTACTGTTGGGTCTGCCTTATAAGCATTATTAGCATTGTACTGAACAGTGATGCCATCAGTATTATATGTATTATAAGAGAACTGAGCAACACCTGTGTTAGAGAAGTTGTTTGAAATCCAAACGAAAGGTACACGACCTGTGAAGATACCAACACCACCACGTACTATAAGACTGTTGTTCTTAAGTGTGTTCCAACGGAAGCCAAGACGTGGCGACCACATTGGCTTAACAGCAATCTTCTGGTTTGTCTTAAGATTCCAACCCTTCTGTGCTGCATATACATTGAATTCACCATTCTCCAATGGAGTATCAAACATGATTGGCATATCAGCACGAAGACCATAAGTGAGGTCGAAGTTGTCGGTTACAGCCCACTTGTCCTGTACATAGAAACCAAACTGACCTGCAGAGAACTTAGGAGTCCAATTCTTTGAACCTGCAACAGACTCAACAGCCTGACCATAACGGAAACGGTTTATATTGCCAGCGAAGAAGTCGGTTGGGTTGTTGAATTCGTATGTACCATAGAGATCCTGGCAGAAGAGGTTGCCAAACTTATAGAATTCCTCGTGTGTACCGAGAGTGATGGCGTGACGACCTGCATTGATAGTGAAGTTGTCAGTAAGAGTATAGATGTCTTGATCCAAAGCATTGGCCATAGAAGAACGCTCATTACCGATACACAATGTACCACCACCAACGTTAGAAATCTGAATCATAGGGAATGGATCACCAGGATTACGCTTGTCGCGAACAGATGTCCAGCTTGCATGGAACTCGTTGCTCATATTGTCGCCAATACGGCTGTTGAGTTCGAATACCAATGCACTTGTCTTTGAGCAGAAATCGAAAGCATAGTCGTTGGTAACGAGATTCTTTGCAGAAGAAGTCTTATTGTTCTGCTTAGCATCAACGAATGACCAACGCAAAGAAGCGTGATTACGGTCGTTGATATTCCAGTCGAGCTTCAAGCCTACCTTATCAGAATATGTATATTCCTTTGGTGTGCCAAGAGTACCACGATAGGTTACACCCTGAGCAGCAGCATCAGTTCTTACCTTGTCAAGAATCTGGTTTGCTACACCAAAGTCTATCTTTGACATACCATTGTTTGTAGAGAAAGCATTGTCGTACTCCTTCTTAGAGCGCTCGAAGTTAGCGAAGAAGAAGAGCTTGTCCTTAACGATAGGACCACCGAGAGTAGCACCGAGAGTCCAGTCGGTCATATCACCATAGTCTGCAGACTCTGAACCATCATGCTTCTCGTACTTGTTAGATACCATGTCGCCATTCTGGAAGTAAGAATAAACACTTCCGTGGAACTCGTTGGTACCAGACTTTGTGATAGCGTTGATAGCACCACCTGTAAAACCAGACTGACGAACATCGAAAGGAGCGATAGAAACGTGAAGCTGATCGATAGTCTCCATAGAGAATGGCTGTGTACCTGCCTGACCACCGTTAGCACCATTAGAAGTCAAACCGAAAACGTCGTTTGACATGGCACCATCAATCTGGATGGCATTATAACGGTTGTTAGAACCTGCGATGTTGATAGCACCACCCTCAGTAACCTTAACGAAAGGATTTACACGAGCAATGTCAGCAACGCTGTGGTTGATAGAAGGAAGTTCTTGGATCATACGGTTGCTAATGGTCTGGGCAGCACCATTGCGAGTGCCGTTTACACCAGCCTGACCGCTAACGACAACCTCTCCCAAGGTCTTGGTATCGTCAGCCAACCATACCTTAAGATTGTAAGATTCACCGAGAGACAAAGAAATGTTCTCGAACTCTTTTGTCTGGGCACCGATGTAAGACACAGTCACTGTGTAAGGACCACCGGAACGCATACCCTGGATAGAGTAAATACCCTTGGCGTTGGTAACAGCTGCATACTTGGTACCTGAAGGTACGTGAACGGCCTGTACGGTAGCACCGATAACATCCTCACCGGTTGCCTCGAGTGTTACTTTACCGTTGATGCCAGAAGTTGTAACCTGAGCCATTGCTGATGACAAAACCATCATCAACATAGCAGCAAGAAAAGCAATCTTTTTCTGCATAACTTTGTAATTTGTTAATTAAATAATGTATAGAAAAAAATAAAAACCAATACCTTTTGTTTCGTTTGCAAAATTATATAAAAATTATTAAACAAACATTACACTTTGAATTAAAATATGTTAAGTTCTTATTACACCTTATTCTATATTAAGAGAGAGAAAGGTGAAAAAGGTGGAAAAACGTTGCATTATCATTTTTTTACCCTCCAAAAGAAATAAATTCCACCAACTAATATTAAGAACAAACTAATTTTGCAAAAAAAATCAATCATCGATTTATCTTATGACAAATAATTCATTACTATCAACCGCTCTGTGCATGCTCCTTACTCTAAGTTCTGGAGCTATGAAAGCAGGAGACAAGACTAAAAAACAGCCATTTCAGGAATTAGGATTCCGTTGAAATGGCTGTTTTTTATTTTATATATTATTTTTTATTTTACGCTTACCTTCTTGGTTACGATACGATCTCCAAAGTCGTAGCGAACAACATATACACCAGATGTAAGATTCAAATTACGAGCATCACCTACGTAGATTCCATTCACAGTATAAACCTTTGCGGCAACACCTACTGGCAATACAGAAATGCCAGAAGTCATAGTGTTGAAGATATCTATATCGCGACGCAATAATTTCACTGCCTTATCAATAACATTCTGGTCTGTCGCGTCAAGAGCAGCAGCATTGGTAGAATAAGAATCCTTAAGATCCTGAAGGTCTTGTGCATCACAAGCAATTTCTCCAGCCTCAGCCTTACGAATTAGTTCGGCTGCCTGTTCAACAAGAGCTTTGAGCTCAGAATAGTCGTTAGCACGGAAAGAGTTATAGAATACATTTAGAGCATCTTCCAATGTCTTTCCCTCTTGATCTACACGTTTCTGATTAACGGTATTGCTCTTAGCTATATCCTGAGCATTAGAGATTGCAGTCTTCAAAGCTTCATAAGACTCAACAGAATATCTTCCAGGACCATCACCGATGAAATCAGCTGTTTCTTTAACTACTTCCTGTGCATTATTGATAGCATCATTAAGGTCTACATAGTTGATAACAACCTTTGTTTCAGCAAAAGTCTTTTCTGCAGTTTGCAAAGCTTCTACAGCTGCATCAACCTCAGTTTGTGTAGCCTCTTCATTGCCAAGAACAGACTTTGCAGTAGTCAACGCTGTAGTGAGGGCAGTAATTGCAGATTCTGGGTACTGACCATTACAATCACCAGCAACACTTGCGTTGAGAGTTTTTTCTGCCTTATCAATCTCAGCTTTAAGAGCTGTCAAATTAAGATAGTCATGATCATGCTTCTTGGCTACATAAGTATCGATATCTACAAGAAGCTGAGCTGTTACTGCATCAAGAGCCTCTTGCGACTGAGCCTTATTGGCATCGCTCTTTGCCTTAGCAATAACCTTAGAGAAAGCAGTGATATCCTCTTGGAAATATTCACCCGTCTTATATCCTGGCTTCATAGCAGCGAGAGTAGCCTCAGCCTTAGTCATAGCGGCTTTGAAAGCCTCACGCTCAAGAACTATTGTTACATAGTTCTCGATGGTCCAGTAAGCACCAGTATTACCAACTCCAGCTTTATCGCTATATGTAGCGGAACCTGTATTCTTTGAGTCGACACCAAGGAAAGAAGCTGTGGTAACAAACTTCAAACCCAACCATTTGCCTTCGAGGCGTGTTACCTGAACGATAGCAGCGAGGGTATCGTTGTCTGCACGCCACATGGTATTATAGCCTCCATCGCGAACAAGATAAGTGCCATCAGAAACAGACTTCACATAATACACATCTGTCATATCTTGATAAGAAGCCTTTTCGAAAGTCATCAACTGAGCATCTGTAGCACCACTTTCTGCCTTAGCGGTGATAGTAGCATTGCCTGTAGTTGTAGCAGTAAGCAAGCAACCACCATAATTGGTAACAGTAAAGTTTTCGCCAGAAGCAAAGTCTGGAAGAGGATTGAAAGATACATTAAACTTCTCAACAGCGGCATTCAATGTTGAAACAGCAGCATTTGCGGCTTCTGGAGTAGAGATTGTAGGTAATGCAGCCTTAGCGTTTGCAATTGCAGCATTTAGTTCATCAAGAACGGTCTGTGGAACTTGATAATACTCTGTTCCTACTTCTGCACCTTCTGCGACGCCTTCTGCAGTAACGATAGCTGCTTCAAGAGCTGCTGTAGGAGTATGAGGCATAAGAATCCAATTATTCTTGTTGTTCATACCATTCTTATTAGAATAAACATCAGAATTAGAAGCTGTGTTATCTACACCAAGAACAGAACCACTTCCTTCATTTTTTATCTGAACATAAGTACCATAATCTACAATATTGAAGATTGCATTCTTTGCAGTCAAAGTTGTTTCACCTGACTTTGTTTCCCAAGAGCCAGAACGCCAGATGTAAGTACCATTAGCGTCACGCATATTATAACCAGAAGCCTCAGCTCCTTCAGGAACAGGTTCAAAATAGAACACCTGAGTGCTATCAGCAAATTCAGGAGTTGCAATACGTACAACGCCATTGCCCGAAGTAAGACTAAGCGAGCCTGCAACATTGGTAATTGTGTATCCGACACCAACCTTGAAAGGTGGATTTACACTATTTTTATATACTTTACCCCAATTCGGGATAAAATAGCGATTAGTAGCATGTGAAGACAGATACGCG
>OKRS01002679.1_pt1 | contig 9932 bp, 5 predicted proteins | sample 1601191 | NCBI WGS metagenome assembly OKRS01 (sample SAMEA3541509, study PRJEB24748) | human gut metagenome | biome: human gut; feature: human-associated habitat; material: faeces | place: China | collected 2012 | reverse complement strand
TTGCAAAATACAGAAACGAGCAGAAGTCCGCTCGTTTCCATATTGTTACCTATATTATAAAGGCAAACGCCTAACTTCTTGATATTCAACCAAAGTCCAATTTAGTGCGAGTTAGTTTTGTTAACAAATCAATGCAAAAAGTCATTTAATATACAAAAGAAAAATTGATTTTTTCTTGGTTGATTCGAGAAAAAAGGCGATAGGTGTACTAAATCTTATTGATTCAAGAGTTAGTGCGCCTATCGCCTTTTTTGAGTATTCCAGGATAAGCTCTATGAAAAGAGGGCTTACTTGATCTTCACTTCTATCTTAGTCTTGGCTGCATCAGCGCTGGAGCCGCCAACAAATACTTGGTAAATGCCAGGAACCACGCGGATGGTGTTGGTCTGGGCATCCCAACCCTCGAAACTCTTGCAAGGAAGATCGATGCTCACCATCTGGCGCTCGCCAGCCTTCAAAGACACACGCTTGAATGCCTTGAGACTCTTGATAGGTCCATCCACGTCATCCATGCGCTTGATATAAACCTGCGCTACTTCGGTACCCTCTCGCTTGCCCGTATTCTGCAAGGAGAACATCAGCTTGTAATCAGCAGCCTTGCCGTCACGCTTCCTGCTCTTCACCTGCATCAGAGTAGGTTTGCCATACTCGAAAGAGGTATAACTCAAACCGTAACCGAATGGGAACAAAGGCTCACCCTTGAAATAACGATAGGTACGATTCTTCATCGTATAATCGAGGAAATCAGGAAGATCGTTCACACTCTTATAGAAGGTAACCGGAAGCTTGCCCGATGGATTCACCTCGCCAAAGAGAACCTTGGCTACAGCCTCACCACCCCGTTCACCAGGATACCATGCCTGAAGGATTGCCTCGGCATTCTCAGTCTCAGGAACCATGGCGATGGCACATCCCGAACAGTTGACAAAGACAACACGCTTGCCTGCCTGATGCAGCATGGCGATGACCTGGCGCTGAGCCTTCGGCAACTCCAGGTCGGTTCTGTCGCCGCCCTTGAATCCAGGCTCCTCAATCTCAAGCTGTTCACCCTCCAGGTTTGGAGAGATACCGCCTACGAATACCACGGCATCCGCATCGCCCACCTCTGCCAGGATCTGCTCGCAGGTAGGCTTCGAAGTCTTCAGGATATCAAACTGCATCACAGCCACATCTTCCCTCTGGGTATAATCTATCTGAATCTTGACCGGCTTGCCTGCTTTCAGAGAGAGCGGTTTGATGATAGGCGCCACGCGGCCCCAGCACTCTCGCATATTCACGATGGTATCGCCATCCACTATCAGGCGGCAACCGTCATCAATACCCATATTGATGGTAAGATTCTCATCCCTGTCAGGAGTCAATACTCCCTCATAGCGGGCTGAGAAATGGGTGAGATTCACCCCCGGCGCAAACACGGTATTACCACCATTGCTCAGATTGATGGCTGTCTTCATCACATCCGTAGCCACCGGCTCGCCCTTCTGTTCCTGATTGTTCCAGTAGGTGGCCTTCATTCCCTCACGGAAGAGGTAGAAACGGCTTTCCTGCACCTCGTTTCTTGTCAAGGTACAAGCCGGAACATACTTTACCTCAGTTCCCTTCATATAGTTGCGGATGCCCTGGAGGATGGTGGTAGAACTGGTAGGATAACCCGAATAGTTGCCTCGCAGCATGATGGAGTCATTGGCATTAGGTCCCATCACCACAATCTTCTGATTGCGGTTCAAAGGCAGCAGCTGGTTTCTGTTCTGAAGAAGTACGATACCTTCTTCTGCTATTTTCTCAGCCAGATTCTTATGAGCCTTGCAGGCGATGACGTTCTCAGGAATCTGAGTCCATGCCACCATTTCGTCCTTATCGAAATCGCCCAGCTTGAAACGTGCTACCAGCAGGCGCTTCAGACTCTGGTTTACCTTATCCTCATTGATCATTCCTGCCTTCACAGCCTGCGGAATGGTGCGATAGGCGCTGCCGCACTCCAGGTCGGTACCGGCATTCACAGCCTGGGCAGTAGCCTCGGTAGCAGTCTTTGCCGTACCGTGATAGCCCGGCATATAGAAATCGTTGACAGCTCCGCAATCAGAAGTAATCAGTCCCTTGAATCCCCATTCGTCTCTGAGAATCTGGCGTTCAAACTTGGCGTTAGAGCAGCAAGGAGCACCATCTATACGCTGATAGGCACACATCACCTCAGCCACATGTCCATCCTGTACCAGCGACTTGAAGGCAGGGAGATAAGTCTCCCACAAATCCCGGGTTGGCAGATTCTCCAGATTGAAGACGTGGCGATTCCACTCCGGACCGCTATGCACGGCGAAATGCTTGGCACAAGCCAGCGTCTTGACATACTGGGGAGCCTTAGACTGACCTGAAGCCAGAACGCCAGGAGCCGCCAGCGGTTTTCCGTCAAACGACTGTCCCTGCAAGCCATTCACCACGGCAAGTCCCATACGTGTGGTGAGATAAGGATCTTCGCCATAAGTTTCCTGTCCGCGTCCCCATCTAGGATCACGGAAGATATTGACATTCGGAGTCCAGAAGCTCAGACTCTGATATCTCTTTACATTACCCGACTTCTTCGCCACCTGCGCCTTAGCTCTCGCCTCATCGCTTACGGCAGTAAACACCTGATAGAGCAAGGCATCATCCCAGGAAGAAGCCATGTGCATCGTGATAGGGAAAACCGTGGCATATCCGTTGCGTGCCACACCATGCAGCGCCTCGTTCCACCATTGAAACTGAGGGATACCCAGTCGGGAGATGGCAGGCGAAGCATCCATCATCAGCTTCGTTTTCTCCTCCAGAGTCAGGCGTGAAAGCAAGTCATTGGCTCTAGCCTCAGCAGAAAGGTTCGGGTTCTGATAAGGCAACAGCTGATTGGCTGGCTGTTGGGCGTGAGCTGAGAGCGCCAGAGCGGACAGCATGGCCAATGTAAGTATTTGTTTCTTCATAACTGCTATTGTTATTACGTTAATATTGTATAGATTCGTTTTTTAAATGCAAAAATACATATTTTTCCTGAATACAGAGACTGATGAAGTGTTAAAAAACTCAGATTGTTTTCATTTTTATGTGATTACTTCCTAATTTTTTCGAATCATTCAAACAATAAAGCACTTTTTCCTTGCTGATTCCAAATATTAGTGCTAACTTTGCACTCAGAAACGACTCTATCTTTTTAGAAGACAAAGATACAATAAGAAAGATACAACAAGACAGTAAGATCGCAATAATATGGAAAAGATTCTAATAGTTGAAGACGATATCGCATTTGGAACCATGATTCAGACATGGCTCAGGAAGAAGGGATTTGAAGTGGAGAAAACCACTTCGGTCAAGGCTGCCATACAGGTTTGCGAGGAAGCAGAAAGAGGATTCGATCTGGTATTATCAGACCTCCGCCTTCCCGACCACGACGGCATCTTCCTGCTGCAATGGATGAGAAAGCATGGCGTGCAGGTGCCTTTCATCGTGATGACCAGCTATGCAGAAATTCAGAATGTGGTGCTCGCCATGAAATCGGGTGCTACCGATTATGTGGCAAAACCTTTCCATCCGGAAATCCTTCTGGATAAGATCAAGGAAGCTATCAAGACTCCGAAAAAACAGGATTCGCATGCAGCCTCAGCAGATAGTCTGCGTTCCACAGACTCAAATTCTACTCCTACAAACGCAGCACCTGGCAAGCAGGCAGAAAAGCAGGCAGGAAATCAGGCTTTATCTGCCAATGGGGATGTACCCAAATACCTGGAAGGTGAAAGCGAGGCTTCACGCAAGCTCTACAGTTTCGTTTCGCTGGTGGCCCCTACCCCTATGTCGGTACTCATCCTGGGTGCCAGCGGTACAGGTAAGGAATATGTGGCTAGAAGAATCCATGAACTCAGCACTAGAGCCAATAAACCTTTCTTCGCACTCGACTGCGGTGCCATACCTAAAGAGGTAGCGGCATCAGAATTCTTCGGTCATGTGAAGGGATCGTTTACGGGAGCCGACCAGGACAAGAAGGGCGCTTTCGAGATTGCCAACGGAGGAACTCTCTTCCTCGATGAGATGGGAAACCTGAACTATGAAGTGCAGGTACAGTTGCTCCGTGCCCTCCAAGAGCGAAAAATCCGTCCGGTGGGAAGCAACAAGGAAATAGATATCGATATACGACTGGTATGCGCTACCAATGAGAATCTGGCTCAACGCGTGGCTGAAGGCAACTTCCGTGAAGACCTCTACCACCGTATCAACGAGTTTACCATCTACATGCCGGAGCTGAAAGACCGCGGTGCCGACCTCTTCCTCTTTGCCGACCTCTTTATCAAGCACGCCAACAAGGAGCTGAACAGAAATGTGGAAGGACTCGACGGCAAAGCCAAGGAGCGAATTGCCGCCTACAACTGGCCGGGCAACCTGCGAGAACTGAACAATGTGATGAAACGAGCTACCCTGCTCGCCACCGGAAGATACATCGGAGTAACCGAACTGGAACAGAGTATGGCGCATATCCAGCCACAAGCCCCTACCGCCCTGCACGATGAGGAAACAGAACTGCAGAGAATAGAAGCTGCGCTGAAAGCAGCAGGCGGCAACAAGAGCAAGGCTGCACAATTGCTCGCCGTGGATAGAAAGACACTCTACAATAAGATGAAGAAATACGGTATCTGATGACCATTCCCCAACTTTTTGGGGAATAATTCCACACTAGTTCCACACTTTCCACAATGTAGAATTCTGGCACAAAGAGCAATTACAACTGATAATCAAGCAATTAGATAATTCTTTTGTTTTTTGGCACGCAGATTGTGATATTAGAAAGTGAACACGCCAATGAGCGGTAACGCAAGCAAGGCTGTTCACAAAGAAAGTAATAAATATAATATTCACAATAAAAAAACAAAAGATTATGAAAAAGTTAGTTTTCGCAGCTATTGCTGCCATGGTTATGGTTTCAGTGAGCAATGTATTCGCCAGCAACAAGATGGCAAGTGTATCATCAGTAGCTCCAGTTGACACAGTAGCCCCAGCAGAACCAGCTGCTCCAGCAGACACAACAGTAGAGAAAGAGACTCCAGCAGAGACACCAGCTGAAACTCCAGCAGAGACTCCAGCAGACTCTACAGCAACAGATTCTACTGTAGCAGAGTAATATCACCTTTAAAAAAAAGTAATTAACAGAGGAAAAGATAGAATAACACTAGTAATTACGCGTCGCTTTCAATCAGGCAGGAGACTAATGATAGAATTCATTGGTCTCCTGACTTGTTTTTAGCCCTTTTGTTTTCTAATATCATTTTTTTGCATTAACTTTGCAAACAAATATCTATTGAGCAAGATATCAGTCTGCTCATCATTTTAAACGATTTCTCATGCACAAGAACAATATTCCTCTCAAGGTAGCCCTCGGATATAGCGCCATTGCCATTATCATGATTCTGGCAATCAGTCTGGTGTATAGCAACACCAAGAGCATCAATGCCATCAATGAAGCTTCGCGCGAGTATATCCAAAAAAGGGGTGCCGCCGATAGTACCATCTCTTCCCTGCTCAAAGAGGAGCAGAGAAACCTGAAGCAACTGTCTGATGCCATGGCAGGAAGACCTACCCAAAACTATCTGCAAAATAAGGTGAAGAATCTGAATACGGGAAAGGATTCCATACTGGTTCACTCCAAGGCACCTCAAACCCACGAGGCGAAGAAGACTACGGTAGAGGTATTGAAGACCCGAAGGGGGTTCTTCCGCCGACTCGCCGATGCCTTCAAGAAGGAGCACGCCGAAACCTTGAGCGTAAAACAGGACAGCAACCGGGCTGTCATCGATTCTGTTACCACCCCAGTAAACGTGGCGGAAAACGTAGCGACCATCCTCGACCAGATAGACAAGAAGGAGAAAGTGGAAACGCAAGGCCACAAGCAGAACATCAATAGGGAGATGGAAGAGCTGAAGATGGTGAGTGCCAAACTCGCCCTGCGCTCCGCCAAACATCTGAGCGATGTGCACCAGCGTGAAAAAGACAATATGCAGGAAGCCATCGAGAAGGCGATGGAAGCAAGAAAGCATCTGTTGTGGCAGATGGAACTGCTCGCCATCGTAGCCTTCTTTGCCATCGTCATCATGATCTGGTTTATCTGGCGAGATGCCAGAAAGGAGCGTATCTACAGGGAAAACCTGGAGGCTGCCAATGAGGAAATCCAGCGTATCATGAACCAGCGCGAGCGCCTGCTCCTCACCATCACCCACGATATCAAGGCGCCAGCTGCCTCTATCTCGGGCTTCATCGATCTGATGAAAGCCTACGTCAGCAATCCCCAGGGCATCGAATGCCTCCAGAACATCAAGAATTCTGCCGCACATCTATCCCATCTCGTTGCCTCCCTGCTCGATTATCATCAGTTGGAAAATGGCTTGATGAAGGTACAACCAACCACTTTCTCGCCAGCGCAACTGGTAGCAGAATCGGTAGAGGGAATGAAATTGCGGGCAGAAGAGAAAGGATTGGAGATTTCATTCGAATGCAAGATGAAGGGGATGGGAACTTCGGATTCTTCGGAAACTTCGGATTCTCCAATGAAGAAGAAATTCTTCCGTGCTGATGCCTTCCGCATTCGTCAGATATTGGATAATCTGGTAAGCAACGCCATCAAATATACTGACCGGGGCAGCGTTACCATCCAGGCACAGGTTTCAGAAATTCTGGGCAAGCCTGCGCTTACCCTGAGCGTAAAGGATACGGGAAAGGGAATGACCGATGAGGAGAAACAGAAGGTGTTCCAGGCGTTTACCAGATTGAAGAGCGCCCAGGGCATCGAGGGTACCGGTTTGGGATTGTCCATCACCCAGGAACTGGTTTCGCTGCTTGGCGGAGAAATCATCCTCCACTCTACCCTGGGCAAAGGTTCTACCTTCATCGTCACCATCCCTATCGAGCCAGCACCAATGGAGGAGTCTCAGGAAATGGCTCCATCAGAAGTTAAGCATGATCCTTCTCCCGATTCTGCTCAAGATAAGGAAGGACAGAATTCTGGCAGCCATCAGGTTACTGATATAAAGAAGAAGCCGGAATTTGCCAACCACAAGATTCTGATTCTGGATGATGACAAGCTGCAGCTCCAGCTTCTCCAGGAGATGCTGCGTCGCATCGTAGGCGACACCTGGCAGGTATTCGCCTGCAACCATGTAATGGACGCCCTCACTACGCTGCATAACGAGCAGCCAGCCCTGATGCTGATGGATATCGAAATGCCGGAGATGAACGGCATGGATATGATTGCCCACATCAACCATACCCAAATGACGGTGGTAGCGATGACGGCTCACGATACAAGCATCTTGGGACAGCTCTTGAAAGCAGGCTTTGATGATTGCCTGTTCAAGCCATTCAGCATGGAGAAGTTATCTGCTATCTTGGGAATAGATTTTCCGTCAAAGTCTCAACCGCAGCCGGATTCTCTGCTTCAGCAAGAATTCAAATCTCAGCAGGAAGCAATATCTCAGAAGGAAGCAATATCCCAGAAGGAATCCAAATCTCAGAAGGAAGCAAGATCTCACTTTGACGCTCTTCTGGATTTTGCCGATGGCGATGAAGAAGCAGCCAAGGAGATTCTCAACACCGTGAAGCAGGAACTTGCCGAACATCTAAAGAATTTGAAAGAAGCCATAAGAGAGAATTCCTTATCTACAGAGAAAATTGGGAAAGCTGCTCACAAGCTCCTGCCGATTGCCAGCATGATGCAAATGAATTGCCTGGAAGAACTGAAGGCACTATCACCAGAACACATCCATGAGAATGGAGAAGCAGAAATCAGGAAGAAATTGAAGGTTATTGCAGATTGCTTACAGCACGTGCTGGAACTAGGTTTCTAGCACGCTCCTTACCTTTTATGCCCTGATCTGCTGCGGTGTCAGACCTGTATGCTTCTTGAAACAGCGGCAGAAGAAACTGACGTCGGCAAAATGAAACTCCCAAGCCATCTCCTTGATGCTTTGCGTGGTCCGCTTAAGATGCATCTTGAGTTGCAGAATCACGTATTGGTCGATGATGGTCTTGGGGGTATGCCCCGTCACCTGATTCACGATGTTGGTCAGATATTTCGAGGAGATATTCATCTGTTCGGCATAATAGTTCACATCCCTTGAAATCTTGTAATCCTTCTCCAGCAACATCATAAACCGATTGAACAGTTCTCTTACACGATACAATTTCACTTCATCTGGCCGGTATTGCGGATTGCGCTGAAGATACTCATGGAAACCGATGAAGAACGCCTTCAACTGACACAATACCAACTGCGAGATGCAGGTACATTCCGACTGGTCGAAATATACCTTCAATAAACCAAACATCCCATTGATGATGTTTGTCACCACAGGGGTATCCTGCCGGCAGCGGTCTTCCCGCAAGGAAGAATACACCGTCTGCTCCAGCTGCAAGCTTGCTTCGCGAAGCAAGGAAGGATTATATTTCAGGATTTCGGCCTGGAAACTGTTCGCTGTTTGAGGGGATTTGCAATCCCCGTTTTCAGTTTCAGGGGATTTGCAATCCCCATTTTCAGTTTGAGGGGATTTGCAATCCCCGTCAACCTTCAATTCCACTACATCATTCGGGAAGAGCGTAATCACCGCCCCCTCATAAAGTTCCCAATCCTTATAATTCACATTCAGCATCGCCTTTCCTTTACGGCAAATCAATATCGCTCCGTAAGTCAATACTTGCGGACCCTCCTGCCATTCCTCCAAACCAGAGCGGAAAAGGCTTGCTTCCTGATAACTGCTTAATTCTGATAATTCCATCTACACCTTAATTATATATAGAGTTATTATGTCTCTTTATTCCTATTTCGGTTGCAAAATTACACAAAATATGTGATATAAAAGAACTATTATTCCCAAATCGTCCATCCGCTGCGAAAAATTTAAAGCGATTGTTCGCCCAAAACTCCGTACCTTTGCACCCGAAATTCAAAAAGTAATAATCAATGATTAAGAACATCTTATTTGTAGGCCTTCTGCTTGCAGGAGGAACCCTTTGGGCTTCGGCTCAATCACAAACCACCGTTGGGGCGGCTGCTTCCTTGCCTGCTAGCAAGAAAGAAAACATGACCATCAGCCAACTCTTCCAGAAGGTGGAGGATAACAGCAAGAGCCTTCGCACTTCATTATCAGGAGTAGAAGCTGCCCATCTCGGCATCGAATCGGCTAAAAGCAAGAAACTGCCCGACCTTGATGCTTCCCTCTCATTCAGCTACATCGGCAATGCCCTGATTACCGACCGTAACTTCAGCAACGTTCATGGTTTGAAATCCCCACATTTCGGCAACAACTTCGCCTTCCAGGCACAGCAGGTGATTTATGCCGGTGGAGCCATCAACGCAGGCATTAAGCTCGCCGAACTCGGAAAGCAGCAGGCAGAAGTAGGCGTAAAACTCACCCGTCAGCAGATTCGCTTCATCGCACTCGGTCAATATCTCGACCTTTATAAGATAGACAACCGCATCAAGGTGTATGAAAAGAACATCGAGTTGACCCGCCAGCTCATCGATGACATCAAGGAGAAACAGACGCACGGCATGGCGCTGAAGAATGACATCACCCGATACGAACTCCAGATGGAAAGCCTCAAACTCGGTCTTACGGCACTCCGAAATAACCGGAGCATCCTGAACCATCAGCTTTGCAATACCCTAGGAATGAACCAGGATGCACAGATTATCCCCGATGCCACCATTGCCGACAAAACCTACGGCAAGGAAGGCGAGGCTTACTGGCAGACAGCAGGAACCCTGAACTCCCCACTCCTGGAGCAGAGCAGTAACGCCATCCGCATCGCCGAACAGAAAGAGAAGATTGCCAAGAGCGATCTTCTGCCAAAGGTAGCTTTCGTTGCCGCAGATAACTTCGATGGACCTATCCTCTTCGAATTGCCACCTGTTGACAAGAACCTCAACG
>OKRS01002678.1_pt1 | contig 9938 bp, 6 predicted proteins | sample 1601191 | NCBI WGS metagenome assembly OKRS01 (sample SAMEA3541509, study PRJEB24748) | human gut metagenome | biome: human gut; feature: human-associated habitat; material: faeces | place: China | collected 2012 | reverse complement strand
AACTGGTTCAGGAAATCCTGGACAATGGCTATGCCTACGAGAGTAACGGCTCTATTTATTTCGATATCGAGAAGTATAACAAGGACCATAAGTATGGTATTCTCTCTGGTCGTAACCTGGAGAACGTCATCAACGAGAGTCGTGAGCTTGCCGGTATCGGTGAGAAGAAGAACCAGGCAGACTTCGCCCTCTGGAAGAAGGCTTCGCCAGAGCATATCATGCGTTGGCCTAGCCCATGGAGCGATGGCTTCCCAGGCTGGCACTGCGAGTGTACAGCAATGGGGCGCAAGTATCTGGGCAATCACTTCGATATCCACGGAGGTGGCATGGACTTGATCTTCCCTCACCATGAATGCGAGATAGCTCAGGCTGTGGCATCACAGGGTGACCAGATGGTTCACTACTGGATGCACAACAATATGATTACCATCAACGGACAGAAGATGGGTAAGAGCCTCGGCAACTTCATCACCTTGGAGCAGTTCTTCACTGGCAATCACGACAGTCTGGAGCAGGCTTACTCGCCTATGACCATTCGCTTCTTCATCCTCTCTGCCCACTATCGCAGCACCGTAGATTTCTCTAATGATGCCTTGAAGGCTAGCCAGAAGGGATTGGAGCGCCTGATGAATGGTTTGAACGATCTGGAGCGTATGCCTGTGGCTAAGCAGAGCGATGAGCAGGTTAAGAAGTTTGTAAGCGACTTGCGTCAGCGTTGCTATGATGCGATGAACGATGACTTCCAGACTCAGCTCGTCATCAGCTACCTCTTCGAGGCTTGCCACATCATCAACACTGCCCTCGACCATAAGGCAAACATCTCTGCCGAAGACTTGAAGGAGCTTTCAGATACCATGCATCTCTTCACCTTCGACCTCCTCGGTTTGAAGAGTGAGAAGGGAGCCAACAATGATGCTCGTGAGGAGGCTTACGGCAAGGTTGTGGATATGGTTCTCGACCTCCGTGCCAAGGCTAAGGCTGCCAAGGACTGGGCTACCAGCGACCAGATTCGCGATGCCCTGGCTGGTGCAGGCTTTGAGGTTAAGGACACCAAAGATGGTGTTACCTGGAAACTGAACAAGTAAAAAATATATGATATAAAATGAGAAAAGGCTTGGAAGTTGCAATAACTCCCAAGCCTTTTATTTTTGTGCTGCTGCAGAATTTTTCTTCTTTGCAGCAAGTGAATCTTTCTGTCTGCCAGATATAGAATCCCGCAACATCTTATCTTTCTTACTCTTATACTCCTTATACTCTTTTTCGTAATAATGGGCATAGTTGGCAAAAGGCTCTGTTGTCGCCTCGTCACTCGATGCCATATAGGTATTTCCATAAGGATCGGATGCTTTGATGATGATTCTGGCATTCGGATTCCTAGGAGTATAATAATAAAGGTGGTTCATGATGAGATAACCGTTGCCCTTGCTCACGAAACGATAGGATACACTCTCGCTGTACTTATGATGATAGCCAGCGGCAAAGGCATCCTGACCCTTGCTGCTGATGCGGCGCATCAGGTATTCCTTACCATCCTCTATGGCTACCACGCGCCAGTGACTGGTGGCATTGAAGACATTGGCTACCAGAATATTTCTATTGTTTGCCAACTGCCAGTCTTTGGCATATTTCTCGCCGTTGAAATCGGTCTGCGCACGGAACAAGGTCATCTGCTTGCTCTTGTCCCAGAAAGTTCCCTTGTAATAGCAGTTGCTGATACTGGTACCCACAAAACTATAGACATAATATCCGTTCGGGGTGCCGCAGATGTTGATGTTCGACTGCCAGATATTGCCACAGGCAGCAGCATGACAATGCTCCATCACATCCTCGCCCTCATAATTGATCTCGTGGTTGCAGGCAAAATGAGTATGTCCGCAGAAGAGTTCATATCCTCCCTTAAACTGCTTCAGCAGAGAGAGCAGGAGAGAGAGGCGGGAAGAGGAATAATGCCCCTCCTCGTTGGCATTGGTCAGCGGCTTCGCCTTGCTGAAAGGCGCATTGCCGAAGGTAAAAGGAATATGATAGCAGAGCACCACCTTCTTATCCTTGGGCGTAAGAGCCAGATTCTGCTTCAGCCACTTCACCTGGCGCTCACGCAATTCTCCTGGAGAATAATAGGACATGCCACGATGGAAGAAGCAGTTGTTGATGCAGACATAATGCACATCTCCACGGTCGAAGGAAAAATCGGTAGGACCGAAATTTTCCTCCCACTTCCGGCGATAGAGTGCCTTGCCATCCTGGTCGTGATTACCGATAACGGAGAAGAGGCGCATCTCCGAAGAACCCAATGCCTGGCGTATCTGACGCTCCAGCTTGGCGTTGTAGCCGCCATAATACTGCACGTCATCACCCATGCTCAGTCCATATACGGGAGTTCCGGCTGGAAGACTCTGGATGGTCTGCCTGATGTCTGCCATCGTCTGGGTAGTGAATCTTTCTACATCGCTCTTCCTGATGGGATTATCATCCGGAGAAGTATAATAAGGACTATAGGCATTGGTAACCTGCGGGTCGCCGATGACTATCATCTTATGATGCGTTTCCTTACCCCCAGGCAATCGCCTCAGGGTAAAGTTATAAATCTTCTTCTTGCTGGAAACTGCCTGGTAAAAACAAGCCGTGCGATCGGTAGCCGAATGGGTAGGAACCTCGAACTCGGCAGGCACGGAAAAATAGATGAAGCGAGCCAAGCTGTCCCGCTTCATCTTATATCTTCCTCGGGAATCGGTCTTCACACATTTGAAGCCATCGCTTACGATGACGCCAGCCACACCGTTTCCCTCGGTATCCTTTAAAGTACCAGAGATTTTGAAATCTCTCTTCATCACAGGCTTTTTCTTCTTCACCGTATCCACCTCAGTGGTAGTCGTACTATCCACTACCTTGTGGATGATAGGGAGCATATCATGCTTCCGGAGATGCAGGGTAACTCCTATAGCCACAAGAACGCAGCAGATGAAGACGACCAAGCCTGTATTCATCTGTTTTTTATTCATTTTCCCTCCTATACATCACTTTTTCTGTCGTACTTCTACTTCACGATAGAAGTTACCGGGTTACGGCTACCCTTGGCATTCACGAGGAAAGCCTTGGCACTGCCGAACTTCAAGAACATATCCAGGCGAACAGGGATGTGGTTCTCATCATCCGTGATATAGAAATCCACGATCTTCTTCCACTTATCATCCTCATACTCCTGGTATTCCAGACGCAGACAGCGGTACTTGATGCCGTTATCCGCCTTTACGGTCACCTTGCCACCATACTTGAGCTGGGCAGGAGTGCGACCGCCACCATCACAGATAGGGAATTTCACACTATGACCTTTCTGCCAGTTGGCAGGGTCGAAACTGCGGGCACGCAGGAAGATGTTCATCATATCAAAGACACAATCGTCATAAGTCGCCTTCTTCCATCTGTGCTCACCATGCCTGTTCATATAATGCAGGTTTACATTGCAATTGCCACCGGCATAGTTGTAGAAAACCTCATCCACGGTATATCGCTTGCCTTCGCGGGCTCCCTTGCGGAAATACATCGGAGCCATATCGGTGCCTGTATAGCAGAGCAGGGTATCGCGGAGAACGAAGAAATCGTCCACTCTCTTATTACCGCGGGTTACCAGCGAACCACGATAGGCAGGCTTGCCCTTGTGGGTGGTCTGCAACACCGACATGCTGGCTGTGCCAGCCTTAACCCATACAAACTTCCAGTTGTAATAGAGATTGTAAGTAAGGAATTCGCCCGACTTGAATGCTGTATTACGGAAAGTACACTGGGCCGATACAGAAGTATTGACCAAAAGCAGCAACATGGCTACTATAAATGACTTGATTAACTTCATATCCTTTACATTTTAGGAACATACTGGATGCCGAGCTTAGCGGCACGCTGTACATTCTGATTCTTAACTTTCTTCTCCTTATCAGGCTTCTGCTTGGTGATGGCTCCCGGTTTCTGCAGCGAGAGTTCACGGGCCAGCGGATCCCAGCTTTCTGTGAGATCCCATTTCGCCTTACATTCTATCGCCTCCGGATAGTAATATACTTCCTCAGCCTGCTGGTCGCTATCATAATTACCCGTATCCCACTTGCCGTTATTGTTGCGATCTACGATCAGACGCATATAATACTTCTGTGGTTTGAGATAATAGAATTCAGCCACGCCATTCACAGTCTTGGTCTCCTTTACCACTTTATCCTGTGCATCAAGCAGTTGCACGATGAGCGGCAGGTCGTGGAGCGAGGTGATGTTCACGAGCAGCGTACCATAGGTATCCAGCGAGTTAACCTTGAAGCCCTGCTTGATAGGCTTGGAAGCCAATCCGTAGATATCCTCAAAGGCAGCGGAATCTACCTCCAGACTGTATTCAATATCCGGTCGCCATTCTCCCCGGAGTTCATATCTCCGGTTCTCCAGCGGCAGGAATTCCATCGGAGCCCGATACCAGAGCGTATCATGCTTGGCATAGAGATGGATGGCGGCAGTATCTACCTTAGCCAATGGAGTAGGGAAGGAGAAGATAACATTCTGGTCGGGATCAAACTGTGATGATACACTCAGCTGTACATCGAGCGGTTTCACCTCCATCACCGAATCGTAGGGTTCACCTTTCTTCTTCTTTTTCTCCTGCTTCTTGGTCCAGGCAGCCAATTTCTTTTCCATATCCTTCATACGCTTGGCGTATGGTTCCTTTGACAGGATTTCCTGGGCAGAATCGGTCTTGTTGACCAGCACTCCGGTACTATCCGTCATGCGGTAAGTAATATCCATCAGCAGCGTATCCTGATTTACCAGTGCCGTATCCTTCAGCCAGTAGGTTATGGTATCCTTCTTCTCTGAAGCCTCAACCAGGAAAGCATTCTCAGCATCAAAATTGAGACCCTTGATCTGTGGAAGAATGGAATCACCATAACTGAAGAAGAGGGTGAAGCTATTTGCCTTCTGGCGCTCTGCCTTCAGGAAGAATCTGTCGGTCAGAGGCTCCGCAAAGGCCCTGAGCACGATATTATCAGGAAGGAAATGGGTGTAATCCACCTGGTCTATCGACTTGATGTGCAGGGAATCCACCCAGGTGGTATCCTGTCTTACATCCGGTTTGCAGGAAGGCACGATGATGTCGTGGGAGAAAGCAATCTTCTCGCTCTTCTGACTGAACTTATAGTCGCCATCCTGATCCTGCAGGGCGTAGATGCGGTAAGAACCGGGAGCCACACCCTTGATGACAAAGCGACCGCGACTGTCGGTGCGGCTCACTCGCAACATCGGCTTGGTGCGGAAAGCAGAATCGGCATGGTCGGCATACAATCCCACCAGGATACCCTTGACAGGTTCCAGATTCTCCGATTCCAGCACATGCCCCGATACCTCCATAGTATCAATGGCAGCTCCTGTAGAGAAACTGTAGGTATAGTTCCCCATCGGATTGCCCTCGTTGTTATCGCTGATGGCATCCGAGAAGTCGATGGTGTAGGTGGTATTCGCCTTGAGTGAATCCACAAGCGATATCTGTATTCGCCTGCCGGCACCCTTGATTTCAGGCTGTTCCAGCTGTGGTGGCGAAACCACCACCTTCTCCGAAGGGTTATCGAGCTTGATAAACTCATCGAAGTAGATATTGATTTTCTTCTGGTTTACATTCACGGCGCCATCAGCTGGCGAAGCTCCTATCACCTTGGGAGGAGTCTCGTCAAACCATCCGCCATCCGGCTGTCCCATCTTGGCACAGGAAACCAGCAATAGGAAGACAAGCAGATAGAAAGGCAAAAACAGGGTATTTGCCTTTATCCGATTCTTCAACAATTGTATGATGTCGTTCTTGTTTGTCATTCTTTTCTATCTTACATGTCCACTATTCCTGCAGATTATGCAGTAAAAGCCTTATTCATAAAGGCTTACTATATAAAAAGCCTTATTTGTTCATCATGAGCATCTCATCGATGTTCTTGCGGCTGTTGCTCAGACGAGGAATCTTATGCTGTCCGCCCAACTTGCCCTTGCTCTTCAGCCATTCATTGAAGAGTCCCGGCTTAGCCTTCACTATCTCCAGGTGCTGGAGGGTAACATCGTGGAAGCGCTTTGCCTCGTAATCGCTGTTGATCTCCTGCAACTTGGTATCGAGCAGACTGGCAAACTCATTCAGGTCCTTTGGTTCCTCAGAGAACTCGATGAGCCACTGGTGGCGGCACTTGGCATTGCTGTCCATATAGACAGGAGCAGCGGTATATTCCGCAATCTGCGCACCCGTCTTCTCGCAGGCATAGGCAAGTCCCTTCTCGGCATTGTCCATAATCAGCTCCTCACCAAAAGCATTGATAAAGTACTTGGTACGGCCGGTGATGACAAACTTGTATGGATTGGTGCTGGTAAACTGTATGGTATCGCCAATCATATAGCGCCACAAACCGCAGGAGGTGGTAATCACCATCGCATAGTTCTTGCCTACTTCCACGCCCCAGAGCGGAACGACGGTAGGGTTATCGCTTCCAAACTCATCCATCGGGATGAATTCGTAGAACACGTCGTAATCTACCATCAGCGACATGGCTGGATCTGAAGGATCATCCTGCAGACCGAAGAATCCCTCGCTGGCATTATAGGTCTCCATATAATGCATGTTAGGAGATGTGATGAGCTGCTCATACTGCTTGCGGTAAGGAGTAAAGGCGATGCCGCCATGGAAGAACACCTCAAGGTTAGGCCATACCTCCTCCAGATGCTGCTTGCCGGAGAGTTCCATCACGCGTACCAGTACGCTGAGCATCCAGCTAGGCACACCCGAGATATTGGTTACGTTCTTGTTCAGCGTTTCATGGGCGATGCGGTCGCGCTTCACCTCAAAGTCGCTCAGCAGTGCGGTTTCCTTCTTAGGTACGCGCACCATGTTGGCAAGCGGATTGATGTTCTCGATGAGGATGGCACTCAGGTCACCCACCAGACTGCCCGAAACATTATAGTTAGGCGAATGGCTTCCACCGAGAATCAGGCTCTTGCCGTCGAATATCTTACTCTTTGGGTTGTTGCGCAGATAGTAAGCCACAGCATCGAATCCACCCTTATAGTGGATGTTCTGCAAACCATCCTGCGAAACAGGGATGAACTTACTCTTGTCGTTGGTAGTACCCGAAGATTTGGCGTACCACTTCACCTGTCCTGGCCAGAGGATGTCTCTTTCGCCATGACGCATTCTGTCGATGTCGCCCTTCAATTCCTCATAGGTATTGACCGGCACATTCTGCGCAAACTTTTCGTAGCTATTTGTCGTATTGAGTAGATGTTTCACACCATATTCGGTGTTTTTGCCAGATGCCAAAAGGCGCATCAGTACCTCATGCTGCAATTCCTCTGCATCATGTACATACTTTTCCAAGCTCTTCTGGCGAGGCTTGAATACATTACTTACTATCGTTGTTAAACTCATATCTAGATATATATACCTTATAAAGTACTTGCAAAAGTACTTCAATCTTTTGATATAGAGAAAGTTTTTACTGTTTTTTAATACAAAACATAACCTATCGGGCAAGATAGGGGATAAGAATGTAAAATATCAAACAAAAAAACTCCCTTGAGACTACCATATCCGTCAGTCTCAAGAGAGTCTTTCCCTTATCTTAATCCAGTTCTATCATCATAGATTATTCCTTATCTTCTGCAAAGGCAGCTGCCTCGGCGGCTGCGATGATGTCCTCGCGGCTCATTTCCTTTGGCTCTGCAGAGATATCACTCAAGTCAAACTCGTCTTCGCTTTCCTGAGTGGCTGTAGTGGTTATTTCTTCAGTAACAGTAGAAGCAACAACATCTTCAGCCTCCTGTTTTTCTGTGTCTTGCGAGATGATGAAATCATTCTTTACCTCGGTGGTAGGCACAGCCAGCACAGGTTCTTCTTCCATCTTCGTACGGTTTGCCTTGGCTGTAAACACAGAATCGATATACTGCGGTTCCTTGCGCAATCGTTCCAGGGTAAGCTTGGAAGCCAGCTGCTGGCTCTCCTTCTTGGAGTAACCCTTGCCTTCTCCGCCCTCTACACCTTCTATCACAGCCTGATAAGTGAAAATAGGGCTTCCATTCTCGTCTTTCTCTTGCCCCAGCATCACGAACTCCAGCTTCACGCGGTTCTTCTGGCTCCATTCGATGAGTTTGCTCTTGAAGTTCACCTCCTTGTAAGCCACCTTATCAATGTTTATCATTTTTGCCAGGATGCGTTTCTGCATGAATTTCATGCAGGCATCATAACCACGGTCCAGATAAATGGCACCAACCAACGCTTCGAAAGCATTTCCTCCCATATAGCTGTTATGAGAAGAACTGTGTCCATTAGATAAAACAAGTTGATTGATTCCCATCTCCTGGGCGAGCTTGTTGAGCGTATCACGCTGCACCAGCTTGCTTCGGGTATTGGTGAGGAATCCCTCTCGCTTGCCAGGAAAGTGCTGATACACGATATCACCCACTACAGCATCCAGTACGGCATCACCCAGAAACTCCAGGCGCTCGTTGTTCACAGGCTTGCCCTTGGAATTGCGGTGCATGATGCTCTTGTGCATCAGTGCCATCTTGTAATAACTGATGTCGTGGGGATAAAAACCTAGGATTTCGTACAAAGAAAAATAAAGCTCTTTATCCTTGCGGAAAGAGAGCTTTATTCTATCTATTAAATTATTCAGCATACTTCTTGAATACTACACAGCAGTTATGACCGCCGAATCCGAATGTATTGCTCAATGCAGCACGAACCTCACGCTTCTCAGCTTTGTTGAATGTGAAGTTCAGGTTGTAATCGAGCTCTGGATCATTGTCACCCTCTTCGTGGTTGATAGTAGGAGGAACGATATCGTTCTTCACACTAAGAACACAAGCCATAGCCTCTACTGCACCAGCAGCACCGAGGAGGTGACCAGTCATTGACTTAGTAGAACTGATGTTGAGCTTGTAAGCAGCAGCACCGAAGACAGCCTTGATAGCCTTAGCCTCAGAGATATCACCTACGTGGGTAGATGTACCGTGAACATTGATGTAGTCAATGTCCTCTGGCTTGAGGTTAGCATCAGCAAGTGCGCGCTCCATCACGAGCTTAGCACCGAGACCTTCTGGATGAGAAGCTGTGATATGATAAGCGTCAGCGCTCTCGCCTTCACCTACCATCTCAGCATAAATCTTCGCACCACGAGCCTTAGCGTGCTCAAGCTCCTCGAGAATCAAGCAGCCAGCACCCTCGCCCATGATAAATCCATCACGGCTTGCGCTGAATGGACGTGAAGCATGCTCAGGGTCATCGTTACGAGTTGACAACGCGTGCATGGCATTGAAACCACCTACGCCACAAGCGCAGATAGCAGCCTCAGCACCACCACTGACAATGATGTTTGCCTTGCCCAGACGAATCAGGTTGAAGGCATCTGCCAATGCGTTGCTTGAAGAAGCACATGCAGATGTTGTGGTATAGTTTGGTCCGTGGAATCCGAAGTGGATTGAAATCTGACCAGATGCGATATCTGCAATCATCTTAGGGATGAAGAATGGGTTGAACTTAGGACCGTTCTCCTCATGAGTAGCGAAGTACTTCACCTCATCCTCGAAAGTCTTGATACCACCGATACCTACACCGAAAACAACACCAACGTTGTTCAAATCTTCAGTTTCAAGATCAATGTTTGCATCCTTTACACCCTGCATAGCGGCAATCATAGCCAACTGGGTATAACGGTCGAGCTTGCGAGCCTCCTTACGGTCAATCCATTCATTGATGTTCAGGTCCTTTACTTCGCAAGCGAACTTGGTCTTGAAATTAGTTGTATCGAAATGAGTAATAGGGGCAGCACCGCTCTTTCCAGCGAGGAGGTTCTCCCAAGTTTCCTCAGGAGAATTACCAACTGGAGTCACAGCACCAAGACCTGTTACTACAACTCTCTTTAATTCCATTTATAAAATTTTAG
>OKRS01002677.1_pt1 | contig 9939 bp, 7 predicted proteins | sample 1601191 | NCBI WGS metagenome assembly OKRS01 (sample SAMEA3541509, study PRJEB24748) | human gut metagenome | biome: human gut; feature: human-associated habitat; material: faeces | place: China | collected 2012 | reverse complement strand
CCGCTGAATCCGTACACCGTATATGTGGCGCAGTCCGTGGCGGAGCTGCCCGCGTAGGTCAGCTCGTCCCCGGAAAGGAGATTATCAGTTTCAGACAGTCCCAGCGCAGCGCGCTTCTGCGTCATAATGCCCTGAATGGCCTCGGAGATCTGGGCCACCGTGTACTTGCCCTGCGGTACGACCTGTCGCTGGTTCTGCTTTTGCGCCGCCTCCGCCTGCTCTGCCGTCATGGGACTGACGGTGATACTCACATCGCCGGTGAACGTACCGTTCTTGAACTGCACGCGGCCAAGGATGTTGGAGCCCTCCACCGGCGTGATATTGCCCCACGTCTCCTCGCTCCATTGGGCATCCCTGCCGATCTGGATCTCCACCGTACCGGTGAAGAAGTCGGGATGCTCCAGCGTGACCGACTGCACATAGTACATCCCATTGATGGAGATACCGCAGGCAGCTTCATCCTCTTTGTTTTTGCCCACAGCCAGCGACACACGGGCGACCTTATTTGTGGGCAGGGTATGCCCTTCGTTGGCCGTCAGGTTCAGCACATCTGCGCTGTCTACGCCCACTTTCTCAAACACCCAATAGGGCAGATCATTCCCTGTTGGGGCGTTGACGGTGATGCTGTATCCCGCCGCGTAAGCTGCGGGTATCATGCCCAATACCAGCGCCAGCGCCAGCAGAAACGCCGCCCAATTCCGCACTTTTCTTCTCACAGAGGCATCCCTCCCATTTCCGTTTATATAGCCGTATTCGCGTGGACGGAAATTCCGCCCACGCGAACCGGCAGACCGCTCCTTGCGGAGCCGTCCCTATCTCTTATTCTGCACCGTTGTCGTCCCGCTCATCGCGCTTGACCTTATGGTAGCGGCGCACCGCGCCCACGATGACCAGCGCCGCGATGACGGCCACGATGCTCCAGACGAGGATGGGATTCTCACGCACCACCGTGCCGATGACCTCCCACACGGAGTTGCCGCTGGCACCGCCCTCGGTATCCTGTCCGTCCGGCACATCCTGCGGCGCCTCCGTGGTCTGGGACTCGTTGGTGGTATCGGTATCAGGCTCCTCCGCCGTTTCGGACAGATTTTCCATGCTCACCTGCTGGGCATCCAGCCACACGGGGAAGGTCATGGAGGTGCCGCTGGACTCCAGATACTGCTCCAGCTGCACACCCTGACCCTCCAGATGGCCGCGCAGCTCCTGAATAAGGCCGTCCAGCTGGTTTTCCACCATGGCGTCGGGCAGCTCGACCTCCATGCCTGCCAGCACCTGACCGATCAGGTCGTTGGCGAACTGCTCTGCGGCCTCCGACTGTTTTTGGGCCACCGCCTGCTCCATGACGCTGCGGCGCAGGTGGGACAGCTCCTCAAAGCCCTGCGCCCTGGCAAATGCGTCGTCCAGCGTGGGCATGGAGCGGCGGGTGATCTCATGGACCTTGATGTGGAACGTGGCGTCCTTGCCCGCCAGCTCCGGCGTGTAGGCGGTGGGGAAGGTCACATGGATATCTCGCTCCTCGCCTGTACGGGCGCCGGCCACCTGCTCCTCAAAGCCGGGGATGAAATAGCCGCTGCCCAGCAGCAGGGGATAGCTCTCACCCTTGCCGCCCTCGAAGGCCACACCGTCCACGAAGCCCTCAAAGTCCAGCACCACCTCGTCGCCCATGGCGGCACGGTCGGGATGCTCCTCGGTCATGTGGGCGCGGGCGTACTCCTCCAGCGCGGCCTGGGTGTCCTCCTCGGACAGCTCCGCCTGGGGGTACACGGCGCTGAGGCCCTTGTACTGGCCCAGCTTTACCTCGGGGTACAGGTCGATGAGAGCGGTAAAGGTGAAGCCATCCGGGCCAATGTCCTCCACCGTCAGGGTGGGGGTGCCGGCGATGGAGATGTCCTCCTGTCCGATGGCATCCACCAGCGCCTGGGGATACGTCTCGTTGACGGCCTCCTGATACAGGAAACCGCTGCCGTAGACGGCCTCGATCTTCTCACGGGTGGGTTCGCCCTCCACGGGGCACAGGGCCTTGATGCCGTTGTAGCAGTGCATCAGCGCGTCCTGCCATGTGCCGCGGTCCACGGCTACGGTCAGGCGCACCTGGCGGTTTTCCGGAATGTTCTCGCGTTTTTTGATCTCCATGGGAGGTCCTCCTTCTTTCGGCAAAAGCTGCCTGTTATCATCAGTATACTATACCCACCGGCGGATGGCAAGCCTGTCAGACACTTCCGGGAGAATGACGGATTTGTAAAATTATTGTGACATTTATCACAAAACGGTTGCCTGCGGCGGGGGCATCTGCTACAATACGGGACACGACTATCATCCTGTGGGAGGTTTCTATGCAGCGCATCAAGACGTTTATCCACGACCATCCGCACATATGGTGGGGGCTGTTTCTGCCTGTCTATCTGGGCATATTCTTCACCATTGAGCACTTTATCACCGACAACTACTGGGCTACCCAGCTGCCCATCGACTACAAGATCCCGTTTCTGGAGGGCTTTGCCCCCATCTACGCCAGCTGGAGCGTACTGCTGTTTATTCTGGGCATCTACCTCATCCTCAAGGATGGCGAGGGCTTCCGGCGGTACATGTGGAGCATCATGATCACGTTTCTGTTCAGCACGCTCATCTGCGCCCTGATCCCCAACGGGCAGGACCTGCGGCCCGCTGTGATGCCCAGGGACAACATCTTCTGCGATCTGGTGGCCTACACCTACTCGCTGGACACCAACACCAACGTGTTCCCCAGCGTCCACGTGGTGGGCGTCATTGACGCATGGTTCGCCATATGGCACACCAGAGGGCTGAAGAAGCGGGCGTGGCGGTGGAGCACTGCGGTGTACGGCGTTCTGGTCATCGCATCCACCATGCTCATCAAGCAGCATGCGGTCATCGACGTGCTGGCGGGCCTTGTGGTGGGATTTCTGGGCAACTATATCGTATACGGTATCATAGGCAGGCGGCGGGACCGCCGCCTGAGAAGGGAGGCGTAAAAGCGATGGAGATCGGCGCATCCCCGCTGTTCCGCGGAATCAGCGAGGAGTCCCAGCAGGCCATGCGTACCTGCTTTGACATGCGGGAGGTCAGCTTCCGCGCCGACGAGGTGATATACGACTTTGGCGCGGGGCGGAACATGGTGGGCGTGCTGGCGGAGGGCGCAGCGGTCATCGAGCGCATCGACCAGCAGGGAAGCCGCACCATTCTGGAGCGGCTGGAGAGCGGCGGCGTGTTCGGGGAGATGCTGATGTTCGAGAATGTGGCCGGCGACAGCATCACCGTGGTGGCGGAGACCGCCTGCCGCGTGTGGTTCATGGCCGCCGACCAGGTGACGAAGCGGTGTGAAAAAGCCTGCACCCACCACACACAGGTGGTGGAGAACATGTTCCAGCTGGTGGCAGAGAAGGCCACGTCTCTGTATGAGCGGGTGGAGGTGCTGAGCCGCCGCAGCATACGGGACAAGCTGATGTGCTATTTCTCGCTGATGGCCGCCAAAAACCGCAGCGGGGAGTTCTTGCTGCCGTTTTCCCTCAGTGCGCTGGCGGACTATATCTCCACGGACCGCAGCGCCATGATGCGGGAGCTGAAGAAGATGCGGCAGGAGGAACTGGTGGATGTCCATGGCCGGAAAGTCCTGCTGCAGCAGGGGGTCTGAGCTGTTTTCCGGCAAATGAAGATTGACGGGTCTGCCGGTTGGTGTTACAATAAAGCGGAGAACGGATATGCCGTGACAGTGATCCACTATGCCGGACACCGAACATTAGAGAAGAAGGAGCCGTGATGTATGTATCGCATCGTTAGAAAAGAAGCGCTGAAGCCCACTGTGATCCTGTACGAGATCGAAGCGCCTATGGTCGCCAAGAAGGCGGAGCCGGGCCAGTTCATTATCCTGCGTGTGGATGAAAAGGGCGAGCGCATCCCCATTACGATCCACGACTATGACCGCGAGAAGGGCACAGTGACCATTATCGTCCAGACCGTGGGCGCTACCACCGAGAAGCTGAGCCACAAGCAGCAGGGCGACTGTCTCCACGATTTCGTGGGTCCCCTGGGCCGCCCCACCGAGACGGAGGGCAAGAAGAAGGTCTGTGTCGTCGGCGGCGGCGTGGGCTGCGCCATTGCGCTGCCCATTGCCCAGGCACTGCACGAGCAGGGCACCAAGGTCACCGGCATTGTCGGTTTCCGCAACAAGGATCTGGTCATTCTGGAGGACGAGTTCCGCGCCTGCTGCGATGAGTTTATCATCATGACCGATGACGGTTCCTACGGCGAGAAGGGCGTTGTCACCGCGCCGCTGGAGCAGCGCATTGTGGACGGCGCAAACTTTGACGAGGTCATTACCATCGGACCCCTGATCATGATGAAATTTGTCGTCAAGACGACGAAGCCTCATGGCGTCAAGACCGTTGTGTCGATGAACCCCATCATGGTCGACGGCACCGGTATGTGCGGCGGCTGCCGCCTGACCGTGGGCGGTCAGACCAAGTTTGCCTGCGTGGACGGTCCCGACTTTGACGGCGATCTGGTGGATTTTGACGAGGCAATGGCACGCGGCACCATGTACCGCCCGTTTGAGGCACACGCCCGTGAGGCAGCCTGCAACCTGTTCAAGACTCAGGAGGGAATGTAAAATGGCTTTCAATATGGATCCCAAAAAGTGCCCCATGCCCACGCAGGACCCCAACGTCCGCAACAAAAACTTTAAGGAAGTTGCTCTGGGCTACACCGCCGAGATGGCTGTGAACGAGGCCAAGCGCTGCATCGGCTGCAAAAATAAGCCCTGCCAGTCCGGCTGCCCGGTGGGCATCGACATCCCGGAGTTCATCGCCCATGTGGCCGAGGGCGACTTTGAGGCCGCCTATCAGGTAATCAACCGCTCCTCTTCCCTGCCTGCTGTCTGTGGTCGTGTCTGCCCGCAGGAGAGCCAGTGCGAGGGCAAGTGCACCCGCGGTATCAAGAACGAGCCGGTGGCCATTGGCCGTCTGGAGCGCTTTGTGGCCGACTGGCACCGCGAGAATGTGCACACCGCACCCATCGTACCCGAATGGAACGGCCATAAGGTTGCCGTCATCGGCGCTGGCCCTGCCGGCCTGACCGCCGCCGGCGATCTGGCAAAGCTGGGCTACAAGGTGACCGTTTACGAGGCTCTGCACGTTGCAGGCGGTGTGCTGATGTACGGCATCCCCGAGTTCCGTCTGCCCAAGGCCATCGTCCAGCAGGAGATCGACGGCCTGAAGAAGATGGGCGTGGATTTTGAGTGCAACATGGTCATCGGCAAAGTGCTGACCATTGACGAGCTGATGGGCGAGTACGGCTACGAGGCTGTGTTCGTAGGCTCCGGTGCCGGTCTGCCCCGCTTCATGAACATCCCCGGCGAAAGCCTGAAGGGTGTGTACTCTGCTAACGAATTCCTGACCCGCTCCAACCTGATGAAGGCTTACCTGCCCACCAGCAAGACCCCCATCCGCACCGGCAAGAAGGTCGCTGTTGTGGGCGGCGGCAATGTGGCCATGGACGCTGCCCGCAGCGCCCTGCGTCTGGGTGCCGAGAGCGTGTACATCGTCTACCGCCGCGGCATGGCTGAGCTGCCCGCCCGTAAGGAAGAGGTGGAGCACGCCGAGGAAGAGGGCATCATCTTCAAGACCCTGTGCAACCCTGTGGAGATCCACGCCAACGACGAGGGCTTTGTCAAGTCCATCACCTGCATTGAGATGGAGCTGGGCGAGCCGGATGCTTCCGGCCGCCGCCGCCCCATCGAAAAGAAGGGCAGCGAGTTCGAGCTGGATGTGGACACGGTCATTATGAGTCTGGGCACCAGCCCCAACCCGCTGATCCGCTCCACCACCCCGGGTCTGGAAACCAACAAGCACGGCTGCATCGTCACCGACGGCGACGACGGCAAAACCAGCCGCGATGGTGTGTACGCCGGCGGCGATGCCGTGACCGGCGCAGCCACCGTCATCAAGGCCATGGGCGCAGGCAAGGCTGCTGCAAAGGCCATTGACGAGTACATTCAGAGCAAGTAATCCCCTGTGAAGGTGGGCACCGCCCACTGAATACCGGATATGAAAAATCCCCTGTGCCAACGCACAGGGGATTTTTTGCATCTTATTCTGCGGTCTCCGTTGTGAGCGCCGGGTAGCCCGTCCGCACGCACCGCACAGCGCACCGGGCGCTGCCGCCGGTGGTGCAGGTAAAGAGGGTCAGATCCCATTCATCGGACTCCTCCGTCTTTTCGGTCATTTCCTCAATTTGCGTGGGCTGCAGGTTTTCCACATAGGAGACCTCGTAGGTCCAGCGCATACCGTCCATATCCGTAAAATAGACCTGCGCGCCCTCGGTCAACCACTTGATGGGGCTGAAATGCTTTGCATAGTTGTGGGCGCAGATCACCATGTTATCCGCATAGGTGGAACCGGAGTAACGGCCCGGTGCGATTTTCAGGCCCGCATAGCTCCACTGGCTCATCACCGGCAGTTCCAGCCCGATGGACGGAATGGACAGATAGCCGATGTAATCCCAGCCGTTCAGTTCGGTCACGGTCATTTCCTGCGTGGGGTCCAGCTCCGGCTGCAGCGCCACGGTATCCGATTTTGCCTTTTCCTCAATGGCAGCGTTCAGGGTCTGCTCCAGCTCGCCCAGCACCTCCTGCGAGGCCTTATCTGCACGGGATGCATCCCACTTGTTATAGGCCAGCAGGGCTGCTGCCGCAAGGATCAGCAGCGCGCCCAGCACCATACACAATCTTCCGATTTTCTGTCGCATAGCAATGTTTCCTTTTTGTTCCGCGGTAGGTTTCATCCCTTTCAGTATATGCGCAATTGGTATGTTTGTCCAGTAAAAACTTACCGCACTGCCCGGTCCGGCACAAGGCGGCACACAAACCGCACCATCAGCGGGGTCAACGGCAGCCACACCAGCGTGCACACCACATTGAACAAGGTGTGCGCATTCGCGATCTGCCGGGCAATCACGGCAAGCTCCGGCCCTTTGGGCGAAAGTGCAGCCGTCAGCCGCACATACAACGGCAGACCGGCGCAGAACACCGCCGCGCCGGTCAGATTGAACACTGCATGGGCCGCAGCCACCCGCTTTGCGTCCCGGCTTGCGCTCAAGGATGCCAGCACTGCCGTGATGGTGGTGCCGATATTATCGCCCAGCAGCACTGGCAGCGCACCCGCAAGACCCAGCAGACTGCTGCCGTCCAGCCCGGGGCGGGCTGCAAAGTTCTGCAGCAGGGCAATGGTAGCCGAGCTGCTCTGCACTGTCAGGGTCATGCCAAGCCCCGCCAGCAGCCCCAGCCATGGGTGCTGCCGCACCCGACCCAGCCAGTGCACAAACACCGGGCTTTGCGCCAGCGGTTCCATGGCAGTGCCCATATCGGCAATGCCCTCGAACAGCAGGCCAAAGGCGAACACCGCCCGGCCAATGGCCCGGGCCTTCCGCCCCGCACAGACAAAGCAGAGCAGCAGCCCGGCCAGCAGCACAAGGCCGCGCACATCTTCCAGCCGGAAGGCCAGCAGCTGTGCGGTAACGGTGGTTCCGATGTTGCAGCCAAAGATCACCGGGACCGCCTGCCGCAGGGTCAGCAGGCCCGCACTTACAAAGCCCAGCACCATCACCGTGACTGCCGAGCTGCTTTGCAGCACCGCCGTGACCGCAGCCCCCGCCAGCACGCCCCGCACCGGGCTGCCGGTCACAGCGGCCAGCAGGCTTTTCAGGCGGCTGCCTGCCGCTGTTTCCAGACTGTGGCTGAGCGCATCCATGCCGTATAAAAACAGTGTCAAGCCGCCAAAAAGTGTAAAAATTCTTGTCAGGTTCTGTTCCACTGCCGCCGCCCCTCCCGCAGAAACGTTTCTTATTCTATTTATGCAGCTGCCGGGCGGTTCAGGCTTTCTGCCGCCCTCCCCTTTTTGTGAACTTTTTTAAAATTATCCTAAACTGCCCTTGCATTCTGGGTGCGGGAGGAATATTATTGTCAGGCGTTAATAGTTAACAGCTGTTAAGCATTTTGCAATGAGGAGGGATAGAATGTTGAACGAGACCGAAGCCGCCGCGAGCTTTCACGGCCTGTGCCATTTTTTCGGACGGCTGAGCAAGGCGTCCCGGGCCGGCATGAAGGCGGCTCTGCGGGGCTGTCCCAAGTGCCACTTTCCCATGCTGGAGGGTCTGGCTCACACGATCAGTACCCGCGGGCAGAACGGAGCGGTGTATGTTTCCGATTTTGCCCGGGAGGCACACCAGCCGCTGCCGGCCATCAGCCGCAGCCTGCGCCAGCTGGAACAGGACGGCCTTGTTCTGCGCGAAGCGGACCCGGCTGACCGGCGCAAAACGCTGGTGCGCATCACGCCGGAGGGCTACACCGCCTGTGCCCGGTGTGAAGATGCACTCAGCGATTATTTTGCCTGCGTGATGGCCCGGCTGACACCGGAGCAGGTGCAGCAGATGAACGTTTTGCGCGGCGCACTGATGGATGCCATTCTTGCGGAAAACGCTTCCCGTGAAGCAAAAAACAACGAAGGGAGAACCGAACTATGACGAAAATTTTCAAGCAGCTGGCCCGGCACTGGGCCGTCTGTCTTGTGGTGTTCGCGCTGCTGTTCGTGCAGGCGTACTGCGATCTTTCGCTGCCGGACTACACCAGCAGGATCGTGGACACCGGCATCCAGCAGGGCGGCATTGAAAGCCCCCTGCCGGAAACGATACGCCAGAGCACGCTGGACGCCCTCACGCTTTTGATGAGCGAAGAGGACGCCGATGCGCTCCAGAACGCCTACGGGTATTATCTTCAGGACGACGGCGTGCTGAAGCTGCGCACCGACCTGACCGATGACGAGCGCACCGCGCTGGAGGATGCCGTCACCACGCCGGACATCGTGCTGTATATGGCCGCCGCGCAGGCAGCGAGCGCCCCCGCCGGGCAGGACACCATGGGCATGACCGGCCTTGCTGACATGCAGGCGGCATCCTCTGAGAGCACCACCACGGATAGCGAGACCGTCACCCCCACTGCCGAAGATCTGGACACCGTATGTGCCCAGTTTGCCGCTATGAGCCAGATGCCCGGCTTCACCCGCGAAGCTGTCCAGCAGCAGCTGGCCGGTGCTTTTGCCAGTCTGGATGATACCCTGATTGAGAACCTCAAAAGCCAGTCCATGCTGCTGGTGCAGCTGGAATACGAGGCACAGGGCATTGCCCACGATGTGCAGATGCGCTACCTTTACCGCGTAGGCGGCCAGATGCTGGGCCTGACTTTGCTGATGGTGGCTGTGTCCATTGCGGTGGGCTTCCTCGCCTCCCGTGTGTCCGCCGCCATTGGCCGCGACCTGCGCCGTGAGACCTTTGCCAGCGTCATCGGGTTCTCCAATGCAGAGATCGAGAATTTTTCCACCGCATCTCTCATCACCCGCACCACCAACGACATCCAGCAGGTGCAGTTCGTCTGCGTCATGCTGCTGCGCATGGTGGCCTATGCGCCCATTCTGGGCATTGGCGGCGTGCTGCATGTGCTGAACAGCAGCACCGGCCTTTCCTGGATCATCGTGCTGGATGTGGCCGTTCTGCTGTTGCTCATCCTCTTCCTGATGAGTGTGGCCATGCCCAAGTTCAAGATCATGCAGAAGCTGGTGGACCGGTTGAACCTCGTCAGCCGCGAGATTCTGACCGGCATCATGCCGGTGCGTGCCTTCAGCCGTGAAAAGTTTGAGGAGGAGCGCTTCGACAAGGCCAACAAAGACCTGATGAGCACCCAGCTGTTCACCAACCGTGCCATGGTTGCCATGATGCCCTTTATGACCCTCATCATGAACGGCACCAGCCTGCTGATCGTCTGGTTCGGCGGCAAGGCCATGGACAACGGCACCATGCAGGTGGGCGAGATGATCGCATTCATCACCTACACCATGCAGATCGTCATGTCCTTCCTGATGCTGGCCATGGTGGCCG
>OKRS01002669.1_pt1 | contig 9961 bp, 9 predicted proteins | sample 1601191 | NCBI WGS metagenome assembly OKRS01 (sample SAMEA3541509, study PRJEB24748) | human gut metagenome | biome: human gut; feature: human-associated habitat; material: faeces | place: China | collected 2012 | reverse complement strand
AAGCACATAATTATATCTCTGCAAATATGTTCATATACGCAGATACAATATTTATACTGATATTATTCTCTACTCAGCCATACTTCTGTTCATTGCTGATTCTACCGCATCAATTGAAGCTCTTATGATATCGTGGTCGATACCTATGCCAAAGTATTCTTTACCATCATCACCCTTAATTCCTACATATGCAATAGCACTTGAATCAGAACCCTGCTTTAATGAATGTTCCTCATAGCACATTACATCACAAGGCTTTCCAAAATGCTTTGAAAGTGCATTACTTACAGCATCAAGACGACCATTACCACCCGCTTCTACTACTGTTGTCTTTCCATCAGCCTCAATTGTAACTTCTGTCTGGATACCATCAATCTGCTTGAAATGGACTTCTGAAATCTTGAATACCGGTGTGAACTTCTTATAACGCCTCTCAAATATCTCAAGGACCTCATCTGCCCCAAGTTCCTTATGGTTAACATCCGATACATCTTTAACAGCATAACCAAGGTCTTCTCTCATAGCCTTTGGAATAATCATTCCATAATTATGTTCAAGAACATAAGCAACTCCGCCCTTACCTGACTGGCTGTTAATTCTGATTACGTCTGAGTCATATGTACGTCCAACATCTTCTGGATTAATTGGAAGATATGGAACTGTCCACTTAGATAGATCCTGTTCAATTCTATAGTGCATACCTTTAGATATGGCATCCTGATGTGAACCAGAGAATGCTGCAAATACAAGCTTACCACAATATGGGTGTCTGTCATCTATCTTCATCTGTGTAAGACGTTCAAACATCTCTGCAAGCTCTGGCATATTAGAAAAATCCAATTCCGGGTCAACGCCCTGTGCGTACATATTCATAGCAAGATTAACAATATCCACATTACCAGTTCTCTCACCATTGCCAAATAATGTACCTTCTATTCTGTCTGCACCTGCAAGCATACCAAGCTCTGCATCTGCAACGCCTGTTCCTCTGTCATTATGTGGATGAAGTGATACAACTACATTTTCTCGATTATGAAGATTCTTGCTCATATATTCAACCTGACTTGCAAATACATGTGGAAGTGACATCTCTACTGTAGCAGGAAGATTAATTATACACTTCTTATCAGGTGTTGGCTGCCATATATCTATAACTGCATTACACACTTCAAGTGCGTATTCTGGCTCTGTTCCTGTAAAGCTTTCAGGACTATATTCAAAAAGGAAATTACCGCCATCTGCTTCTGCAAGTTCTTTAAGAAGCTTAGCGCCCTCAATTGCAATCTGTTTGATTTCTTCTTTAGACTTTCTGAATACCTGCTCTCTTTGTGCAAGAGATGTCGAATTGTATACATGTACAATCGCTCTTGGTGCACCCTTTACAGCTTCAAAAGTCTTCTTAATAATATGCGGTCTTGCCTGTGTAAGCACCTGAATTGTAACATCATCAGGAATCATATTCTTCTCAATAAGTGTACGGCAAAGCTCATACTCTGTCTCTGATGCTGCCGGGAAACCAATCTCAATTTCCTTAAATCCAACCTTAATAAGCTTATTAAAGAATTCAAGCTTTTCATCAAGACTCATAGGCTCAACTAAAGCCTGATTACCATCTCTTAAATCCACTGAACACCATACTGGTGCTTTGTCAATATACTCCTTCTTTACCCAGTCGTTACACTCAACCGATGGCATAAAATAACCTCTCTTATACTGTCTGTAATCAAACATTGCATTATCCTCCTGATATATTAATTATATTAGCATAATAAGTAAATTATACAAAAAAAATCTTTCATCTCCAAAGGCCTTAACCTCTAAGAGACGAAAGATATAATCTCACGCGTTACCACTCTTATTCGCAATTAATAATTGCGCTCTCACCGAATACGTGCATATTGCATTATATTCTGTCCACTATAACGGTTGGCTTCCGTCTACGTCTACTCTTATATCCTGCTGATATAATTTCGGGTAGCAGCTCCAAGGTGAGTTCAATAAGTTCCTTTCACTGTCTCGCACCTTCCGACAGTTCTCTGAAGCTGGTCCTTATCTAATATTCCTCTTCATTGCATTTACTTATTATCAATTATTGAAATGATAACGCATATAATTTAAAATGTCAATAGAATTTTCAATTATGTATTGCAATATTAAATCAAATTATGTATTACAATATTAAGTCCAGTTATATATTTGAGCTATGTATTAAAATCATTTGAAGTTCTTAAGAAAACTTATATCTTCCTCTGATACTTCACCATTAGAATATCTCGCTTTCTCATAGTCATCTGTTATTCTTCGTGCTTTTGCTTCATCATCAGTTATCAGTTTGCTCGTAATCTCTTCCGGCATCATATGCGAATCAACCTTTGCACCTGCCAACTTAGACTTTGTGACAACCTTTTTGGACTTGGCATATTTCTTATAAAGCTTTCTGTACCGTATATTGGCTTTATCTTTAGTATCCTTAACCTTAACACTTTTCTTTACTTTATATTCCTTTTCCTCGTCATTATTAATATATTCCACTTCATCTTTATCATTATCTAATGACTTTCTGAACCTGGAAGCATATCTGACTATTGTCACTATTATTAATATAATCACTCCGATTATAAGGAATATTGCAACCACCTCCATAAGAGCATTACCAGCCGCATTATTAACCATAACATCCATCTCATCCTCTACTGGTTCAGGGGAAGTTGTCGTTTCTTCTATATAATCGTCCATTACTGTATCATCATCTCCGCGGAGCATTAATAACAGTTTTAATATCCATTTAATAATTGCAAGCAATGCCATTCCAATCATAGAGAATATATTGCCATATCTTCCGTGATAGAATATAAGCATGCCAAATACCAGAAGCAGTCCGAACACAATCATTATAAGCACATTAATTCCCATAATTCTTCTGGCCGGGAATTCTGATTTACCTTCATTAAATACGAACACCTCATACAGCCTGCTTACCTGATTATATACGAACTGGCATAATACAAACATAACAAATAAAAATGCCTGTATTTCCATAAGCACAGAATTACCTTCAATACCTCCTAATATATAAAAGCCTATCATAAATATTCCATATGCTATATGAAGCTTCTCACTCGCATTAACAGCAATCAGCATATCATCCTTGCTCTTACCAGTTTCATCATATATATTTTCCTGAACTCGCTCATATTGCTTCTTGTTTACATATAGATTCTTTAACCTTATTGAGTGTCCAGATATTGCCGCTGCGCATATCACATAACCTGCAAACTCCAGATCTGTGTCCGCAAGCAATGCCGCTATAACAACGAACACAAGATTAATCACCATAAATAATGGATAACTTTTAATATATTTTCTTGAAAAATATGTAACTATAGCTGGAATTATTACAATAAGGCTATAATATGCCTTAGATGTGTCATTACCGGCAATTCCTATATACACTCCCGCCGCCATTGATATGTACGCAACACACAATATAAGTATTTCCGTTATGATTTTACTATTTCTTAGATGTCTTATCTGCATCTTACTCTCCATTCCCACACTGCTTATACATTCTAATCAAGCTTTTCCAGATACAGGCTTCCATTGCCTGATACAACACACGGAACAATCCATATTTTATTCTGTTGTTTAGACATAAGTCTTTCTACTGAAAGCTTTAATTTTCCGTGCTTGTTAGCTGATATAAGAACATACACCGAATCCTGCCTTTGGTTCTTATTATTGTATTCCTGCATATTATCAAGAATAATGCTGAATTCCTGCATAGGAAGCTTCAGATCTATTCTTGCAAATGCCGTGTTGATACGTCCAAAATGTGACAGGCCGCTTCCAGCCTCTATCACTGTCTGCTCCTTAGTATCAATATCACAGCCATTAGATGTTACAGATACATTGATACCCTTTCCTATAAGAAGCTGTGCCAGGCCTGCCGCTATTGATATTGCCTGTTCAATAACATCTTCCTGCATAAGAACGCCCCCGCTTTCAAGATTAAGCAGGATACATACATTGCGGCTCACTGTTTCATTATACTGATTAACCATAAGCTTTCCCGTTCTTGCACAGGCATTCCAATTGACGTCCCTTATGCTGTCATAAGACTGGTAATCTCTTATTCCTGCAAATACGAACTTATCCTCTAACAGATATTTTCTTCTTTCAAGCTCACCTAAAATACTGTTATTGACCTGTAAAAGATTATTAACATTTTCTGGCTTGGGATATACTGTAATCATATGATTAACATTTTTATTATTAATCATAATATCGTTCATAAAAGCACCTGCAAATACAGTTTCAATGGCTTCTAATCTATATACACCCCTTCTGGCACACAATACATCTATCTTTCGTGTTACCCTCTGGTTAGAAAGAAGTGAAAATACATCGTTGCGGTAAGTCTTATCTGTAATTCTGGAATTATTATCCTCCTGCCCAAACACCAGATTCTTGTCTATGCAGAATTTAATATTAACACAAGGCAGTGGCATTCTCTTAGCATTAGTTACTGTCTCCACCATCTTGATAGTATCACCTTTTGTAGCTGTATTGCTGGAAAATGTAACATCAACCGATAAATTCCTGCTCCAGTTATCCCTGTAGGTAATCCTCAATATGTTATATACAATAACCACACCTATAAGCATTAATATTATATTCATCTATTGCTCCATTCCTCAGTAGGCACCTCTACCTGTGATAATGCCTCATTTATTGTCTGTTCCCTGTTCTCCTTAGCAACCATTCCTGTATTAAATACAAGTCTGTGTCCCCATACACATAAAGCAAGCTCTTTAATATCTGATGGAACAACATAATTACGTCCATTAACATAAGCATATGCTCTTGCTGCATTAACCATAGCTATTGAACCTCTTGGGCTTATTCCTATTGCAACACTTCCCATATTACGTGTAACTTCTGCAAGCTTTACAATATATTCTATAAGCGAAGGATGAATATATATATTCTTAACCTCATTCTTCATGGCTTTAATATCTTCTTTGGAACATACATTAGAAATATCTTCTATTGGATTATCCTTAAGAAAACGGTTAAGTATTGTAATCTCCTCTTCCTTATCCGGATATCCCATTTCAAGCTTCATAAGAAATCTGTCAAGCTGTGCTTCTGGAAGCGGATATGTTCCTGCTGTTTCTATTGGATTTTCTGTGGCTATTACAATAAATGGTTCATCTAACTGTAATGTATCACCATCTATAGTAACCTGATGTTCTTCCATACACTCAAGCAATGCTGACTGTGTTCTTGGTGTAGCCCTGTTAATTTCATCAGCAAGAATGATATTTGCAAATACAGGTCCTTTCTTTAATACAAAATCTTCACTTTTCTGGTTATATATATGTATTCCTGTTATATCTGATGGAAGCAGATCCGGTGTGAACTGCACTCTTCCAAAATCGCAGTCAATACTTTTTGCTAATGTCTTGGCAAGCATCGTCTTACCCATACCTGGAACATCTTCTAAAAGAATATGTCCACCTGCAAGTATGCTTGTAATTACTTTTTTTGTAACTTCCTCTTTACCAACTATAACCTTTGAAACATTATCTAATATGTCTGTTATCTGCATTTAATTACCCCGCCTTTTCTTTAAATTATATATTCTGTGCCTTACCTCATTTCACATATTAATATAGTACCAAAAAACCACAGATGTATCAATAACACCTGCGGCTTTCTTGCATAAAATTTTACTAAATTTTATTATACTTATGCCTGTGGTTCTTCTCCCGGAAGCTCCTGATTAACATCAATTCCTCTTGGTGCAACAGGAGTCGAGAATACTATCTGTGTACTTGTCCTTCCGAACTTCTGTAACTGTCCGATAAATGTATCAAGCTCCATTGTACTTGGAAATACAACCTTAAGAAGCATTGAATAATTACCTGTAACACAGTTACATTCAACTACATTAGGGCAGGTTTTGATAAATGGATAGAACTCCGGTTTCTGTACAGGTGCAACCTCAAGATTAATAAATGCTGTTATATGATAGCCTAATTTAATCTGGTTAATCTTAACCTCATAGCCTTCTATTATTTCTTCTTTCTCAAGTCTTTCTATTCTTGCTGAAACTGCTGGTGATGATAAAAACACATTTTCAGCCAATGCCTTAAGTGGCATTCTCGCATTATTCTGAAGTAATGTAATTAATTTCTTATCAATTTTGTCCATAATTGTCCTCCATTAATCTGTGGCATTGCTTTCTTAACATCAAAAAAGAGACAACCCGAGCCTTGTATGCCTGAATTGTCCCCTTTGACTTAACATATTAATTTATATGTAATATACACCTTTTTTTATAAATTGACAACCCCTAATTTTATGTTTTTTTATAGTTCTTTATTATTTTTCTTAACTTTTTTTCGTGTGTCTTCTTAATTTTTCTTTTATAATGTTTGCTTTTTATACTACTTATATGGTAAAGTTCTTATTGTATGTTAATGACTATATTTAATGGAGGCACTTATGTCAGATAATAAAGATTTTAATAACAACTCTGAATATTCAACAGTAACATTATCATTAGATGATGGCACTGAGTTAGAGTGTGCAATAATCCGTACTTTCCCAGCAGGAGATAAGAACTATATTGCACTTTTACCTATTGCAGATATTGATGAAGAAGAAAGTGAAGTATACTTATACAGATTTTCTCTTGACAGCAACAACGAGCCAGTTCTTGAAAATATCGACTCTGATGAAGAATATGAAATCGTATCAGATGCATTTGACGAAGAACTTGATGCTATGGAATATGAAGAACTCTACGAACAGGAAGACTCTGAGAACGAATAATCAACATAATGGTCATCTATCTCAGTAACAAATCTTGAAATGGTTGTATCCTTGTTATATCTGCTTTTAGCATATAACAGATACAACTTTTCTTTTGCCCTTGTCATCGCAACATACATAAGCCTTCTCTCCTCTTCTATCTCATAATCAAGCACAGCTTTATTATAAGGAATTATCCCCTCAACCACGTCCATAATAAATACTACTTTGTACTCAAGTCCTTTACAACTATGCATTGTATGAAAATGTACTGCATTATCGTTATCTTGCGGATAAGAATTTTTAGAAGCCTTTATATTCTCAACTAATGCTGCATTTTTAGAATTATTCATACTTATATTATTGTTATTAATATATTCCAGCCAGTTATCTATTGTGTCAAACTGCTTTGCCATTTCTTTGAATTCTTCAATCTTATCGTAAGCTTCTGTCCCGTTAATCCTATGCGTTAATATATATTCCTTATAATATTCTTCATAACCAATACCTTTAATTATATAATTAACCGCCGCATATGGCGACATATTTTTAATTATATTCATATCAAACTGCCAATCATTGATTATATTTATCATTTCAGCATTATTCTCATAAGAAGCTCTTAGCTGTTCATAACTAAAAGGTTCTTTTATAAATGTCCTTTTTATATATCTTAATGGTTTATTGACAATCCTTAAGATATCCTCTCTTTTACATTTTCCCTTTGACACCTTAATATATGCAAGCATATCCTTAACAGCCCAGTAATCATATATATTCTCCTGTTTCTTCTCCGAAATGCAGGGAATTCCATCATCAATAAGTCTGGAATAATATATACCATTAATACTGTTGGTTCTTGATATAACAGCAATATCTGATGGTTCAATGCCATCTTCTATCAGCTTCTTTATATTATCCGAAAGCATTTTCTTAAGACTATGTATATCTTTTGCTCCCTGTACCTGTATACATTCTCCTACCATACCTGCTGATTTGATATTTTTGTAATAGCGTAGAGAATTATTACCAATAAGGCTTCGTGCTGCTTTAACAATATTGTCAGTACACCTGTAATTGACATTCAGATTTATTATTTCTGCATTACTATAATAATCTTTAAATGCAAGCATAATATCAGGCTTAGAGCCTCTAAATCCATATATACTCTGATCATCATCTCCAACAGCAAATATATTCGCACTATCCCCTGCAATCAATTTAATTGTGTCAAACTGCATTTTATTAATATCCTGAAATTCATCAATAAGAATATACTTGTATTTATCCTGCCACGCAGCTTTATAATCAGCCCTCTGTGTAAGAAGCTCATTGCACAGAACTACCATATCATCATAATCTATAAGCCTTCTTGATATAAGCATTTTCCCATATTCTTTATATATTATCCTGAATGTTTCGTCGGGACAGGCTGTACTGATATACTCATCTATATTAAGACAATCATTCTTTACCTTGCTTATCTGTGATAAAATGCTGTTTACCATTTCATTTTCATCTGAATATTCAAGTTCAAAGCTTATAAGCTTGTCCCTGATAAAATTATATTGTAAATCTCTCGTAATAATGGAATTAACTGAATAATTATATGCGTGACGCAGTATCGTAAAAAATACCGCATGAAATGTACCAAATGTAACTGGTACATTAAGACTTCCTTCTAAAGACATAAACCTTTCTTTCATAGACACCGCCGCCGCTTTGGTAAAAGTTATAACCAGTATTGATGACGGCTTGATACTATGCTTAATAATAAGGTTATATACTCTGTTAACTATAACTGTGGTCTTTCCAGAACCTGGACCTGCAATAACAAGTGCAGGTCCATCTTTAAAATGTATTGCTCTATTCTGTGCTTCACTTAAATGTATATCTGTTCTGCTAATGATTATCCACCTTTCTTAGAAGCTCATAATCTTATCCCCTGAATCATCTGTGTTCTCAATAGATAAAATCTCAATCCAATAGCTTATATTACTGTTGACGACCACTTCTACCCTATCTCCAGCCTTGTGTCCAAGTATTGCCTTGCCAAGAGGCGATTCAATACTTATAAGTCCTTCAAGAGAGTCACCTCTTACCGTTGTCACAAGCTTAATCTTCTCTGTAGAACCATCGTCCTCATATTTAACTTCAACTGTATTATTAACACCAGCCTCATCATCTGCCGACTCTTCTGATATTACCGTTGCTGTCTTAATCATTCGCTGAAGATATCTTATTCTGCTCTCATTCTGATTTTTGAACTTCTTGGCGGCATAATACTCAAAATTCTCACTCAAATCGCCCTGTGCCCTTGCTTCTTTAACATCATCAAGAGCTTTTTTCCTCACAATGTGAACCCTGTATTCGATCTCATCTTCCATTTTCTTGATATCACTTGGAGTAAGTTCATTATTCACGATTACAACATCTCCTTAATATAAACATACCATTACTATAAAAAGGCTATTCATTGCTTGTCTGTTTAACATATAAAATAGCTTTCTTTACCGGTGGAAGCATAATTACAATTATTGTAATAATTCCTTCTGCACCTATATATGCCGCATTATATGCTAACGAATATAATACAGCACTATTAAAGAATTCCGGTGTATACACCGCAAAGAATATCCAGCCTGATAAGAATGAGAAGAAGAATCTTCCAGCAATTCCTGCTATATAACCTTTAACCAACCCATTCTTGGAATTAGCAAATATTCCTGATAATCCTAACGCACCAACTGCAAAGATATAGTCAAGAAACATCTGTGGCAGACTGATAATATATGGATTAACAATAAGCTGTAATACTCCATACGCTATTGAAGCTGTCATACCTGCACTTATTCCATACCAGTATCCTATAAGCACGATAAACAGCATACTAAAAAGTGTTACTGAACCTCCCATAGGCATCTTAAATATAGTAATAAACGAAGTTAGTGTAGCGAGTGCAATAGCCATAGCTGATGTCACAAGCCTCTTTACGCTGTGTGTCTTCTTATCCTTTACTATAAAACCAACAGCCAGCACAACAATAACTACTGCTATCAGCACTACATATCCCAGTGGTGTAAGATTATAACTTATACCATCCTCACTCACGATCTTTGTTGCAAGCACTTATATCAACCTC
>OKRS01002654.1_pt1 | contig 10013 bp, 5 predicted proteins | sample 1601191 | NCBI WGS metagenome assembly OKRS01 (sample SAMEA3541509, study PRJEB24748) | human gut metagenome | biome: human gut; feature: human-associated habitat; material: faeces | place: China | collected 2012 | reverse complement strand
AACTTATTAGAGAGATCTATAACTTCTGGATTTCTTGTGATGTAGCTAGTACCTACAATAAATATAAAGAACGTAGAGATGACATTGTAAAAACATATAAACAGCATTTGCCTCCGGCAAAAAAGCCTTTTGAAATTGAAATCGACGGCATAAAATATATAGGCGATGTTTTACCAGACAACACTGTAGCAAATGATTATAGAAAAGATGGCATAGTTTATATTGGCCCCATTGACAGAGATGAGCTTAAAAAGTTTGTAAAACAACAAGTCTGTGACAAAATGTTTGATGAACTTAAGGCAGCTTTAAAAGACAAAAAGAATGTTAACGGTGATCCTTTAGTTAAAGAAATAACCAGAGCTGACAGCAGATATTCTAATGGAAGAATAGATGTAAGATTAAATATACCATATACTTCTATGCAAGGAGTTGGCGAGGGACTCTGGGATCAATACAAAAAAGAGGCCAAAGTAGATACAAAATATCAACCGTCTTTATTTATGGACGGCGCCATTTCTTTAGATTTAACTGACATTGGATATGAAGTAACCACTTCAGAGCCGGATGAACCAATTGAATATAAAGAAGAAAACAACGAGTATATCAACTTTATTACTTGGTGTTCAGGCAATGCTGAGAAACTTTTAGATGCTAATCTTGAAGCCCAAGAACTAAAGGAAGCAATGGATTGGGAAAATACCAAGTCTATTGAATATGATCTTGTAGCAGAAAATGTAAGAGTAGACCTGTTTGAATCCTCTATGGCTAACAATTTTGCCAGAATTTCTACATTAGAATCTGCAGGCAGAGCTCCTCAATATACTGGTAGTTCAGACATTCATATTTCATGGAAAATAACCACTAAAAATGAAGAGTTTGCAATGCTTATGAAAAGATTGCCAGACTTTGAAGCTTATTGTATGAGAAGATATCATTTGGCACTTCCTTGCTTCCCGATTAAAATCGACTCTGAATTTACAAGAATGCTTGGTGTATTTGAAGTAAGTATTGAGGACGTAGTTATTAATACTGTTGCAAACCAACCTGGATTGTATGAAATTGTTGTCAGAGCTATTTCTGTAGATAGAACGCTAAGAAACAGAGAGGCATTAAAGTCTGTATCCAATAAAATAGATACGAATAAAGATGGCCAGAGCGGAGATTTAGATAATAAGCACCTTACTCATTCTTCTCAGACTACCAGAGTAAACATCAAGACTTTTGATGATTTAATGGATAAAATGGCGACGGCGGAAATTTATCCTGACCTTGAACTTCCTACTATTGGAGAGCTAGGAAAGAAAGGCTTTATCTTCTTAAGATACAAAGAACAGGCTAGAGATAAAGATGATTTATACGTCGACCCGGATTTTTATTTCTATTATCCGTTCTCTACTAAAGCTGAAGTTATCAGAAATGTAATTCAGTCTAACTTTGGAGAGCTTGGAGATAAGAATTTAGATAGTGCAGTCAACAGAACAATAGTATATTCTGATAATCAAGGAAATACTGGCGTTAAATTTACTACTAAAGACAATAAGGTAAATATTGACGATGCCAATGATGAATATAAGAAATCTGTAGAGAAAGCATATAGAGACCGTATAGAACAAAGCGCGCATATATCTAATCTTGATAATTTAGAGTCAATAAAAAATATCCCGGCCGCCTTTATCGGTGATGCTGGTAAGTGGGATATAAGTACAAAACTTTCTGTATCTTTTATGGAAAATTTTTATATCAGTTTAAAGCAATTAAAAGATACCGCTCAAGATACAGATGAAAAAAAAGATACCACCACCGATTTCAAACAAGAAACACAGGAAGAAAAGGGAAAAGCAGCTAAAGCACAAAAGAAGATAGAAAAGCTTAAAGAATTAAAAAGTTTCTATGATGACAAAATGGTCGGAAAAGATAAAGCCATTAAGACACTTTATGATTTCATAAGAAAAAATCCTATAGATAACGGAGATATTAAAAGCGCCCAAAAAGAAGTTTATACTATATCTGACGAAGCGATTGAAGCATTAAAAACCAAAACTTACAGAGACACACTAAGAGATATGTATCTTGATTCAGACAAGATGGATAAAGATGTGTTTGAGCACTTCTTGTATGCAATTATGGATATGTATAGCGGAACTAAAGAATATAACACTAATCTTAATGAACAATATTGGAAAGGTTATTATTCGCAAAAAAAATCTATCTATGGATACTTCCAAAATAAACATAACGTATTAGAAGAAGCTAAAAAAGATACTCCATTCGATTCTATGAAGGCGTTCGGCCCGTTCGAAATAAAAGTTTATAACTATCAGGATTTAATGACTTTTCTTGACGAAGATGAGCGCAAAGAATTCAACGAATATATTAAAGATAAAGTAACGCCCGCAAGTGATATTAATGGCGAAAAAACCATGTTATATCTTCTTGATCCATATTATAGATATCAGCCGTTAGATATTCAAAAAGCCTATCTTAAAGCTTGTCAGGTAAATGTAGATTTCGCCGCCAAAGCTTATACTCGTATTGTATTATGGTGGCTTATTCAATTATACAAAGCAGACTTATTCCCAAGCATTTCTATGGATATTATGAGAAGAAATGCTGGGAATGATGTTAAAGCAAAGGAAAAAGCACAAGAACTGATTGAAAAAGAATATGGCGAAAATAATGTTCATATTGATAAAACATTAGTGAAAGATATATATAACTTCGTAGAAAAAAATGGTGAAGCTTTTGATTATGGTAAGATATTCTGTGCCTTTGTTATGGCTATTTATGGTGTACCAGTAAAAGACAATCCTATTTTCAAATTAATGGCAAAAAGAGACTATGATGCTTTAAATAAAAAAATATCGGAAATCACTTCTAGCAACTATAAATATAGAGGTAAAGTTGATGATAAAGAATATTTATTCAGAAAGTTTCTTTTGGCATTATGTGGATATAAAGAAATAGCCGGTCCGGCTTATATTGGACGCAGTGAAGAAATAACACCGGCCGCGCGAACTTTAGTAAATCATAATATTAAATTAGCCTTAGAAGCTTCAGCAAATCCAAAAGAGTTTATTTTCCATAGCTTCTACGATATGTGCCGCGGAGATTATCGTGGACGTATGCTAAGAGCCTTCCCTACATTCTATTGCATGTTTATGGATGAAGGAAAAGAAATAGGTTTATGGAAACTTCATGATAATTTCTATAGCATTAATTCTATTTTAGATATATCTATAGTTAAGTCTAGAAAAATTGCTGCAGATACCTGTACTTTAGTTTTGTCTAACAATTATTCCACATTTACAACAGATGATGAAGATGGATATATAAACTATAAAGGTGCAAGCTTTAATGATCTTTACGATAGTATCTTCAGAAGAAAAAAGGTAGCCGAAGAAGCTGAAAAAAGAAGAGCTTCTGCTAATAAAGTCAACAGAGCTAAGCTACAACCAGGTATTAGAATTCATATTAGAGAAGGTTATGGCAGTGATGCCAGAGAATTAGCCTGTGCTTTTAATGGTGTAATCGCAAGTGTTCAGCCTAATGCTCAAGCTATAAACATAGTAGCCCAAGGTAATGGTATTGAATTAATGAATCAGATTATGGAAGATCGTGATGCTGATGAAATTCAATATATTGATCAGCCCGGAGATGCACTTAATAACACCGATGGCGGTGGAGCCACTCCAGCAACTATTTTGAAATCATTTTTGACCACGAAAGGTGGTTATATGAAAAAATACTTTCAAGGCAAAGCAAATACTAATCAGGTGTTTTGTAAAGGTGGAGTAAAAGACACAGATGATGATAGCTGGCTATCATTATGGGCTCAGTATATTGCAGACGTTTGGAATTCGAATCCATATGGTATAGTTCACTTTGGAGACCCTGATTATAAAGATGTTTTTCCTGGCGGCGAAATTATACAGAATATATATGAAGTATCAGCATTGCCGAATATGGATGATAACCGATTAACATTATATTCAGATAGTAATGACTGTCAGCAGCCGCCTTATATATCTTTTGAACCTCAAGGAAAAACAATGTGGGATGTTCTACATATCTGCAAAAGTGTTGCCCCGGATTATGTAGTTGGTACAGCATCTTTCGGATTGAGAGACACTATCTTTTTTGGTAAACCTCATTATTACTATGCATATGATTATCAAAAGTATAATGGCGTTATTGTAGAAAAAAGAAAGCCGTTTCAACAATATCATTTCTTGTTTTCAGATAGCGATATAATTGTAAATAATATAACAGCGTCAAGCGACAAAATAAAAAATGTCGCAACTGGACTATTCAAAGATCAATATGGTACAGGTACATGGAGTTATACAAAAAATAGAGACGTTGGCCCTCTTTGGGTAGATAGCAATATATATCCAGAAAGTCAAAAAAGTATGATTGTCGACACCAGACTAAAAATGAAAAGTGCAACCAAGGTTAACAAAGGCCTTGATGGATCAGGTTCTTTTGGTATGGCAGAAGGCATAGGTAATTTTGGCAGAAACGTTTTACAAACTGTTTTCAATACCCTTCCTGTAACTGGCTTGCTATCAACACTTACATCATACTTGACTGAAGAGTTTATGGGACCAATGTTTGATGATAAAGGACAATTTAGTCACCATAAAAGAATTGCCTGGTCATCTACAGCAAATGAGTTAAAAGAGTCCATGAAAGAAATGTATCAAGGCGAAATTTCTATTATTGGTACTCCTAGCATTAAACCTAATGACCGTATATATCTGAGAGACCAATACAATGATATGTCCGGAATGGTACTTGTAAGAGATGTTGTTCATAATCTTAGTGCAACAACTGGCTTTACTACTACAATTCACGTAGATACTATGAGCTGTGTTGATGACAAAGATGAAATGACAATACAAAATTATGGGCAATTTCTTGCTGGACAAGTTATAGCAACTTTGGGCCTTAATGTATTTCTTCATTGGAAATGCAATAGTGGCTTAAAAATTTTAGATCCGATGATCGGTAAAGCTCAAGCTTCGACCGCAAAATTAATCAAAAAAACTTTTGAGTCTAAGCAAGCCATAATCAGTAGTGCAAAGAAAGCAACAGATTTGGCCAAAGATGCTAAGTTTATTTCGAAAGCAATAGCTCTAACAAAAGGAAATGCCATTAAAGCAGTTGCAACTGTAGGTGTAATAGCAATTGGCGGTGAACTTGCTATTGCAGCTGTATTTTTAACAATTGCAAAATATGTTGTTATTGACATGATTGCCCAAGGCATATTAGGTGGAATAAATGATTATCTTCTATTTATAGTCAAAAATCATAGAGTATTACAAATTTTTCCATTAAAGAAAAATGGTATGGTTTATACTGCTGGATTAGATGGTCATACAGGTTCTGTATATGGTTCGCCTACGTATGGTCAATGCGGCCCCTTAGAAAAAGTTTTTAATCTTCTTTTTGCAGATAGCAAAGAAGAATCTTATTCTATAGCTCAATTGTTTAGAGCAGCATTATGTTCCCCTGAGTTAAGAGAAGAAGCGGCCAAATATTCTCAAGATCTAAGATATGCCTCAAAAATAGGTAAAGACAGTATCAGTACAGAAGCCGCAATTGACAGTGTGGCCTATGGCACTATGAGTCAACCTGGCTTTAAAATTCATAAGAAGAACTCTTTTGATTTATCTTTAGGTAATCGAGCTATAGTGAAGAATAAAGATAAAGCAGAAATTAGAGCATTATCAACAGGGTATAGTAGATATTATATTGAAAAAGTAGATGACATTCTTACGAATTCTTCAAAGAAAAATCAATTATTAATTAGCCAATATCAAGGATTAGCTTTCTATAAACGAATCGGATTCCTAGAATTACTGCATGACAAAATTGCTTTAGATGAGCTTAAAAAGATCAAACATGAAGAACTTGAAGTAATGCTATCTGGAGAAAAAACCAAGATTAACGCTATAAAACACAATGATTCTTTAGATGTTCCGTTCTTGTCTAAAGATGGTCTTATCGTATTAAAAGATATCTGCGATACTTGTTTTAAGAATCTTGAGATAGACAATACTAAAGATGACAGTTCAATAGAAAAAGCCTTAAATGGTACTAAAATTGTTGTTACATCAGCTTTGATGATCGGAGCCAAAAATAAAGCTTGCGGCGCCGGTTACAGCTTCTGTGTACGTGGTACTGGCCAATTAGACAATGGCGTACTGAAACAGGATATTGAAAAATACCGCCAGGATGTTCAGGCAAAATTAAATGAATTAAATAAAGATGGTGACGAAAACAGTAAAGAAGTATGTTGGTATTTAGGAAGTAAAAGTAATGATGTTGAAACCAGAATTATGATTAACCCTGAATCTCCTTTTGCGGGACAGAAGTTTAAAATAGATAATCAAAAACAGGAGGCTACTGATAAAAAATGAGTGATTTAAAAAGCACAATTTCCAATCGAATAGTAACTCCTAATGTCAATACGGCATTCAATACTCCTTCAACAGGCTTGGTAAAAAAAGCTTATGAGGATGAGAATGTCTGCGACATAACTTATTTTGATTCAAACGGTTCTCCTAAAAACAAAAGCAAAGTAGAAGTACAGGTAAAATCTACAAGAGATAACTGGTTTCCAAAGACAGGTTCCATGGTAAGCATCGAAGTTTACGAAGACAATGTTATAATAACAGGAGAAGTTGTGTCAGACTTTTCAACACAGATGAAGACACAGCAAATGGCTAAGAACGACATATACACCGACGGAGGAGATTCTTCCGTCGGCTCCTACATATTCTAAAACGGAGGAATAAATGGCAGAAGAGAAAAACAAGAATACTGGCAGTCAAGTAGCAACGGAAGCAGTTAATACAGATACAGTAAAAATTATCCAGGACAAGCCAGAGAAATTTGAGTCTGATCTTGATTTAGTTAAGGATTGTTCCGATCGCATCTCTAGAGACGGAGAATTTGGTTTTAATAATGTACGCGGCAACATATCTTTAAAACGTGATGGTCAGATTTCTTTATCAAGCTGTATTGATTCACAGTTCAAGGTAAGTGCCAATGGTACGATAGAAAGCATTTCATTAAACAACAATATCAAGACTAACTTCTTTAAAATCGACGCCGACGATATTATTGTCAACAATCATAAGTTCAATAATAAGATTATCGATCTGGCTGACTTTAAACAGGTCTTAAAAACAGAGTGGAGTACAGATACTTGTATTGTAGGCGGTCTTACTATGCTTGGAACCGTACTTACAAGAACCTGGGATAAGAATCTTAAGCGTTATGTATTAATCAGAAGACTTGCCAATATTCCTGTTTTTTCTCCTTCATTTGGTACTATAGATGTTCATCCTGGTCTGCAGATAACTCCGTCTACAGAAAGAATAAAGGCAATGCAGAATGAATTTAAAAACTCCGGTATAGATATGGAAGCTTACATAAAGGCTAAAGGCCAAGAATATGCCAACCAGAAAAAAACTGAAACAAGTTCCGATAGCAACACAAAAAATCAGACAGAAGACAAAAAAGCTAATGACACTGTAACAACTCCGACAGACAATAAAAATACTGAAGCAGGCAGTTCCTCTGAGCAGAAAGGCAAATAAGTATATGGCTAAAATCAAACTTGTCAGCGACATCAATTCTATGATGGGAACTGAATATGACAGATTAAAAAGCAGTCAGGAAACAAGATTCAATGAAATAAAAAAGACTGCTAAGGAAAACATTATTAAAGCTCAGAACAAACAGGAATACAAAGATGCTCTTGACAAATGGGGCGCTGAGATGGGAACCACTATCGGTCAGCAGACTACCGATACAATAACAACTGCCACAGGAGCTATTACTGGACTTGATTTTGAGACCCAGACAAAAATAGGCCAAGGCGTTTTGAGTGTTGATATGGGTAAGATCGTTAATCAGCTTATAGATAATCAGATAGACTCAATGGTAACAGATCAAGTAAAAAAAGCTAGAGCCGCATATAACGACAGCAGTATAAACCGTGCAATGGAAACTGCTGAAGCATACTATAAGAAAGCCCTTAATTCTGAAAAATTATTATCAGAAATGAGAGATGACTATACTAAAGCCTTAAATAAAAGTATCTCAAACAAAATAACTTCTGCTTTTGACAAATTAGCTATTGGCGGAAAATGGGGACAGCTCATTCTGCCTACTTCGTTAATAGGAAAGCAAGTGGCTAATGTTATAACATCAAGCGTACAGCTTCTTATAAATTCAGTTGCAGGCAATAAAGTTATAGCCAATGTAAGCAAAGATATTGTAGACACAGTCAACAGACTCAAGAAAGCTGCAACTGATCAGTTCAAAAATGCTTTTTCCAGTCAAATTGATTATGCAAAGAAACTGAAGAAAGCTATTGTCGATAAGATTGAAATGTATAATAAACTAAAAGAAAAATATATCGCCAAAATGCAGGCGTATGTAAACAAACTGCAGCAAGCTATTACTGATCAGATCAAAAGAATAGAACAGGCTATGATTAACGAAATTACTAAGTTCATTCAGTTGAACGTATCCAAAATGGTTGGAGGATTAGCTGGTATATGATAGATTTTGCAATAAACGATTCTGGAGACATCTCATTAGAAGAACAGAACGAAACAGCTGAAAGATTTAAGGTCAATTTTTCTACTAGCGACTATCTTCCTAAAATGAGAATCAAATTCAAGGCAAGAACGTTTAAAAGGAAAAAACGAAGCGGCGCCTTTAAAATTAATTTTTATACCGATGATGATTATAAATCATATGGAAAAAGAATCAGAACAGTAAGGGAAGATAGCGAGAAGGCTCAATCAATAGCTATAAGACTTAAAACAGAGCTTGGAGAGCTTCAGGATTTCTTTTCTGATTTTGGATCAGAGCTGAATAAGCTTCGTCATGAAGATATCCAGCTTACAGATTCAAAAAGATCTATGATTATCGGCTATGTGGAAAGTGCTATAACTGATATATTTCAGGGAACACCTATAAATGTCAATGTCGAAAGACTTGAAACTGACAACAGTAATTTTAAATTAGAAACCTTAAAGATAACTATCAGTACAACTTCTGGTAAAACTATCTATACATATACAATCTAATAATAAAGAAAGGAGCTTTTAACTGAATTGAAAACTACTGACGAAGCATATACTTCATTAAAAAACAATTTAGAAAAGCGTCTTGACGATCAGATTCAGGTCGGATCAGTTATTGACATCTATAATAAGGTTGTTGCCGACGAATGCCAGGATATGTATCAATATATCGAAGACAACAAAAACCCTTATCTGTTTACTAATACATTTGGCAGCGATCTTGATTCTTTGGGGTACTGGGTGAATCTTCCCAGAGTAGAAGAAGAAACCGATGAACACTATAAATATCGCTTAAAAGACTGGGTATTATCATCTGAATCAAGCAATACTACGGCTATTGAAAATGCTATTCTAAATCCTACTTACTCTAGCAACATCCAATATGTTCCTTATACTCATGGAAGTGGAACAGGAACGTGTTATGTAATTCCGAAAGTATATGAAGACGATACTATTACAAACGCTTTGGAAGAAGCTCATAACCTATTAAAAGATGCTGTTTCTCCAAGTCTTTATATTGAATATTTAGTACCGTCCATAAGAAGTGTTGCTTTTCATTGTTTTATATCTGTAACTGGCGATGACCAGACTATAAAAAATACGGTCGCACAAAAAATAAAAGAATATGTTAACGGAATTGCGCCCGGAGATTATTTGCAGATCGGTCAGATTATCAAGATCGGTATCACTGAAACCGGAGTAGAATACTTTAACGTAATCAGCTATACGATTGACGAAGAGAATGTAACTGATACAAAAATGATTCAGGAGCTTGAAACCAAGTTCTTGTTCGACAATATAACTTGGAGCGGCGAGGCTTAAATTATATATGGATACAATTTATAAGACTTACGATAGGTTTATAGAAGCCGCAAAGAAATTCCCCAGATGGAATAATACTCGTCG
>OKRS01002653.1_pt1 | contig 10013 bp, 10 predicted proteins | sample 1601191 | NCBI WGS metagenome assembly OKRS01 (sample SAMEA3541509, study PRJEB24748) | human gut metagenome | biome: human gut; feature: human-associated habitat; material: faeces | place: China | collected 2012 | reverse complement strand
CTTATGGGCAGCTAATTACAATCATTCTTTCCATTTATAAGAACTTTTCATTAGGCTTGTTATGCAAAGCTTTCCATAAGAAGCCGCAAGAGGTGGCGTCGGCATGAAAAGAGAACCGCGTTTACAGTTTTCCGACGCCGATCTTGCCGAGCCGAAGCTGGAAAAGACCATCAAGCGGGTAAAAAAAGCTGCGGCCAAGGCGGATAAGGCGCAGGCGAAAATCCCCAAGAAAACCGTGGTCAAAAAGGAGCGTGGCTTTGATCCTGCCACCGGCAAGGTGAAAACGCAGCTCCGATTTGAGGAGGTGGACAAGAAAAAGCCGCCCTCCAAGTTGACCCATGCCGTGCGGGATGCCCCCGCCAACTTTGTTCTCTCTCAGATTCACCGGGAGGTGCGGCAGAGCGAGGATGACAATGTAGGCGTAGAGGCCGCGCACAAGGTAGAGCAAGCCGTGGAGAGCGGCGGGCGGCTGGTGCAGTCTGCCCACCGCGCCCATCAGCTCAAGCCTTATCGTGCTGCCATCCGTGCAGAGAAAAAGCTGGAACGAGCCAATCTTGACGCGCTCCAGAAGAAAGCAGAGATCGACAGCCCCACCAGCAATCCCGTTTCCAAATGGCAGCAGAAGCAGGCAATTAAGAAGCAGTATGCCGCTGCCAAGCACAATCAGACGGCGCAGACTACGGCAAAGGCGGCAGAGAATACCGCCAAGGCCGCGAAAAAAGCCGCTGAAAAGGCTGAGAAAGCGGGCAAATATGTGTGGGAGCACCGGCGCGGCTTTGCCATTGCCGCCGCGATTCTGCTGATGCTGGCGTTTCTGCTCAACGGCCTGTCCTCCTGCTCGGTGATGATGGATGGCGTCGGCTCCGGGATCGCGGCCAGCACCTATCCATCGCAGGACGCCGATATGCTGGGTGCGGAGGCGCAGTATTGCGCGATGGAAGCAGAGCTTCAGCGCTACCTCGACACCTACGAAAGCACCCATGACTACGATGAGTACCACTTTGATCTGGACACCATCGAGCATGACCCCTATGTACTCATTTCCATGATTACGGCGCTGCATCAAGGGGAATGGACGCTGGATGAGGTGCAGGGTACGCTCCAAATGCTCTTTGACCGCCAGTACATTTTGACCGAGGATGTGGTGGTGGAAACCCGCTACCGCACGGAAACCGACACATGGACGGACGCGGACGGCAACACCCATACGGACACCTATCAGGTGCCGTATGACTACTACATCTGCACGGTCACGCTGGAAAACTTCAATCTCTCCCATGTTCCCGTTTACATTATGAGCGAAGAACAGCTCGGAATGTACGCCACCTATATGGCCACCCTCGGCAACCGTCCCGACCTGTTCCCCGGTTCAGGCTACATCGGCAAGTATGTGGAGGGCAGCTATACCGACTACGACATTCCCCCGGAGGCGCTGGACGATGAGGTATTCGCCGCCATCATCAAGGAAGCGGAAAAGTATCTCGGCTACCCCTACGTTTGGGGCGGCAGCAGCCCCTCTACCTCATTTGACTGTTCGGGCTTCGTCAGTTGGGTCATCAATCATTCCGGTTGGGATGTGGGCAGGCTGGGGGCGCAGGGGCTTTGCAACATCTGCACGCCTGTATCCTCTGCCAACGTCAAACCGGGCGATCTGGTGTTTTTCACCGGAACCTACGATACCCCCGGTGTCAGCCATGTGGGTATCTACGTCGGCAACAATATGATGATCCACTGTGGCGACCCGATCTCTTATGCGAACTTAAATTCAAGCTATTGGCAGTCCCATTTCTACCGCTATGGGCGCTTGCCGTAAAGGAGAGTGAACGATATGAACCCGAAAATTATGAAGCTCCGTGGAGAGCTGGAGAAGAACAAAGGCAAAATCTCTGATCTGCAAGGCCGCAACCGCGAGCTGGAAAAGCAGATTCGTGAGCTGGAGGACACCGACATCATCGGCATGGTGCGTGAGAACGGCATGACGATGGAGCAGTTTGCCGAGCTGTTCCGCCGTATGCAGGCCGCGCCTGCACCGGCCACTTCGGAAAAGGAGGCGTTGAACCATGACTAAAAACACACCGCGCATTTTTATCAGTCTGCTGCTGATGCTCCTGTGTATCGGGATTCTCCCCGTTTCCGCCTTTGCCAGCGGCGGTGATTATCCTGATAATGCGCTGCCCACCGCCGAAAGCAGCGCCGCAGACGCACAGGAAACAAAACAGATCGGCACGGTCACGACCAACGGCGGCAACCTGAACGTCCGCACCGGCGCGGGACTGGACAATACCGCGTTTACGCAGCTCCCCAACGGCACGGTGGTCGATGTGATTGGCAGGGATGGCGATTGGGTAAAAATCCTGCTGCCTGCCCGTGTGGGCTATGTGTACGGCAGCTATCTGACCATTACCGATGCCGCTGACAGTACCGCGAGCATCGGCGGCATGACGGGCGGCAGCGATGCGCTGACACCGGACGGCAACCTGACGCTGATCGATGATATTGGCACCAGCACCAAGGCGGGAAAACAGTTCATTACGCTGGAAAGCAAAAACGGCAATACGTTTTACCTGATTATTGACCGTGACGATGAGGGCGAAGAAACGGTCCACTTCTTGAATCAGGTGGATGAGGCTGACCTGATGGCGCTGACCGGCGAGGAAGAAACGTCCGCCACTTGCTCCTGCACCACAAAATGCGTGGCCGGTACGGTCAATACATCCTGCCCCGTCTGCGCGGTCAACATGACCGAGTGCGTGGGCAAGGAGGCTAAGCCCGAAGTCCCCACCGAGCCGACAGAACCCGCCGCCGAGGAACCGGAGAAAAAGAGCGGCGTGGGCGGCATCCTTGCCGTTCTGCTGATCGTCTCGCTGGGCGGCGGTGCCGCGTTCTACATTTTCAAGCAGAAAAAGGCCAGGCCGCAGACCAAAGGCAGCGCCGATCTGGACGATTATGACTACGGCGAGGACGAATATGAGTTTGAGCCGTATGAGGGCGAACCGGAACAGGATACTACGGAGGATACGGACGCATGAGATATTTCACCAATAATCCGCTGGAACGCCTGATGATGCAGAAGCCGAAAGCAGCGCGGGAGGACAGCCCTCCCGCCGCTGCCAAGGAACACTTCTGCTATGGCTGCAAGCGCTTCGGACAGAGCTGCGTTCGCCCCTGCTACCGTGACGTAAAGAGAATGGAGGCTGCACCATGCGCCTTGTGATCGCCGAAAAACCCTCCGTGGCGCAGAGCATCGCCGCCGTGCTGGGTGCTAAATCACGGCATGACGGGTATCTGGAGGGCAGCGGTTATATCGTGTCGTGGTGCTTTGGGCATCTGGCAGAGCTGGCCGACGCCGCCGTTTACAATGCCGATGATGCCAAATGGACGCTGGCGGCGCTGCCCATCATTCCTACCTCGTTCCGCTTCATCGTCCATGCGGACAAGCAGAAGCAGTTTGACATTCTGCGGGAGCTGATGCGCCGGGAGGATGTGACCGAAGTGGTCAACGCCTGCGACGCTGGGCGCGAGGGTGAGCTGATCTTCCGCACGGTTTACTGCCTTGCGGGATGCTCCAAGCCGATTCTGCGGCTTTGGATTTCCTCCATGGAGGATGATGCCATCCGCAGCGGCTTCCAGCAGCTTAAGTCTGGGTGCGACTATGACGGCCTGCATCAATCCGCCCTGTGCCGTGCCAAGGCTGATTGGCTGGTTGGCATCAACGCCACGCGGTATTTCTCCCTGACGTATGGCCGCACATTGAACATCGGGCGCGTCATGTCGCCCACGCTGGCGCTGCTGGTACAGCGCGAGGCGGAGATCTCCGCATTTGTGGCAGAACCGTTCTACACCGTCCAGCTCGATTGCGGCTTTCCCGCCACGACAGGCCGAATGAAGGACAGGAAGGACGCCGACGCCATCGCCAACGCCTGCAAGGGCAAGGCAGTAACCGTCAAAAGCGTGGAGCGCAAGGAAAAGTCTGAGAAAGCGCCCGCGCTCTACGATTTGACCTCCCTCCAGCGCGACGCCAACCGCGTTCTCGGCTACACCTCTCAGCAGACCCTCGACTATCTCCAAGCGCTCTATGAAAAGAAGCTCTGTACCTACCCGCGCACCGACAGCCGCTATCTGACCGACGATATGGAGGGCAGCGTCCCCGGCCTTGTCGCCGCCGCTGCCGCTGTCTGCGGCATGGAGAAGCCTCCGACCATCTGCGCCAAGCAGGTATGCAGCAGTAAAAAAGTCACCGATCACCACGCCATTGTTCCCACCATCAGCGCGGAAAAGGTAGATATGGCCTCTCTGCCGCTGGGCGAACGCGAGGTGCTGAAGCTGGCGGCAAGAGGCTTGCTTCGTGCGGTGGATGAACCACATCGCTACGCAGAAACGGTCATTACGGTGGACTGTGCCGGTCAGAGCTTCACCGCCAAGGGCAAAACCGTCCTTGCTCCCGGCTGGAAGCGCTATGAGCAGGAGCAGACGGAGGCAGCGCCCGCGCTGCCGGTGGTAACGGAGAATCAGACGCTTTCCGTATCTGCCGCATCGGTCAAGACCGGAAAAACCACGCCGCCCAAGCATTTCACCGAGGATACGCTGCTGGCTGCGATGGAGAACGCGGGCAAGGAGGATATGCCAGATGATGCCGAGCGCAAGGGCATTGGCACCCCGGCGACCCGTTCCGGTATCATTGAAAAGCTGGTGTCCTCCGGTTTTGTGGAGCGCAGGAAGTCCAAGAAGATCACAAATCTGATGCCCACCTCTACCGGCACGGCACTTATTACGGTTCTTCCCGAACAGCTCCAGTCACCGCAGCTCACCGCCGAATGGGAACACCGCCTGAAAGAGATCGAGCGCGGCGAAATCGCCCCGGACAGCTTCATGGATGGGATCGCCGCCATGCTGAATGAGCTGGTGCAGACCTACAAACCCATCCCCGGTACGGAAGTCCTGTTCCCCTCCGGGCGTGAGGTAGTCGGCAGGTGTCCCCGCTGCGGAGCCGAGGTGACGGAATCACCGAAAGGCTTTTTCTGTGAGAACCGTGCCTGTTCCTTTGTTCTCTGGAAAAACAGCCGCTTTTTCACCGCCAAGAAAAAGGCGCTGACAAAATCCCTTGCCGCTGCGCTTTTGAAAAATGGCCGCGCCCCGCTGAAAGGCTGCTACTCGGAAAAGACCGGGAAAACCTATGATGCCAGCGTTTTTTTGGAGGACGATGGGCAGCGCGCGGGCTATAAGCTGGTGTTCGACAATGACTGATACGCCGCGTATGGATCACAAGCAGCTCCGCCGCGCCAAGAAGCTCATTCGGAAGCTCTGCTGTAATTACGATCATGGCAACTGCCTCGCGCTGGACGATGGAGAGCCTTGCGTCTGCGTACAGGGTATTTCCTACTCGCTGCTGTGCAACTGGTTCCGAAACGCGGTGCTTCCCGCCGACCATGAGCTGCTGGCCGACGTGATGCGGGAAAGGCCGGGAAAGCGCTGCGCCGTCTGCGGTAAGCCGGTCTATTCTTCCTCCAATCGCGCCAAATATTGCCCCGCCTGCGCCAAGCAGGAACGCCGAAAGCAGGACGCCAAACGGAAGCGTGAACAATACTGGAACCTCCGCAAATAGAGACTGGGAAAGCCCCGTGCCGCAAGGCTTTTTCCATGCGGAATCACAAGGGGCTGCGTCATTCTATCCGCAAGCGCAAAAACGGCCTCTATCTGCGGAGAATTGCCCCTGTGCAGGATGTGTTTTCTTCTGCGCAGGGGCGCTATTTTTTCTGAAAGGAGATCATCATGGCTGAAAAACAAACCAACAAAGACCGGATGCGGGAGATCGTTGACAGCATCGAAAATGGCATCAAGGAGCTGTTCGAGAGCGATAAGTACCGGAAGTACCTTGCCACCATGAGCCGCTTTCACCGCTACTCGGTCAACAACACCATGCTCATCTATATGCAGCGCCCCGACGCCACCCATGTGGCGGGCTTCAACAAGTGGCGCGATCAGTTCGGCAGGAACGTCCTGAAAGGCGAAAAAGGCATTCGCATCATCGCTCCTACTCCCTATAAGAAAAAGGTCGAGGAAATCAAGACCGACCCCGAAACCAACGCGCCGATACTGGATGCAGACGGCAAGGCCATCATTGAGGAAAAGGAAATCCGTATTCCTATGTTCAAGGTGGTGTCCGTCTTTGATGTGTCACAGACTGCGGGAAAGCCCTTGCCCCAGCTTGCCGCCGATCTGAGCGGCAATGTGCAGCAGTATGAGGTTTTCATGGAGGCGCTGCGCCGCGCTTCTCCCGTTCCGATGGAGATAAAGCCCGTTGCGCGGGATACGGACGGCTTTTTCAGCATTAAGGCGCAGAGCATCACCATCCGCGCCGGTATGAGTGAGGTGCAGACGGTATGCGCCGCCGTCCATGAGATTGCCCACGCCAAGCTCCACGACTACGAACACATGACGGAGCTTGCGGACGATGGTGAGACGATCCTTGTCCCCGGCGAAAAGAGCCGTAACACCGAGGAGGTCGAGGCTGAAAGCATCTCCTATGCGGTCTGCCAGTATTACGGTATTGAAACGGGAGAAAACAGCTTCGGCTATATCGCCACATGGTCAAAGGGCAAGGAGCTGAAAGAACTTCGCGCCAGTCTGGAAACCATCAACAAGACTGCCTCCGAGCTGATTACGGACATTGACCGGCACTTTGCGGAGATTTGCAAGGAGCGCGGCATCAATCGTGAAGAAGTGAGCGCCACACAAACAGACGAAGCGCTTTATCTTGTGGATGGCTCGGTATATCTCCATGTGCAGCATACAGACGGCGGTTGGGACTATTCGCTCTACGACAAGGAAAGCAAAAAGCTGCTGGATGGCGGTGTTATTGACAGCAGCTCCATCGAAGATTCGCCGGTTGCATCTGTTGCCGGGGCTGTCCGAACGGAGGTGTTTGCCATTCAGGGCATGACACCAACCAAGGTGACATTTGCAGATATGAAAATTCTGGAGGATTTACAGGAGGCGCAGATTACGCCGCCCTTGGACAGCGAACAGATCACCGGCGCAGTCGCTGTTCCCACCGATGCGGCAGATAATATGCTCCCGGAGCTGGAACAGGCCGTCCCGATGCCTGACCCCACGCTGACGGTGGACGATATGCGCAACTATGGGTATCTGGATAGTGATATGCTCCCGCTTTCCAAGGATCGGGCGGTGGAGCTTCTGGAACATGACATCACGGTTTATATGCTCTATCCCGACAACGCCGAGGAAATGGTCTTTGAAGCCGAGGACATCATCAAGCACGACGGAATGTTCGGCGTCACAAGACCGGATTGGGATGCGGTCAAAGGCCATATCCCACCCCGCGATGTGGAGCAGCGTTTTTTGAACAGTCTCACCGATTCTATGGCGATCTACCAACTGCGCCGGGATGCGCCGGTGGAGCTGCGTTTTGCCAACCTCGGCAGTCTGGCCGCGCCGCCTGACCCGGCCAACTATGAAGCCGTCTATACCCGTGAGGTGTACCCGGACGATGATACCGGCAGAATCCTTGAAAACTTCTACTACATTTTCAACGACGAGCGCCCCGGCGATTTTGTGGGACACAGCCTCTCCGTCAGCGACATCGTTGCGCTGAAACAGGACGGCAAGGTATCCTATCACTACTGTGACAGCATGGGATTTCAGGAGCTGCCCGCCTTTCAGAAACCGGAGAATTATCTGAAAGCCGCCGAGATGTCGATGGAAGATGATTACGGCATGATCGACGGCATTATCAACAACGGCCCCAAACAGCCCACCATCGCCGACCTTGAAGCACAGGTCAAGGCCGGTATGTCCATCTCCTTGATGGATTTGGCAGAGGCGGCACACCGGGAAAAGAAGAAATCTGTGCTGGAGCAGCTCAAAAGCCAACCGGCCCAAGAACGTCCACACAAAACAGCGCCCAAAAAGAGCGCGGAAAAGGAGCTTTGATATGAACATCACCTTTGAAGAACAGCAGCTTATGAGCCTCTACAACACCGGCACCCGCACGGGCTTGATCGCGGCGCTGGAGGAAATGCGCGGCTACCTCGCTGCGGATGAAACGGAGCTGCGGGAGCTGACGGACAGCGCCATCGCAAAGCTGCGCAGGATGAGCAACGAGGAATATGACGCGCTTGACCTGTTCCCCGATTTTGAAAAGGAGGATATGGATGCCGAGTAAAGTACAGCTCTATGCGCAGATGGCAGACCGCACGGCGGAGCAGATCACGGGAAACTACCAGAAGTGGACGGCATTTCTGACCACCGCCGCAAGGCTGTATAAGTACCCCTACAACGAACAGCTCATGATCTTCGCCCAGCGCCCGGAAGCCACGGCCTGCGCGGAATACGACCTTTGGAATAAGCAGATGCGCCGCTATGTGCGGCGAGGCAGCAAGGGCATCGCCCTTGTGGATACCAGCAGCGACCAACCCAAACTCCGATATGTATTCGATGTTTCCGATACCAGCGGCGGCGAGAACTCTCGCCGCCCTTATCTTTGGGAATACCGGCAGGAGCATCGTGAGGTGGTATCTGCGGCGCTGGAACAGCGCTTTGACGTTTCCGGTGAAAACGGACTTGCCGATCAGTTGGAGCGTGTGGCGGCGCAGCTTGTAGATGAATACTGGCACGACAACCGGCGCGATATTGTCGGCATCGTTGACGGTTCCTTTCTGGAAGGTTATGATGATTTCAACATCGGAGCCGCTTTTCGGAACGCCGCCGTTGTCAGCACCACCTATGCGCTGCTGTCCCGCTGCGGGATGCAGCCGGGAGATTACTTCGAGCATGAGGATTTTCTGAACGTCTTTGATTTCAACACCCCTCAGACCGTCGCCGCTCTTGGAACGGCCATCAGCCAGTCCAGCGAGCTGGTGTTGCGGCAGATCGAAGTCACCATCAAGAATTATGAGCGCGAGAAAATCGCGGAAAGGAGCGAAAGCCATGAGCGAACTGACCTACACCCGCAGCGGGGATTATCTGATTCCCGACCTGAGCCTGACAGAGCAGCCGCAAGCCCCGCTGGGCAAGTACGGCAGGATGCGGAAGGATTACCTGAAGGAGCATCGTCCGGTGCTGTGGAACAGCCTGCTGCTGTCCGAGAAGCTGTACCCTCATCTGCGGGAGATCGACGAGGCGGCGAACAACCGACTGGAACAGATGATGCCGGAGCTGATGAAGTCAGCGGGCGTGACGGAAGCGCTGAAAGCCAGCGACCAAATGAAATGGGTCGGGCGGATGAATTCCTGCCGAGACCGTGCATCCGCACGACCTGTTGATCCAATCCGTCCGGTCCATTTATATACATACTGTTTCCTCCGCAAATCAGGTTTTTTCATAATCTTTATCGCTGATGATACCACCGTTTCTTTGGAGCATAAATGCCATATTGACAGATCAGATTTAAAGCACTACAATGCTTGCGAAACGCAGATTTTAGCTTACGATACGGAGGCGCACCATGAACCGGGATTTAACACAAGGCCCTGTCACCAGGTCCATGCTGCTGTTTGCCATCCCCATGATTTTAGGGGATCTATTACAGCAGTGCTATAACATCGCCGACACGCTGATCGTAGGACAGTTCCTTGGGCGGGATGCCCTTGCGGCGGTGGGCTCGTCCTTTACGCTGATGACCTTTCTGACCTCCATCATCCTCGGCCTGTGCATGGGGAGCGGTGCGCTGTTTTCCATACGCTTTGGACAGCGGGATGAGAAGGCTCTTTGCGAGAACCTCTGTGCATCTTTTTTCTTTATAGCACTCGTCACTGCGCTCCTGAACATCTTATCGTTTGCCTGCCTGGACGGACTTCGCACATTCCTCCGGGTACCCACCGAGGTCTGGGGCGATATGCGCGAATACCTGTTTGTGATTTTCATAGGCATTCCCGCGGTTTTCCTGTATAACTACTTCGCCTCTTTTTTGCGGGCGATCGGCAATTCCGTCATTCCTCTTGTCTTTTTAGCTGTTTCCGCTGTGCTGAACATCGCCCTTGATCTTTGGCTTGTCA
>OKRS01002645.1_pt1 | contig 10057 bp, 10 predicted proteins | sample 1601191 | NCBI WGS metagenome assembly OKRS01 (sample SAMEA3541509, study PRJEB24748) | human gut metagenome | biome: human gut; feature: human-associated habitat; material: faeces | place: China | collected 2012 | reverse complement strand
AATTCAAAAAATTGATAAACTGTTTTTTATATGATATTTTACCCAATCACACTTCCGTTTGGAACCGATGGATCTACTGTCAAGACAGTGAGTTTGCCGTCATGTTCTGCGGAAAGAATCATACCTTGGCTGACATATTTCTTCATCATCTTACGTGGTTTGAGATTAGCCACGACTTGAAGTTTCTTGCCGACCAATTCTTGTTCGTTTGGATAGAATTTAGCGATACCTGAGAGGATTTGACGATCTTCACCGTCACCAGCGTCAAGACGGAAGCGAAGCAATTTGTCTGAACCTTCGACTTTTTCTACTTCTTTAACTTCAGCGACACGGATTTCAACCTTGTCAAAGTCATCAAATTTGATTTGGTCTTTTTCAGACTTAAGTTCAACCTCTTCTGGGTTCCATTCCTTCTCTTGAGGTTTGCCTGCGTTCATTTGAGATTGGATATAGGCAATCTCTTCATCCATGTCCAAACGTGGGAAGATTGGAGTTCCTTTTGAAACGACTGTCACATTTTCTGGGAATCCTGAAAGTTCAAGATTTTCAAGGTCAAACGCTCCTGACAATCCGAGTTGTTCCATGATGGCATTTGAAGTTGTCATCATAAATGGTTGGATGAGGTGGGCTACCACACGAAGACTAGCTGCCAAGTGAGCCATGACCGCTGCCAATTGTTCCTTGTCACCATCTTCTTTTGCAAGGACCCATGGAGCTGTTTCATCAATATACTTATTGGTACGTGAAATGATATTCCAAACGGCGTCCAAGGCACGTGGGAAATCTACAGCGTTCATTTGTTTGTGGAACTCTTCGATATTTTCAGCCACAACCTTGGCCAAATCAGCATCAAAGTTTGTAACGTTTTCAACATAGGCAGGTACTTGACCACCGAAATACTTGTTAATCATGGCAACTGTACGGTTGAGGAGGTTTCCAAGGTCGTTAGCCAATTCGTAGTTAATACGAGCCACGTAGTCTTCTGGTGTGAAGGTACCATCTGAACCGACAGGAAGACTACGCATGAGGTAGTAACGGAGTGGATCAAGACCAAAACGTTCTACCAACATTTCTGGATAAATCACGTTTCCTTTAGACTTAGACATCTTACCATCTTTCATGACGAACCAACCGTGGGCAACAAGACGTGTAGGCAATGGCAAATCAAGAGCCATAAGGATGATTGGCCAGTAGATTGAGTGGAAACGAAGGATATCCTTACCAATCATGTGGATGATTTCGTGGTTTTCATCATTTTGCCAGAACAAATCAAAGTTACCATGCTCATCCTGACCATAACCAAGGGCAGTGATATAGTTGATAAGAGCATCAATCCACACATAAACCACGTGTTTTGGATCTGATGGTACTTTTACTCCCCAAGTGAAGGTTGTACGTGACACGGCCAAGTCTTCCAAACCTGGCTCGATGAAGTTTTTAAGCATTTCATTCATACGACCATCAGGTTGGATAAATTCTGGATGTTCTTTAAAGAAGGCAGTCAAACGGTCTGCGTAGTTACTGAGCTTAAAGAAATATGATTCTTCAGAAACAAGCTCTACTTCATGTCCTGATGGAGCTACCCCACCAATGACATTCCCTTGCTCATCACGGTAAACTTCTGCCAACTGACTTTCAGTGAAAAATTCTTCATCTGAAACTGAATACCATCCTGAGTATTCACCAAGGTAGATATCTCCTTGTTCCAAGAGACGCTCGAAAACTTGAGCAACAACTTTTTCATGGTAATCATCAGTCGTACGGATGAATTTATCGTATGAGATATCCAAAAGTTGCCAGAGGTCCTTAACACCAACAGCCATACCGTCCACATACTCTTGTGGTGTGATTCCTGCTTCTTCAGCCTTTTGTTGAATCTTTTGGCCGTGTTCATCAAGCCCAGTAAGGTAGAAGACATCATAGTTCATCATACGTTTGTAACGTGCCAAGACGTCACAAGCAATAGTTGTATAAGCAGAACCAATATGCAATTTACCAGATGGGTAGTAGATAGGTGTTGTGATGTAGAATGTTTTTGTCATTTTAATTTCCTTTCATGTGTTAACAAATGGGCTAACACTGATGATATAACATCTTATTATAGCACGTTTTGGACACTAAAAAAACCAGCTAAGCTGGTTTTAAACATTACTAGTTTTGAAAGAGCTTTTTATCCGCTCTAACATCACGTTCATAGTCATAATCTAATTTCTTCACGTCATCCTCTGATAGGCGTTTGAAACTTCTTTCTTCTGTAAGTTTGCCTTTCTTATTATAAGTAGTGACAATCAATTTATTACCCTTAACCTTGTATCGAACGGTTTCTTCAAGAGATTCTTTGTAGGATTTAACGTAAATCTTTTTACTTTCATCGTTATCAGCCTGAGTTCGATATTCACTTATTTTGTATTGATTATCTACCGCTTGGTCAATGACTTTAGTGTATTCAGATAGTGACATGGTTGGTTTAAGCGTTCCAGACCAAGCATCTGGACGGTATGCTTCGTCAGTATCATAGTCTGTAAAGTCAACCAGATTGTTCCCGCCAGCTAAGGTATAAAAATAAAATTTAACATTATTACCTTTGACTTTAACAAAATCATGAGCCTCTAGACCACTTTTCTTGAAAGATTCCATACCATCAACCATTTTCTTCTTATCTTTATGGTAAAAGCGATAAGTTTCAAGCAGATAGGTTCCTTCAGGTATTTTACCACCTTGCAGGTGCATAAACGCATAGCCACCAAATGAAAGCGCCACTAGGACAATCGCCCCCAGTACAGAAGCAATAATAATTTTAGCTTTCTTAGACAAGCCTGTCTTAGCAGGAGCAACTTGTGAAACGGCTTGTGTCACTTGGTCACTCAACTGAGCTTGCTGTGGATTAACACCCTCGTCCTTAGCCTCTTGAGAAATAAATTCCCCATTAGCTTTTGCTTGTTGGATTTCTTCCTCTGTCGGCTTACGATTATTGATCGTTTCGAAATAATCTAACCACTCTTTTTCGTTCATAAAAGTCCCCTTTTTCATTGATACTTCCATTCTAACAGAAAAAAGACTCCAAGGCTATTTGATTATTTCCATATAAAGAAAAGCGATACCAGAATGGAGTTTTGGCTCTCCTTCTCGTACCACTTTACTCATTTACATCATTGGGTGATTAGATTTTATCACTAGATTTTTTACTACTTTTACTATCGTCAGAGCCTGATTTAGAACCACTACCATAGTCATCGCTATTACCATAGCCATAGTCATTACCATAACCATAGCCATAATTGTAGCCATAACCATAATCATAGTAATCCTTGAAGTCATCATATTGATCACTATAAGTCTTCAAATCTTTCTTATAATCTTTGATGGCATCCTTATAGTCATCCCAGCGCTCCTCAGCGTCTCCCTTACTCATACGTTTATAAGTAATACGTGACTGAAGCTTCCCTTTTTTATCATAAGTAGTCAGAGTGTATTCATCGCCATGCTTGACATAGGTACGTTTTTCCTTCAAGGTATCTTTATATTCTCTTGTTGTTTTTTTAACGACTTTGTCAGCTTCCTCTTTGGTATAAAACGAATAGTCTTTTCTCATCTTTTTCATGAAGTCTTTTGTGACATCTTCGACTTGATCCGCATCTAAAACTTGACTCTCTGTTCTATTCCACGGATCAAATACCTGAGGAACATCTGTCTCATAGTCCATCAAACTAACATATGATTTATTGTCACTCTCTACTAAATTGTAGGTTCTAGATTGATTATTCTTTACAACTACAAAAGACTGCAAGTCCAAACCTTCGTCCTTGTATTCATCTATGCCATCAACCATTTTATCTTTGTCTTCATCATAACGAGAGAAAGAAACTACTTCATAGGTTCCATCTACAATTTTTCCTGACTGATAACGCCATAATGAATAGCCACCAACAGAAAGTAAAATCACTGCCACAGCACCCAAGACTGACGCCAAAATAATCTTAGTTTTCTTAGACATACCTTTTTTAGCAGGTACGACTTGTTGGAAGGTTGCTGTTGTTTGTGCAAACTGAGGCTGCTGTGTCATCGTTATCACAGGTTCAGCTGGCTTAATCGGTCTTTGCTCCGTCGCCTGTCCATTTGAGCCAAAGACGTTAGGGTTAGGTCGTTCAAGGATAAACTCGCCTGCTGCTTGAGCTTGAGCTAACTCTGCGGGAGTTGGTTTGCGACCGTTGACTAATTCAAAGTACTCAATCCACTCTTGCTGGTTCATAATAATCTCCTTTTTTATTGGTCTACCGTTCTATTGTACCAAAATAAATGGTGAAATAGTATTTGACAATTATCATAAAGACTGTAAGGTTTTTTAATAAAACATTAGGCTATGATTCTTGATAGTAAAGAGGCGCTTGCACGATAAGTGGATCAGCGCCAGATGAGATAATCCCCATCATGCCTTGAATAATTATAATACTTCAAGGCATACTCATAATCCCTATCATAACCACTTTTGACCCCTTTGGCTTCCTCTGAGCTCAATCGTTTAAAAGTTCTACGCGACTCAATATGTCCATCATTAGTATAAACAGTCAGAACGAGACCATTAGGGCGCTTTTCATAAGTTCTTTTTTGCTTCAACATTTTTTTATAATCGTCTACACACCTTTGGACAGATACTTCCTTTACGTTTGAGTACTCCTCTCCCTTTTTAGAAATCTTATCAATATGAGAAATCACTAGAGCTTTATATTCAGAAACTGTTAAATCCTGTTTCAAAGTCCCTGTACGTGGGTCAAAAGTCTGTGGGAGCTTTTCATCGTGCTCAAATGGTGAGACAAAAGATTCCCCATCTCCCACAAAAACATAATAAAATTGAGATTTCATATTCTCAACTACTATAAAATCCTCATATAAGCTATCATTATTCTCTCCCCGCTTAGTCCGATTTATCAATTCATTGGAATATGCCGATTTAGTCTCGTATTTTATCATCTAATAAGTACCGTCTGGAATATAGTTCTCTTGATACTTCCAAAATCTTCCCTCTCCTATGGCTATCAAGACTGTCGCAACAAATCCAAGCAATACAATGATAGCAATCTTCCATTTTTTTGCTTTAGTCATACCTCTCCCCCCTTACTGGCCTGTTATTCAATACTATTTTACCAAAACTAGGGGAAAAGCTAATGACATGACTGTAAAGGAAAAAGAGGCTGAGAATACCACTCTCAAACCTCTTTTTAGCTATTTATTTTTTAAGATCCTCAGCACCAATAACTGGGTATTCGGTCAATCCTGACGCTGCTTCTTCTTCAACCTTGTTTGCTTCTTCTGTTTTTTCCTCAAAGTCAAGCTTAGGTGCATCTTTTTCATAGGCATTAATGATATCAGCTACAACTGGGTGACGTACGACATCGCTAGCAGAGAAGTGAACAAAATCAATAGCCTTGATTCCCTTCAATTTCTCCATAGCATCGACAAGGCCTGATTTAACACGACGTGGCAAGTCAATCTGACTCATGTCCCCATTGACAATCATCTTAGAATTAAAACCAAGACGAGTCAAGAACATTTTCATTTGCATGATGGTTGTATTTTGTGCTTCATCAAGGATAACAAAGGCATCCTCTAGGGTACGACCACGCATATAAGCGAGGGGGGCAATCTCAATAATTTCACGTTCCATAAGTCGGGTCGTCTGCTCCTTGCCGAGAATTTGATAAAGGGCATCATAAACAGGCCGAAGGTAAGGATCCACCTTTTCCTTGAGATCACCAGGCAAGAAACCAAGGCTCTCACCCGCCTCAACCGCCGGACGTGTCAGAACAATACGTTTAACTTGACCACGTTTAAGGGCTGTAACCGCAAGGGTAACCGCTAAAAAGGTCTTCCCTGTACCAGCTGGACCAATCCCAAAGACCACATCATGGTTTTTAATGCTATCAACATAAACCTTTTGTCCTAAAGTCTTCACTCGGATAGGCTTACCACTGTTGTCCTTGATAATCTCTTCTTCATATAAAGCAACAAACTTGTCAATCGAACCATCTTGAGCCATGGTTAAGGCTGCGACAACATCTGAAGTGTTGACTAACATTCCGCGCTCCACTAAAACAAGGAGAGCTTGAATGGTCAAACGGGCCAATTCAACACTTTCCTCGTCATCTCCAAGGATCTGCACACGCTCTGTTCGAGCATGAATAATAACATTTAGGTTTTCCTCGATAAGTTTTAGATGGCGCTCATTGGTCCCAAAAAGTGACAAGACATCATCTGGGTGATTTAGGGTAATTTCAACAGAATACTCTTGCAAATAGAGTTCCTCTTTCTTTCGTCTTTTTCTCCATTATATCAAAAAAATCACGCCAAGCGTGACTTTTTATTATTCTGACTTATTCATTAAATGACACGTGAACGTGGTCATAGTGGTTTTCAGTAACGCTACCACGGTCTGGCATTTGGTTCCATGTGTTAGCTGGTCCGTAGATATTATCTACTGGTGCGTAGAATTGTTGTCTGTAGATGATATATGAGATACCTGCATTTGAGATATTGTCTACAGCATATTGAGCGACTTGATTACCAACTTCTGAACCAACTGGAACCATAACGTCAACGGCAAGTCCTTGACCATGGTCTTGTGGATCACCTTCACGGTAACCACCGATATCAGTAAGACCAAATTGTGCCGCTACATCTTGACGGAAAGCTTCAGCTTGTGGTTGAAGGTGTGGATCCGTTGGAAGTGTATTCGTTGATGCAGGTTGTGCTGCTGGTGCCTCTGAAGCTACTGGTGCTTCTGATGCCACTTCTGATGTTGCTGCTGGTTCTACCGCTGGTTGTTCTGCTGGCGCTTCTGAAGCAGCTGGTGCCTCTGAAACAGTTTCTGATGTTGCTGCTGGTTCTACCGCTGGCTGTTCTGCTGGTGCTTCTGAAGTCGCTGGTGCTTCTGAAGACGCTTCTGATGTTGCTGCTGGAGCTTCTTCTTTTGCTTCAGGTTGTGCTGGTGTTTCAGCAGCTGGAGTAGTTTCTGCTTCAGGTGTAGCCTCTGCTGACGCAGTGACATGATCAATAGCATCAGCAACTGGTTGTTCAGTTTCTGCGTATGCTGGTGCTTCTGATGCTGATGCGATAGCTTCTGTTACTTCTGAAACAGCTTGAGTTGACTCTTCTGTAACAGGTGCTTGAGTAGCTGTTGTGCTTACTGTTTCAACTGGAGCTGTCAAGTCCGCTGCAACTACAGATTGACCATTTACAGTCACTTCGTTAGTTGTCAAATTAGCTTCTGCAACTACAGGTGTAGTTGATGTTTCTGAAGCTGGAGTTTCAACTTTAACAGAGACAGCTTGATTATCAGCATTGTAAGTTGCTGTCAAGACTGTTCCAGGGTAAATCAAATCAATGTTTGTGATTTGATTGATGTTAGCCAAAACGTTCACATCGATACCCATTGCTTCAGCGATACTTCCCAAAGTATCACCGTATTGTACTGTATAAGTTTGTTGGTTATCACTTACAGCGATATCTGCTTTGATTTGATCTACTGAACGTGCTGCCCAGTTTGAAGTTTCATCGGCATGTACGTGACTTGCAGCAAAAAGCGAAAGTGCTGCGGTCGAGTAAAGAAGTGCCTTTGTTGTTTTAGATTTTGATAACATGTATAATTCATTCCTTTTTTAACAATTTTAACATCTACAATAATACCACACTTTTTGTCAAAAAAGGGGTGATTTACTGCACTTTAAAGCAATTACTAACTAGTTGTAACAAGCCTAATTTATTGAAAAACAGCTGAGATATTTGTAAAAAATTGTAACAATTCATACCAATTCAAATGGTAATTACTTTTTAAAGAAAATGCTAAAAGTCATTATGCTTATCGTAGACTTAGTCGCTATTAATGAGCCAGATAATCTTCCCAAATCTGGTCAAACTGCCCCAGATTAAAGGAAAAGCTAGCTTGATCTTCCAAGTAACGACTAACTTCTTCGAAGTCATCAGTATGCTTCGGGAAGGTTGAATCTTCAAAAGCCAAGTCAGCCAAGATTGCTACTGGTTCATTGGATTTCGGATTACGCTGGGCCATCAACCAAGTATAAAAGGATTTTCTCATGCCTTCTCCTAACCGATTAATTCTGTTCCAAACTGGTCTTGTTTAACTTTTTTAGCCTTCATCAGACCACCTAAAGCTTTCTTAAATTGTCCCTTAGAAATACCGAAGGTTGCCTTGATATCTGCTGGTGATGACTTGTCATTAAGCGTCATAAAACCACCATTGCTCTCTAAATAGGTCAAAATCATCTGAGCATCATTTTCAAGCATTTCAAAAGAACGTGGTTTAAGAGAAAGATTGAGGGTACGGTCAACTTCTCTGAACCCAATCACACGCGCTTCAAGGACCTGACCTAAGCGTGGCTCAGCATAACGTTCTGAGGGATGGATGAAACCAAGCATGTTATTCTCTGGTAGATAAACAAAGGTTCCTGAGAGTTTGAGACGGTAGGCAATGGCTGGCCATTTTTGGTTTTGCATATTATCGTAAGCGGGACCAGCCATACGTTGAAAGACCTCAGGTTCAGCAGGAAGCCCCCAAATACGGTCTTTTTTATCCACATCGAGTTTGATATAGAGCTTGTCACCTTTCTTAGGCCAAAGCTCTTTGAGTTCCGGTAAAACATCAAGAGAGACAACAATCTCCTTATCTGGAATTCCCACATCTACAAAGACACCCAAATCCTTACGAACTTCAGTGACCTCTCCCCAATCGTAAGAATCACGAGTTGCTTTGATTTCCTTTTGAGTCAGACGTGATTTTTGCTTGCTATCTGTATAGGCGAAACCTGTCACCATGTCACCAATGGCGTGTTCCCCTTCTTCTTTAGACAAGGCAAAAGTCACACCGTCCTTTTGAACAAAATAAAATTTGTCATTTTCATCTGTTACTAGGGCAGTAATAATTGTTCCAAGTAATGTATTCATCTTTTTCCTCTAAAAAGAGAGTCGGACAAGGAAGCTAACATAGTCCATGCTCTTTTGCTTCTGTCCCACTCTCCTTATTTTTCTATTGATTAAACAGTAAGGAGTTCTTTTTCCTTTTCTGCTGTCATGCTGTCAATCTTCTTAACAGCGTCATCAGTTGCTTTTTGGATATCTTTTTCCAAAGCTTTCAATTGATCTTCTGTGATTTCTTTGTCTTTTTCTTGCTTCTTAGCTTCATCCATAGCATCACGGCGGATGTTACGGATAGCGATTTTAGCATTTTCACCGACTTTTTTCACTTCTTTAGCCAACTCTTTACGCGTTTCTTCTGTAAGTGCTGGGATAACCAAGCGCACAACAGAACCATCGTTAGCTGGGTTAATACCAAGATCAGATTCGTTGATTGCACGTTCAATATCAGCGATTGAGCCTTTATCAAATGGTGAAATCAAAAGGACACGTGCTTCAGGAACAGTGATTGAAGCCAATTGGTTAAGTGGTGTTGGAGCACCATAGTATTCTACAGTGATGCGGTCAAGAAGTGATGCATTGGCACGACCTGCACGGATAGATCCAAATTCACGGGCCAATGACTCGTGTGAGTGGGCGAAACGTTCTTTTGCTTTTTCAATAATTGCGTTTGTCATAAATTCTCTCTTTCTTATTTGTGTGATTCTGCTTTGTTAGATACAGTTGTTCCAATTTGTTCACCAAAGATAACACGTTTGATGTTTCCTGGTTCGTTCATATTGAAGACAACAAGGTCAATGTCATTATCCATTGAAAGGGTAGAAGCTGTGGCATCCATAATTTTCAAACCACGTTTAATAACTTCCACGTGTGTCAACTCGTCAAACTTAACGGCATCAGCGTTTTTACGAGGGTCGTCATTGTAGACACCATCAACACCGTTTTTAGCCATAAGAATAGCATCAGCTTCGATTTCAGCTGCACGAAGAGCCGCTGTTGTATCTGTTGAGAAGTATGGTGAACCAATACCTGCTGCAAAGATAACAATACGACCTTTTTCAAGGTGACGAAGGGCACGACCACGAATATAAGGCTCTGCCACAGATTTCATATCAATCGCTGTTTGAACACG
>OKRS01002644.1_pt1 | contig 10062 bp, 7 predicted proteins | sample 1601191 | NCBI WGS metagenome assembly OKRS01 (sample SAMEA3541509, study PRJEB24748) | human gut metagenome | biome: human gut; feature: human-associated habitat; material: faeces | place: China | collected 2012 | reverse complement strand
AGCAGTTTGTTGTACAAGAAGCGTTAGAAACGATCTTCTGACCGTTGTACTTGTCGGTGTTTACACCACAAACGAACATATCAGCCTGGTTGCCGTTAGCGTCAGCCTTTGAAGGAGCTGAAAGCACTACATACTTAGCGCCAGCCTTGAGGTGCTTCTCTGCCTTGTCATAAGCGAGGAACAGACCTGTAGACTCTACTACATACTCTGCACCAACCTCGTCCCACTTCAAGTTCTCAGGATCACGCTCTGCAGTAACGCGGATGTGGTTACCGTTAACGATCAGCTCGCTCTTCTCAACGTCAGCCTCGATAGTGCCATCGAAATGTCCGTGCATTGTGTCATACTTCAACATGTAAGCCATGTAGTCAACAGGACACAAGTCATTGATAGCTACTACCTGAACTTCTTTTGCGTTTTCAGCCTCACATGTTGAGCGGAAAACGAAACGGCCGATACGGCCAAAACCGTTAATACCAATCTTAATCATTGTTATAATTACTTTTAGTTGAAAATAAAAATTTATTTCTTAATTACATGCAAAATTGCTATCCCATGTTATATATGATTTCATACGGCAGTCCGTACACCTTATATATATTATACGTAGATCCGTACTTAGGATACAGCCACATTGACTTTTTTCTTTTTGTCGGCGCAAAGTTACAAAAAAATATCTATATTTGCACAAACTATTTCTATTAAATAATATAAAAAAGTACACTTATGGGAAAATTCATTTATGAATTCAAGGAATTTGCCGTCAAGGGGAATGCCGTTGACATGGCTGTCGGTGTTATCATCGGCGGTGCTTTCGGCAAGATTGTGTCGTCCATCGTAGATGATATCATCATGCCTCCTATCGGCTGGATTATCGGCGGTGTGAACTTCACCGACCTGAAGATTACGCTGCCTGCGGAGCAGATTGCGGGCCAGACTCTTCCTGCCGCCACCATTAACTATGGCAACTTCCTGCAGACTACGCTCGACTTCGTCATCATCGCCCTCTGTGTGTTCCTTCTCGTCAAGGGCATCAATAGGCTTGCACGCAAGAATGCCGCGGCTGCCAAGAAGGAGGCTCCTAAGGCTCCGGAACCATCTGCCGAGGAGAAGTTGCTCACGGAGATCCGCGACCTGCTGAAAAGCAGGCAGCAGGCTTAATATGCGGCTCTGTATTTGCCTTCCTCCTTGTCGTCGAGCATGCTAAGATAGGAGGCGTAGCGGCTTTCGGCAATGTAATGGTCTTCCACCGCCTGCCTTACGGCGCATCCGGGTTCATGTGTGTGTGTGCAGTTGCTGAAGCGGCAGTCTTTCGAGAACCTGAATATCTCCTTGAAGTATCCGCAAATCTCTTCGGGTTCCATATTGAACGTGCCGAAGCCTTTTATTCCGGGGGTGTCTATCACCCATCCGCCGTCTCCGAGGCTCAGCATCTCGCTGAATGTGGTAGTGTGCATGCCGGTGTTGTGTGCGTCGGAAATCTCCGCCGTGCGCAGTTCCGCCCCCGGCACTATCTTGTTGAGCAGCGTGCTCTTGCCCACTCCGCTGTTTCCGCTGAAGAGGGTTATCTTTCCTTTGAGCAGCGGTAACAGCTGCTGCAGCCCTTCTTCTGTCTCGGCAGACACTTTCAGGCATGTGTAGCCCACGGTTTCATACAGGTTCACCATCATGTCGAGATACCTCTCTTCGTCTCCCTTGAAGAGGTCCACCTTATTAAATATAATGGTTACGGGCACGTTGTATGCCTCTGCCGATGCGAGGAACCGGTCGATGAATGTCGTCGATGTCTGCGGATAGTCCACGGTGACGATAAGGAAAGCCTGGTCAACGTTAGCCGCTATGATATGGCTTTGCTTCGACAGGTTTGAGGATTTGCGTATGATATAGTTTTTTCTGTCGCAAATGCTCGTTATGAAGGCGGTTCCTTCCTGGTTGCGTATTATTTCCACCCGGTCGCCCACCGCCACGGGGTTTGTGCTGCGGATGCCTTTGAGTCGGAAGTTCCCCTTTATCTTGCAGTCCACAGTAGAGCCACCGTCAGTCAGTACGGTGTACCAACTGCCGGTGTTTTTTATTACCATTCCTACGGTATCGCCCATACTCAGCCTTTATACCGTCATGATTTCCTTGTTCTTTGCAGCGAGCAGGTCGTCCACTCTCTTGATATACTTGTCGTGTATCTTCTGCAATTCGTTCTCAGCGTCCTTCTCGTTGTCTTCCGAGAGTCCGTCCTTGATGGCCTTCTTCAGCTTGTCCTTGATGTCGGCGCGCACGTTTCTCACCTGCACCTTCACTTTCTCTCCGATCTTGTTGCATTGCTTTGCGAGTTCCTTTCTGCGCTCCTCTGTAGGCTGCGGAATGCCGAGTCTGATTATCTCTCCGTTGTTTTCGGGTGTGATGCCCACCTCTGAGTCCATGATTGCCTTTTCTATTTCGCGTATCTGCTTCTTGTCCCACGGCTTGATGGCGATGGTTCTTGCGTCAGGTACCGAAACGCTTGCCACCTGGTTGAGTGGCACCTTTGAGCCGTACGACTCCACTCTCACGCAGTCCAGGATAGCCACGTTGGCACGTCCTGCACGAATACGGTTCAGCTCCTCTTCGAGATAGAGTGCTGCCATTTCCATTTTCTCTTCGCTGTCTTTCAGCGTCTGCTTTACGTCTATCATATTTTTTATTGTTTTTTGTTTTTCGATAAATATCTGTGCAAAGATAATATAAATCGTCATAAGAACGAAATAAAAAGTTTTATTTCTTACTCTGTTTTTTACACTTTCAATGAGATAATAAACATTCCGATACAAAAAAGTAGTAAAAAACTTGCTTTGCCTTAAAATCTTTTCTAATTTCGTATCAGAATAAATCAAGAATCGACAGAGATGGAATCTATGCCATACGATAAGGATGTTGCAGTAACAATATGTAACCCATACCACCAAACACCCCCCGCAACCGTATCGTTCGGCTGCGGGGGTTCCGTTTCCACTCTTCCGCCGGGGCTACTCCTTGCCGGTGGCTGGCTTGCTGGTGGCTGGCTTTCCCACTATGGTAGTTGCTCTCTTCAGCGTGACATCGAGGTCGAGCTTCTTGGGCGACAACGACCCGGTGGCACGTGCCAGCATACGCACGTTCTTCACGTTCTCACCCACATTGAAAGCCTCTTCCGTCTCCGCACCGCCGGGCATGTTCTTTATGCCCACATAGAAGATGGCGAGGTCGGGAATCTTCACGCTCTTGCCCTCCAGCAGGAGCTCCTTGATGCAGCTCACCATGTCGGTGAGGATTCCCTTTATGGCACCCGACGAGAACGGGGTGTTGTGCGCCGCCATGTGGTCGGCAAGCTTGTCCAGCTCCACCATCTCCTCCTTCACGGGATAGGCAAACCACTTGTTGTGCACATTGCTATTCATGTTGTTGACTTTTCTCAGAATGTACTTGATCATAATGCTTATCGTTTTAAAAACATGAAACCATAGGAGCAGGCCTTCGCTCCATACCTCTCTCTGAGGTACATTGCAAAGATACCGCTATCCCGACACTCGCCTCACACTTGCTCACACTTACCCACCGATACGCACCCTTTATGATACCTAAAATTATCGTTGCAATATTTCCGGCTGCAGTTTTTTATTATTAACTTTGCACAAGGCAGGCATCGCCTCGGCAATAAAAAACAAACAAGCCCGTTTTTGTATTGCTCTCGGCTTGCACTGCCTTTGCATACTTTCATGCCACACACCGCACCGACGGAGGCATGCAAACTAATCGAAAAAACTGTTTTTCAACATGAAGCAATACTTGAGTTTACTGGAAAGAATCATAACCGAAGGGGCTGCCGAATCGACTACCACATGGCAGAACAAAGCCACTGGAATAATCGCCAACGACGAAGAGGAAGAAACAATATTCCGCTTCTACGAATGTACCGACGACGACATCGACGGCATGTTGCCATGCTTGACCGACGAGGAATTGAAGCAATACCCCGTCGTGGCATGCGGCATCGTAGGCAAATGGATATATCTAATGGAGCTGGACGACATCAGCGACATCTTCGACACCTACTACGACGACTGTCTTGAGGATTACAAATACGACCACGGAAGCGACCCCGACGCATGGGACAGGGACCTCGCACAGGAGTTCATACTGACCAAACACATCCAGGAGGAAAAGGAGCGCATAAAGCAATCCCAAGAAATCATGCCATACCTCACCGAGGCGGACCGCAAGAAGATACGCGCCGTGACGAACAACTACCTACGCTACGCCAGGAGACAACGCCACAAGGCGCTGACAAAGAAATACCCGCGCGACATGGTTCTGCAGAAGACCTTCGCCGACCTGTACATCCAAGGGGGTGCCCACACCTGCCTGCAGTGGTTCAGATACGAATACGACATGCCACCAATGCCAAACAGGCGACTGCCACACACGACGATGAAGGAGACGCTGCACGGAGAGATGCTCACCTACCACCAGCTGGAGGAACCCACAATAGCCAGGGAAGCCCTTGATGACTTCGACGAAGAACTGCTTCTGTCGAACGACCGGCCACTGATGCAGGAGATTGAATCCAACCTGCGCAAACGCTCCTCCGAGGCTGACAGGGAGCGCTATCTGCTGTCGCTGCTCGCTCCGTTCAGAGACTTCGCCAATGCCTTCTGCCCCAAAAGCCGCATACTGGACGCGGAGCGTGAAATATGGCACATCGGCGATGAGCGCGCCCGATGGACTGCCGAACTTGAAAAAGCCGCCGACTCCTCGTCGAAGGAATATGCCGACGCCAAGGAGCAGCTGCACGCATGCGACGAGATGGAGCAACTCATGCGCAGCGGCATCGACCACTACAACAACGTGGCAAACCGCCTCTACTGGTATGCGCAGCACGGACTGACCCGCAGCTGCACCGAAGAGGAAGACCCCGACATGTGTCTGAACCTGGGCTACTGGCTGGACATTATGCAGCTGTTCGCCAGAGAGCTCGCCTCGCTTGCCCTCTCCTACGGCTTCGACCTGAAGGAGCTGCAGGAGAAGAGCGGCGTGTATCTGCTGCCCAAGGTGAACATTTACGACTATGTGGACTACAGCTACATCACCTCGTTTGAACAGGCAAGGCGCATGCTCGAGGAGATACACAACCGCCATGCCGCGGACGCCCTGCCCGACCCGACCCCTGCAAAAAGAAAAAGCAGGCAAAGATCGACAGACGACAAGACGACAAAGCCCGTGCCGCTCCACACCATGAACTACACCCACAGGGGCAGAGACCGCAACAAGCGTCTGCAGGCAGCCATGATACTGCTCGAAAACGAGAAGATGATACAGGTGAGCCGCCCCGACGACTTCTTCGACCTCTTCTCGGGCGAGAAGCGCAAGTGCAACGTCCGCTGGACGGGTACCGCCGTCACCCTCACATTCATGCTGAAGAGTCTGCTGGAGTCAGCGTTCGTGGAGAAGCAGAGAGGCTGTTCGGTATCGTCGCTCTGCACGGGGCAGTTCGGCGCCCAGCCCAACAGCCACTACAGCAAGATGACCGACGAGGACCGCAACGTAATCTCCCTCATCATGTCGCTGCTCGACCCCGACAGGGAACTGCCGAAGAGAAACGATGAGGAGGAAGAGGGAGATAGAGGTGGTCGGTAATTTCCGCAACGAACCCATTTCTTATCCTTACGGCTCACCCAGATACTCCACGATGAGTTTCACCTGTGGTGCGGTGAAGAACTTCTGTGTGGGCTGGTAGTGTGTGTCCAGCAGTCTTCTGCGCAGTTCCGGTATACGGTTTATCCAGCGGCGCAGATGACTGTTGGCAACCCACGGCGTGGAGTTTGGAAAATACAGCAGGGCAAGTTCCGACTTGCCGTATGGTCTCGGATGGAGACCTTGATTCATTTCTTTGTTCATGTTCTTTTTTTTTAGTTGACGAGTTGACAAGTTGACGAGTAGACAAGGAGATTTGTCTTGTTTTATAGTTGACGAGTTGACAAGTTGACAAGTTGACAAGTTGACAAGGAGATTTGTCTTGTTTTATAGTTGACGAGTTGACAAGTTAACAAGGAGATTTGTCTTGCTTACGGAATGGCTGATTAACAAAGTGTTACGAGACCTTGACAACACCCTCCGAAGGACTCTTAAGAGGCAAGCTAACCGGTCCTCCCCTTACTCCTTTCTCCCATTAGGAAGCATCCTTACGGAGCATAACCTTACGGTAAAAGCCGTATCGCACGGGCGATATGATGCGGTATACGTTGCAGAACTTGCTGAGCATACGCTCGGCGGAACGGGGATGGATGCCCATAGGCTGCGTTACCGCCTTGAAATCGGAGGTTTTGAATTCCGTCTCGGGCAGACTCCTGTACACTCTCTGCTCCTCTACCGAGAGACTGACGCCGATTTTGGCAAACGGATTGTCGTTCTCCTTGGCAAGCACGGCATACACACGGGTGGTGTGGTTTACCAGACTGCCCACGATGGTCATGGCGGAGCGGAAGTCGCGGTCGTCGCAGACCAGCGCCCTCTCGTCGGGACGGAAGATGCCGCCCTCTTTCTGCGTCACGGGTATCGCCGTCCATTCCGACAGCCGGCGCAGGGCGGTGAGCACCATGGCGTAGCGGAAGCCCTCGAGGGCAAGACGGTAGATGAATGCCGTGATGCCGCTGCCGAGCATGCCGCTCTGCTCGTGGAGCATGGAGCCGAAGGCGGCGAGAAACTGCTGTTGCTGCGCAGAGCTCATGACGAACTGCAGCGGACTGTCCTTCCTCTCCCTGAGCTCGTGGTAGAGGGGCAGAAAGTCGTCGCCCATGCGGCGGTAGGTCTCCTCGAGGGGTTCATCCTTGCGGGCGAACACATCGTGGAAGGTGGCTTTCTCCTCGGGCATCTCGTAGAAGAGTATGCGGCTGCCCAGTCCGTTCTCAAACGACGATGCCGTGAACAGGGCGGAGAGCTGCCCGGGCGTGCAAGTGAGGAATACGGAGAGCTTGGGCTCGTCGATGTCGATATGAATCCTGTCCGTCACGCGGTTCATGGAGATAGGCTCGTGGTGGTGCGCCTTGCGCATGAGGTCGGAATAGTTGCCATAGTCGGAGGCTATCATCGCCGACACGGTGTCAGCCTCGGTCTCGAACATCATGCCCCATCCGCCGTTGGCGTCCATGGCACGGTATACGGCAGACGAGGAGCTGTTGCCCGGCACGAAGGGGTCGCGGTATGGCGGCTCCTTTGGCGCCTCGCCGCGGTCGGCCTTCGCCTTGCCCTTGCCCTGCGCTTCGTATTGCGCCATCTGCTGCTCATACTGCTGCTTCTCGTATTCATACTGCCGTCGCATCTCCTGCTTCACGGGTGCCGCTATGCGCTTGCAGAAGGCAATCTCGCCCTTCGATGAGCCAGCCGCTCCATATACTATATTATATAGAGGTGCGTATACGCGTCGGGCATCGTATAGCCCATAGATGCCGCAATGGCAGTCGGCAGTGCCGTTGGCGCCGCCCATCAGTCCGCTGATAATGTTGAGAGCACCGAGCAGCATCTTGTCGCGGTCCACGCTGTTGTCGTGCACCTCGTAAATGGGCGCGAGAAAGGCGGGAAGGTCCTCCAGGGGGAGCTTGTCGGAGAAGGTGTAGCCAGTGACGGAGAAGTGGGGTTCAGAGGGGAAGTACGACAAGTACGACAAGTCCGACACCCCGACATTTTCATTAAAACAGCCTAAAACAGTACTTTTTTCTATATTTTCATTATTTACGACACCTGTCGGACTTGTCGTACTTGTCGTAGTTGTCGTACCAGTCCGTCTCTCCTCATGCAAGTAATTTTCATGATTTGCGAGTTCCACTCCCGCTTCTTTAGCCAGATGGAAGATCGTCTTGATGGTTATTCCCGAGCCGTGGCTTTTCAGGCATGACGAGAATTTCCGGTCCGACTCCTCATACTGGTATCTGCTGTTTTGTCGGCTCAGCATGTGGAACATCTCCCTTCCCTGTTCTCCGAATTCGGATATCAGAGCGAAAGCCACGCTCACCCACTGCTTGTATGTCTCCGTAATGTCGATGTGTCGAGCCGCCAGTTCGTTGACGATGCGCACGGCATCGCTGCGAGTGTCGGATAGAGCGTATGCCACGTCATCAGCAGAAACGCAGTTCACGGTGTCAGCAGAAACACAGTCTACGGTGTCAGTCCCCTCGTCAATAGGTTGGCTAACTTTTGAGCCGTCCTCTCCGTTGTCAACAGAGTTGCCAATAGGGTTGACAGAGTTGACATCATGGTTGACATCATGGTTGACCAGATTATTATTGTCATCGTTCTTCAAATCATCATACTTGTTCAAGTCAAATAAGTTTAATTTACTCATAATCAGTTATATTATATTTATTACATTCAACAATTTCTTTAGCACTATTATTTATCCCTTACAGCTCCCAAGAACAAATCCCATCCCTCGTATTCTCCCCTCATGCGCCAGCCGTCAAAAAACTCCAGACGCGACCTCTGATGGTCGCGTCTACCTTAATGTAAGAGCGACGAGGAGGAGCGGTTAACATCCCCTTCTTCTGAGGAGGAGGGGCTTGGGGAGGAGCCCTCTTTAATGGTAAAGAGGGACGGGGTGATTTTAGAAAAGACTCTTTATTTCAAAGAGCGCCGTATTTAAATCTCTTGACAAAGGGTATTTAAAACGCCGCAATATCCTCCCCCACCATCACGTTAGCGTCGAAGCACAGGAAGCACGCCGACACGACGCTGCTCGGTGCCGGGTCGGCAGAGAGTCCGTACTGCTGTTGCAGATAGTTTCTTATTGCCCTGTACCACTGTTCGTGGGTGCCGCGCCCGAGGTCCACCTGTGTAATCCATTTCAGTCCGTCGCCCGACGGCGAGGTGAACGCCATGCGCGTCTCGAAGTAGGGGTCAGCCACGAGCAGCAGCTTCACGCGCATCACCTCGTGGCTGTCGCCCAGGTGGTCGAAGTCGAAACAAAGGAGCGAGCTGTGGCTGATGAGTCCCTCGGCACACCGCCGGCTGAAAGTTCCCGAGAAGGTGGCGAAGGGCAGGCGCGAGGCCTTGAAGAGCTTGCGCTCCCTTTCGTCGCCGATACTGCGCAGCTTGTCGGTAAGCTCCTTCATGCGCATCGTGTTCATCCATCGGTACACGTCGCGGAGCGTCGCCTCGCGGATGTGTGGCACGAGGCCCGACGGTTTGTTTATGCCAGCCCCGAAGAGACTGAAGCGCTCGCTGGGTGCGGCAGGGGCGTAGAGGTCCGGGCTGCCGGCAGCGTCCTGTGGGGGTGTGGGTTGGGTTGTCATGATGTTGTTCCTTTCTTTTGTTGTTTGATGTATGTTGCATGTCACGTTTGGCAAGTCCCCCGATTGGCAGGGGCTCCATAAATAGCGGCAAGGGGCGCAATCCTGTCAGAAGACGAATGTCCGTTTCTGACCGCTGACAATTCCCTGTCACTCCTCTATCCGCCGAACTCCCTGACAGACAACATATTGCGCAAGGAAAGTTTTTTTCATACTTTTTTCTCCCTTCTGACTGATGTAGGGACAGGGTGGACAGGAGTGGGCATGGGGTTATCACTTTAGTTACCAACCCCCTCTATCTCCCCCTAAAAATCCGATTAAGCGAGAGAAGAAGAAGCTTGCTTATTCTTCCGAGCGTGAGGATTTTATCCAAAGCGGGGAGGACCAGTTTGTCCGCCTCTTGAGAGTCCTTTGGAGAGTGTTACCAAGGTCTAGTAACACCTTGTCAATCAATCTTGTAACACCCTGTCAAGACCTCGTAACACCTTGTCAATCAACCATTTCCGCAAGCAGACAAACTGCCTCTCCCCTTCAGGGGAGACGGGAGAGAGGTAAGACAATGCACAGCTTATAATTACCTCTCCCCCAAACTTTCCAAAAAAATCCTTTGAACCAAACAATATTTTTCATATCTTTACACCCGAAACATGTATCCCCACTCTCTCGACCAACCGGACGGGGTACACACACAACACAAAAAGATACCGGAACACTAACCTCAATACTCTGTTAATTCTTATGTAATCGATTGAAAATGAGAGAGTTAATTAAC
>OKRS01002640.1_pt1 | contig 10068 bp, 9 predicted proteins | sample 1601191 | NCBI WGS metagenome assembly OKRS01 (sample SAMEA3541509, study PRJEB24748) | human gut metagenome | biome: human gut; feature: human-associated habitat; material: faeces | place: China | collected 2012 | reverse complement strand
TATTAAGTCCCACAGTGTAGTCGTTAGGCTACTCTGTGGGGCTTTTTTTGAGTATGCTTTTTCCAGTATCAAAGGTTTAACCTATATCTTCTGGTACCATCATAGCTACATTTTTCTTATTTGGAAGTTTTCAATAGGGCTGTTCAGTTTCCACATATCGTGGAGCATTCTGATGGCTGACTCACCATATCTTGTAGTGCAATTGCTTGCATGATATGGATTATTTTAAAAGTCTATAGAAAAAATTTTTCTCGCAGACATGTTTTGTCGCTGAGATTTTTTATTTTTGCAGCATAAATTGGAATGTCAAACAATAAAGATAAAAAATATGGATATAAAAGAATTGTTAGATCAGTTTACACTCTTTGACCCCGCAAAAGGGCAAAGAACAGATCTTCCAGCTGTGGAAGGCAATTATATCGTGGTGTTAAAGGCTGGCTGTAATATTCCTGACGTTTTGGGTAATTTCAAATATACAGAAATCTCTTTGCACGGAGTGGATTATCGTGTGTTGTCGAATGTTGCTTATCATCAATAAGATTTATGCAACCAATGGTCAGTATGGGGACAGCTGTGTTTCCGTACATGAACTATTGAGTTATATTAATGATCATGTGGATGCTCCTATCTCAGAAAGAACTCTGCAAAGAGACATCAATGACATAGAAATGCTGTTTCATATAGAAATTTCCTTTGATAGGGCAACGAACAGTTATCGCATCAATGAGAGGTTTTCGAGCAGGGAGGATAGGCTTTCTGAAATGCTCCTTAACTTCGAATTGCTCAATGCCGTGGATGAAAGTCCTAACATGAGGTCGTATATTTTGCCAGAGCCTCATCGGGCTGTCTTCAGCAAGTATATGCCTCAACTGATATATGCGGTGAGGAATCAGCATACCATCTCTTTCCAATATGTCCTTTATCGACATGGAGGTGAGGTGATAACGAAAGAGAATATCTTGCCTCATTATATCAAGGAATCTAACCAACTGTGGTATGTTTTGGCTTATGATGCAGATGGATATCAGCTAAAGGCATATGGCATTGATAGAATCCGCAATCTGGTGGTACATGATACCCTATTTGAACGAAACGTAGATATTGATGTGAATGGGATGTATCGTGATTGTTATGGTATTTGGAATGATGAGAGTTTGCCCGTAGAGGAGGTTGTCTTGCAATATGATAATAGGGATGGCTATTTCTTGAAGGCAATGCCGCTGCATCATACTCAGAGGGTTTTAGTGGATGATGGTAAAGTGTTCAAGATTTCTGTGCATGTCAAGATTACCAACGACTTTGTGATGGCATTGTTGTCTCGAAGCCGTTCTTTGGAAGTGATTGCGCCGATGCATCTCAGAAAACGAATGATGGATGTTTATAGGGAGGCTTTGGTAAGAAATTCTGTACCCAATGATATGTTAAATAAAAATGTAGAATCGAATAAATAGTATTGTTGCTTATGGATTACTTTTATGTTGATATAGAAACGGAACTGGGGGAGATGTTGACCTATTATGTCGCGGCGATGGATGAGGCTCAAGCCGAGGATTTTGCTACTGCTGCATTCGAGAATGGGGAAATAGAATGTATGGGGATACAAATCGTAAGCATTTATGCTCATAGGGCATGATTTTGAACATTCGGGTATCTTCCTGCCTCTTATCACAACCAACTGTGCCGTGCTGGGTGTAGCCATTTTGGTTATTCAGAAAGACTACAATCTGCTTCAGAGTGTGGTTTACGCCTTCTCTACAGCTCTTGGTTTTGCCTTGGCGCTCATTGTCTTTGCCGGCATCCGCGAGCAGCAGGCTTTGGTTCGCATCCCTAAGGGTATGCAGGGCATTGCCATTGTCATGGTAACAGCAGCTCTCCTGAGTCTTGCCTTCATGGGTTTCTCGGGTGTATACGGTGGCTTGAGAGCCTTGTTCGTTCTCGAGTAAAGCAACGGTAAGTTCCGAACTCAGCGAAAGTTGAGTTGATATATTAAGTCCCACAGTGTAGTCGTTAGGCTACTCTGTGGGGCTTTTTTTGAGTATTCATTTATAACCTTCAACCAGATGCAGCCGGTGGAGAGAAACGGCAGAAGCATAAGGTCTTGCCGATGTGGAAAGTGGATATATAAAGAAAATTCGTCCCCGATAGTTTCGTAAGTAGAACTGTCGGGGGCGAAATTGTTAGGAAAAGATATAGAAATGTTAGTTGCCGATATTATCTTATGTATTTAATTTCTTTTTCTGATATCTTTAGCTCAGTGCCATCCATATATTCAATAGTGACACTTGTCATGACAAGTTTTTTAGCTGTCCAATTGTAAATGATGCAGCCCCAACAACCGCCACCTGTTTTTCCAGGTCTAATAGGTCCTGTATCTTTCCCCCATACCCTATATCAATCACCCAGGGTCTGGGGGATTTTTCTTTTACCAGATAAGCACGGAATTTGTCCGCTTAGGCATCTTTACTGATGTTTTGAAATCGTCTGGGCCGAAAGGCGTTTGCAGATGACAAAGAAATTGGCTATCTTTGTCATACATTCAATAAATGATAAAAAGCCTATGAAAAAGAAAATGACAAGCCTTTTGGCTTTGTTTTGCATGATGTTTTGTGCTGGTGCCTCAGCACAGAGTGCCTATCAGAAAGCCTACGACAAAGCTAAGTCGAAGTCGCTGGTGAATGCTCTTTCGTTCTCGTTGGAGAAGGATAAAGAGCGGCTGCGCAAAGCTGCCTACAAGTATCGTGAAGACATTCCGAAAGAAGTGCTCAAGATGGCAAAGAAAGACAATGCCATCCTGCATGGCACGTGGATACAGGGACAGACGAAGTCGTGGGACTTGTTTGGCAAGCCTTTGCCCATTCCTGAGGAATTGGTGCCCTTGTGCAGGTACAACGACTCCGTATTTGCCATACGCAATACGACGATGGAAGCGCAGTTCGTCCAGTTGTATAATACGAAAAAAAAGGGGTTGGTATGCATTCTGGCCAACAGTCTCGACGAAATCGTCTATCAGCCTTTTCTGAACAGTGTCCTGTCTAATTTCAAAGCCCCTTATGGTTATTCGAACGAATTGACTACCCTCGACGGCAAATACAGCTTTACGAAATCTGACAACAAGCCATTGATTTCTCTGCAGGTTGTCGACTTTTGCCGTAAGGATAGCGCCAATGCAAAAAGCATGGAGTATGCCGACTATATGGATCGGTGGAAGCATTATTATTACACGAGTAAGGTGTCGGACGACAGAGAACTATATAAGGATAATGTGTGGGTGCAAGATGCCGAAAGGTATTATGCCTTGGGCGAATACCGTAAGGCTTTGCACTGTATCGAGCAGTTTATGGCATTCGATATTGATGGTATGAACGACCGAAACGGAATGTTCGCTTATGAACTGAAATATATGCAGCTGAAATGTTACAGGGAATTAAAGAAATACAATGATGTGCTCGCTGCTATGGACTATCTGAAGAGGGCCGACTATCTGGCCGACGGCATGTATTTTTCTCCTCAGTCGAAATCTATTGTCGTGTGTGCAGGTGTCTCGGAAGACGTAGAGACTAATTTTAAATCCAAGATGTTGACTTTGTGCAAGGAATGTCAGACTCTGCAGGAAGAGCGCGAACGCAACAATGCAATTTTTGCGGCAGCTCTCTTGGGTGCATTGGGCACCACGGTTTCCAACCTCACTGGCAGCAGCAACCAGTCGTCTGGTGTGGCCTATTCGGGCGGTGGAGGTGCAGTCTCGTCGGCAAGTACGGCAGCGGCTGGCAGTTCTGCTTCTACCAAGACCGCTACCAGGTGTACTGCATGTAATGGCAAAGGCGTATGCCAGTCTTGCAAAAACCATCCGGGCAAAGCCACTTCCAACTCCAAGGATCGTACTCCGTGTAAAGTCTGCGGTGGAAAAATCACCTGTCAATACTGTGGTGGCTCTGGATTCAAGAAACTCTGATCTCTCTGAATACTCTTACTTCTGAACCTGCTAACCCTTCATTTTCCATATAAATGGGGATTGCACAGTGCAGAAAAACTACGTACCTTTGCACCCGAAAACAGAAAACAACGAAAAAAATAATACAAGAAACAAAAGTAAAGGTACATGTCACAAAGAATCATGATGGGCGTTGCCATGATATTGGCAGCTGCAACAGGCAAGGCAGAGAGTATTTCGGTGGATAGCAGCAAGGTGTACGACATAGACGAGGTGATCGTCGTGTCGCAACCCAAGGAGGCTTTCCGCCTGCGTCAGCAACCACTAAGCAGCATTTCTTTCGGAAACTTCGAGATGAACAGGTTGGGAGCCCGCGACCTGCGCGAGCTGTCGTCGTATATCCCCAACTTCGTAATGCCCAACTATGGCAGCCGTCTCTCGTCGGCAGTCTATGTGAGAGGCATAGGCAGCCGTGTGAACAGTCCTGCCATCGGTGTGTATGTGGACGGAATACCCGTGATGAGCAAGTCGGCTTTCAATCTGCACACCTATCAGCTGAGTCGTGTGGACGTGCTGCGAGGTCCGCAGGGCACACTCTACGGACAGAATACCGAGGGCGGACTGGTGAGACTCTATTCGCGCAATGCCTTCGACTATCAGGGCACCGATGTGAGGATAGGCTATGGCAGCCGTCGTTACAGCAATCTTGAGGCTTCGCACTATCAGCGCTTAGGAGACGACGTAGCCCTGATGGTGGGTGGATTCTACAATGCGCAGACAGGCTTCTTCCGCAATACCACCACGGGCGAGAGGGCTGACGACTACCAGGAGGCTGGCGGAAAGCTGATGCTGACCGGCAGACTGCATTCGGGATGGAAGGTGAATGTGACGGCCGACTATCAGTATGTAGACCAGAGTGCCTTCCCTTATGGATCGCTCGACCTGAATACGGGCAAGGCAGAGCAGCCAGCATCGACCTTCCCAGGCAGCTATCGCCGTAACAATCTCATCACCGGACTCACGCTGAGCTACGATGCCAACACCTTCTCGCTGGCATCCACCACGAGCTATCAGTATCTGAAAGACCACATGTACATGGACCAGGACTATCTGGAGGCTGACTATATGCGCATGATGCAGGACCAGTTGCAGAACGCCATGACACAGGAGTTCTCGCTGAAGAGCCGCAAACCCGTAGGAGGCGTGTGGCACTGGGCTGCGGGAGCCTTCTTCTCGGCACAATGGCTGAAGACCAACGGCCCCGTGTTCTTCGAATCTGCCATGACCACTCCCATAGGCAATGCCATACAGCAGCAGATGTATGGCGCCATGTTGCAGGCTATGGCCCAGCGCATGATGCGTCCCGGCATGACCCATGAACAGGCCCTCGCCCTGGCTGCACAGATGATAGAGAGGGCTGGAGGCGTGAGCATGAACGTGGAGATGGGAGCCCCCGGAACCTACCATACACCCCAGTATAACATCGGCTTCTATCATGAGAGCAACATCGACATCACCCCACGACTGGTACTCACCCTCGGTGCCCGCTACGACTATATGCTCACCAAGATACACTATGAGAGCATGGCATACATGAAGATGAATGCCAACGTGATGGGCACAAAGGCCGAGAACACACTGCGCTCGATGCTCGACGGCAAGGCACACGATGGCTTCGAGCAGCTGCTGCCCAAGCTGGGACTGAGCTACCGCTTAGGCTCAAAGGGCAGCAACGTGTATGCCACCCTGAGCAAAGGCTATCGCGCAGGAGGCTACAACATACAGATGTTCAGCGATATCCTGCAGACCGAACTCAACGCCAACCGCCAGCAGGCCATGAGAGGAAGCTACGACGTGCCCCATACACCGGAAGACTATGACAACGTGAACCACACCATCGCCTACAAGCCCGAGACCTCGTGGAACTATGAGGCGGGAACGCATCTCAACCTCATGGACGGCCAGTTGCATGTGGATGTGAGCACCTACTATATGAAGGTGAGAAACCAGCAACTGTCGGTGATGGCGGGCAACTATGGTTTCGGACGAATGATGGTGAATGCCGGCAAGAGCCATACCTGCGGACTGGAGCTGTCGGCCAAGGGACAGGTCGTGGACGGACACTTGGACTGGATGCTGTCGTATGGCTATACCCGTGCCGTGTTCGATGAGTATGTGGACGGTGAGGGAGATGAGGCTGTGAGCTACGAGGACAAGTACGTGCCCTATGTGCCACAGCACACCCTGGCAGCCTCGGCCGACTATCGCTTCGACGTGGAAAAGCCTTGGCTGAGAAGCGTCACCCTCGGTGCCAACGTCAACGCACAGGGCAAGACCTACTGGGACAACGCCAACACCTATGCGCAGAAGTTCTATGCCGTGGCAGGCGCACATATCGATGCCGACATGGGTAAGGTGGTGGTGAGCCTGTGGGGACGCAACCTGAGCAACACCCGCTACAACACCTTCGCCGTGGACAATGCTGCCACAGGCACCAAGCAGTACTTTGCCCAGAGAGGCAATCCCATACAGTGTGGAGTGGATGTAAGAATGCATTTTTAGAAAAAAAGTGCAATAAGAAAGTAACATTTTATACATAAATATTCCATAATCGCAAATTTTGTATTACCTTTGCACCGGAATTTTGATTCTTACATACATTAACATAAAATTTTATGGGAGGCATTTTCGGGACAATATCCAAGAAAAGCTGTGTCGCAGACCTGTTCTACGGCACCGATTACAATTCACATCTCGGCACACGTCGAGGCGGTTTGGCAACATTCAGCAAGGAGAAGGGATTCGTAAGGTCCATCCACAACCTGGAGAGTTCTTACTTCCGCACCAAGTTTGAGCCATCACTCGACAAGTTCGAAGGCAGCACATCGGGTATCGGAGTCATCAGCGATACTGATGCCCAGCCACTCATCATGAACTCGCATCTTGGCAGATTCGCCATCTGTACGGTGGCCAAGATTCTGAATATAGAGGAACTTACCAAGGACCTGCTCGACAAGAACATGCACTTCGCTGAAATGTCGTCGGGCAAGACCAACCCTACGGAGCTCATTGCCTTGCTCATTATTCAAGGCAAGACCTTCAAAGAGGGTATCGAAAATGTATATCACCGCATCAAGGGCTCATGCACCATGCTCATCCTGACCGAGGACGGCATTATCTGTGCACGCGACAGCTGGGGACGCACACCTATTATAATAGGTAAGAAGGAAGGCGCCTATGCGGCTTCGAGCGAGTCGACCTCGTTTCCTAATCTCGACTTCGAGGTGGAGTATAATGTAGGTCCGGGCGAGATCGTCAAGATCAAAGCCGACGGCATGGAGCAGATACGTCCTGCCAACAAGCGCATGCAGGTTTGCTCATTCCTCTGGGTGTACTATGGTTTCCCTACATCTACCTACGAGGGCAGAAACGTGGAGGAAGTGCGCTTCAAGAATGGTTTCAACATGGCTAAGACCGACGGAGTGGAGGTGGACTGCTGCAGCGGTATCCCCGACTCGGGCACAGGTATGGCGATGGGTTATGCTGCCGGCAAGCAAGTGCCTTACCAGCGTTGCATCGCCAAGTACACTCCCACCTGGCCACGTTCGTTCACACCTTCCAACCAGGCCATGCGCTCATTGGTGGCCAAGATGAAACTCATCCCCAACAAGGATATGCTGAAAGGCAAGCGAGTGCTGTTCTGCGACGATAGTATCGTGCGAGGCACCCAGTTGCGCGACAATGTGAAGGTGCTCTTCGAACAGGCAGGACTCAAGGAGTGCCACATGCGTATCGCTTGTCCTCCATTGGTTTACGGTTGTCCGTTCATCAACTTCACCTCCTCCAAGAGCGACATGGAGCTGATCACACGCCGCATCATCGAGAAGTTTGAGGGCGATGCGAATAAGAACCTTGACAAATATGCCACCACAGGCTCACCTGAATATGAGAGAATGGTGGCAGAGATAGCCCGACAGTTGGGATTGACCACATTGAAGTTCAATACCATCGAGCAGCTCATAGAGGCTATCGGACTGCCCAAGTGCCAGGTGTGCACCCATTGTTTTGATGGAAGCAGCAAGCACTCTCTTGAGCAGTTGGCCGACGAAGAGGAAGCCTAACAGAGCAAGAAAGAAGTCAGACAGAGCAAGAGAAAGAAGTCAGACAGGCCCCAAGCGAAGGCTTGGCAGGCTCTGAAGTGGGAGCTTAGTTGAGGAAACCCAGCAAAGCTCCTGCGGCTACGGCCGAACCGATGACACCCGCCACGTTAGGTCCCATGGCATGCATGAGCAGGAAGTTGTGTCGGTCGTATTCCAAACCCAGGTTGTTGGAGATACGGGCGCTCATAGGTACGGCGCTCACTCCAGCATTTCCTATCAGTGGGTTGATCTTCTTGCCCTTTGGCAAGAACACATTCATCAGTTTGACAAACAGTATTCCGCTGGCTGAGGCGATGATGAACGCCAAGGCTCCGAGGGCAAAGATCTTTACCGTGTTGAGGGTAAGGAACTCTGAAGCCTGGGTGGAGCAGCCTACGGTAAGTCCCAAGAGCATCACTATCACGTCGTTGAGGCTGCTGCCTGCAGTCTTGGCCAGGCGTGTGGTCTTGCCACTCTCTTTCAGCAGATTGCCAAAGAAGAGCATTCCCAACAGCGGCAGACCGCTGGGCACGATGAAGGTGGTGAGCAGCAAGCCGATGATGGGGAAGAGTATCTTCTCGGTCTGACTCACCTGTCGGGCTGGCTTCATCTTGATGACACGCTCGTTCTTCGTGGTGAGCAGTCGCATCAGCGGGGGCTGGATGACAGGTACCAGTGCCATATAGGAATAGGCGCACACGGCGATGGCTCCCATGAGGTTAGGACTGAGCTTGCTCGACAGGAAGATGGCTGTAGGGCCGTCGGCACCTCCGATGATGGCGATGCCTGCTGCCTGGTTGGGCTCGAAGCCTAAAGCCAAGGCTATCATGTAGGCTCCGAAGATGCCAAACTGGGCTGCGGCTCCGATGAGAATCAACTTCGGATTGGAAATCAATGCCGAGAAGTCGGTCATGGCTCCGATGCCGAGGAAGACGAGTGGGGGATACCAGCCTTGTCGCACACCCTGATAGAAGATGTTGAGCACCGAGTTGTCTTCGTAGAGACCAATCTCCAGTCCGGCATCGGTGCGGAAGGGAATGTTGCCCAGGATGATGCCGAGACCTATGGGCACCAGCAGCAGTGGCTCGAAGTCTTTCTTGATGGCGAGCCAGATGCAGACGATTCCCACCAATATCATGATGAGGTTTCCTGCCGTGGCATTGGCAAAGCCTGTATAGGTCAGGAACTCCTGAAAATTCTGTATGATGAAATCCATAATAGTTGTTCGTTAAGTTGGGGTTTATGTTGATGGATTCTTGGCAAGAGCAATGCTCTCTGGGGTTAAGCAATCGTTACCAAGGTGTCGCCTTCCATGACAGCATCGCCCTTGTTGACATTGATGCTTGCGACGGTGACCGAAGTCTCAGCCTCGATGTTGTTTTGCATCTTCATGGCTTCGAGAATCACTACGGTATCTCCTGCGCTCACCTTGTCGCCCACCTTTACTTTAATGTCGTTGATGGTGCCAGGCAGTGGAGCTACCACAGGCTTGCCGCCAGCGCTTGCTGAGGCTTTCTTGCAGGCAGCAGCTTCGGCATTTGCAGAGGAGGCAGAACTGCCTGTTGGGTTAGTCTTGGCACTGTCGGCAGACGATACTCCGCCCTTGTCATCAGTAGCCTCATTCGCTATGCGGAACTTCTGCTTGCCAGCCTTGACAGGTTGCTTCATCTCTACTTCGAAGGGGATGCCGTTGACGGTTACATTGGCGATATTGCCTTCTATATCTTGTATCTCTACTTCGTAGTCTACGCCTTTTACTTTATATTGGTATTTTGCCATAGTTTTATTCTTTAATATTTTTATTTTGTATCAGTAAAGCTGTTGAATTTTTCACTCTTCGTTCTTCACTCTTCACTTCCAGGCGTATCTCGCCGATAATTCCATTCCAGTTGGTCTGCGTATCTTCTGTATAAGCATGGCTGGAACCGTAAACCTGATCAGGCACACCTCTTCCATTATCCACCACGATTTCCAGGAGATGCTTGCCCGGCTTCACCT
>OKRS01002629.1_pt1 | contig 10111 bp, 7 predicted proteins | sample 1601191 | NCBI WGS metagenome assembly OKRS01 (sample SAMEA3541509, study PRJEB24748) | human gut metagenome | biome: human gut; feature: human-associated habitat; material: faeces | place: China | collected 2012 | reverse complement strand
GATGGCGAGAGCCGGAGTCTGGTACACTGATAATATCGCGGTGAGGCGGGCACTCATCCAGGCGCCAAAGAACTTCCGCAGATGTAAAGGTCTGGAGCTTACGGATGTGACATTCACCCATGCGGAGGAGACACTGTGGAGCTGCGATGACGTGACAATGGACCACGTGACAGCAAAGGGCGACTATTTTGCCATGAACAGCAATAATATGAAGATAGACGACCTGAAGCTTGACGGAAACTATTCATTTGACGGATGCAGGAATGTGGAGATAAGAAACTCCAATCTGCTTTCAAAGGATGCATTCTGGAACACAGAGAACGTGACCGTATATGATTCATTCATATCGGGCGAGTATCTTGGCTGGAACGCAAAGAACCTCACCCTGGTGAACTGCACCATCGAGAGCCTTCAGGGCATGTGCTACATCGACAACCTTGTAATGAGGAACTGCAAGCTCATCAACACAACACTTGCATTTGAATATTCAACAGTGGATGCCGACATCTGCAGCAAGATAGACAGTGTCATGAACCCGACATCAGGAACCATCAAAGCCCAGCACATTGACAACCTGATAATAGAAAAAGACAAAGTAGATCCGTCAAAGACGAAAATAATAGTACAGGACTAAATTAAAGCACAGGGATTCACGGCAAAACATCACCCATACGTGTGACAGCATATGATAATATAAATAAGAGAAATATAATAATTTTTACGTAGAATGATGATAAATACATGGTGGCATATCATAACGTAAATGAGATTCCGCGGCTGCTGTGGTGAAACGAGTTGGCACATATAGAGTGCTCAATTGGTTGTGAAGTCGACTGAGCATTGCTGCTTCTTGCCGGAGCGGCGCAAGCAACGCACTTATCGCTTGCAGAGCGCAGTGCAGATAGAAGCAAAGCAAGGCGAGGGAAGACGAACGTGATGGAGCACTCTATATGTGCCAGCCGTTTGCCACAGCAGCCGCGGAATCTCTCCATGAAGTGGAGGGATAAACATGAAGTTTGATTTTGACAAGGTTATAGACAGACGCGGCACAGGCTCCCTGAAGTGGGACGTGCCGAAAAATGAACTGCCAATGTGGGTGGCAGACATGGACTTTCAGACGGCTCCGTGCATCAGGGAGGCACTGGCAGCCCGGGTTGAGCACGGAATATTCGGATATTCCATCATCCCGGACGAGTGGGCAGATGCCTACGTGAACTGGTGGGGCAGCAGACACGGATTTGCGATAGACAGGGATTGGCTGGTGTTCTGCTCCGGAGTCATCCCAGCCATATCAACGGCGGTGAGAAAGCTCACTACACCTGCAGAGAATGTTGTAGTGCAGACCCCTGTCTACAATATTTTCTTTAATTCTATATACAACAATGGGCGAAATATATTGGAAAGCCCTCTGAAATACGACGGCGAGGGATATGCCATGGACTTTGAGGATCTTGAGGCAAAGCTTGCAGATCCACAGACCAGCCTCATGATACTCTGCAATCCACAGAATCCTGCGGGGAAGATCTGGGATAAGGAGACACTTGCCCATGTGGGAGAGCTATGCGCAAAGTATGGTGTGACGGTCATCTCGGATGAGATACACTGCGATCTCACCGATCCTGGAAAGGAGTATGTGCCATTTGCCACGGCATCTGACACATGCAGGGATATAAGCGTGACCTGTATTGCGCCGACAAAGACCTTCAACATAGCCGGAATCCAGACTGCGGCCATTGTGGTTCCGGATAAATTCCTGAGACACAAGATGTGGAGAGGCCTGAACACAGATGAAGTAGCCGAGCCAAATGCATTTGCGGTGGATGCGGCGATAGCAGCATTTACAAATGGTGGCGAGTGGCTGGACAGTCTCAGGCAGTATCTGTATGAGAACAAGCAGTATGTCAGGAAGTTTATAGATGAAAAAGTGCCGGGTATAAAGGTGGTGTATTCGGAGGCCACATACCTTCTCTGGCTTGACTGCAGTAAGATAACTGACAACGCAAAACAGCTTTCAGCATTTATCAGGAAGAACACCGGACTCTATATGTCGCCGGGACTTTCATATGGTAAGAACGGAAAGGCATTTATCAGACTTAACATCGCATGTCCAAGGTCGATCGTGGAAGAGGGCATGAAGAGACTTGCCGAGGGAACCACGGCATTCAGAAAAATGAACGCAGAGACGGTAAACATAGACAATGCGGCTAAAAAAGGAGATATAGATGAGTAGCAGTGAAAACTTGCTGAAGGACATGATATCTGGAAAGTCCATGACCGCATCCCAGCAGATAGGACTTACGGTCAGGCTCAGTATTCCGGCGATCCTTGCCCAGATCTCGTCCATTGTCATGCAGTACATCGATGCATCCATGGTGGGGCGTCTCGGTGCAAATGCATCGGGAGCCATCGGACTTGTCTCGTCCACGACATGGCTGTTTGGTGGGCTGTGCATTGCAGTGACTACAGGATTTACTGTGCAGATAGCCCAGGCTGTGGGCGCCGGTGAGGATAAATCTGCCAGAAATATCATGAAACAGGGACTCATAATAGCCATGTGCATAAGCGCCCTGCTCGCACTCGTTGCAGCACTTATAAGCACACCGCTTCCGAGATGGCTCGGCGGTGAAGCTGCTATACAGAAGATGGCAAGCCAGTATTTCCTTGTGTATATGCTGGGACTTCCCGCTCTGCAGATGAACAGCATAGCGGGCGGCATGCACCAGAGCTCCGGAAATATGAGACTACCAGGCATACTGAATGTCATGTGCTGTGTGATGGATGTGATTTTTAATTTGTTCTTTATATTTCCGACAAGAATTGTAAATTTAAGTATTCCGTTTTTATCCAGCGTAAGGCTGGTTGGTTCTCAGATGGCAGAAACGGTTCAGGCAGGAGCCTTTGGTTCCCATTTGTCAACACTTGTGCAGTCTGAAACCTCGATGAATGGACTGACATTTACCATGCCGGGACTTGGACTTGGCGTTGCAGGTGCGGCGCTCGGAACCATCACGGCTGAGGCGGTCACCTGTGCCATCATGGTCACAGCACTTCTTTGGAAGAACAGGACACTTCACTTAAGAAAGGGCGAACACTTAAGATTTCACAGGGATATACTTGTCAAAGCAGTAAAGATAGGAGCGCCGGTGGGGCTTGAGCAGATGGTCATGTGCTCAGCGTACGTCATGTCTACAAAGATCGTGTCACCGCTCGGAACGATAGCCATCGCAGCCAACTCATTTGCAGTTACTGCGGAGAGCTTCTGCTACATGCCGGGCTACGGAGTACAGGCGGCATCAACCACACTTGTGGGACAATGCGTGGGAGCCGGACAAAAACAGTTGTCCAGAAGAATGGCATGGATTACAATGGGATTAGGTGTGTCGGTTATGACCATTGGCGGAGTCCTCATGTACATAGCAGCTCCGGCCATGATAGGTGTGCTGACACCGAACGAAGAGATAAGAAATCTAGGTGCGGCAGTGCTGAGGATAGAGGCATTTGCCGAACCATTTTACGCCGCATCCATAGTTGCATCGGGGGCACTCAGGGGAGCCGGGGACACTCTGGTACCAAGCTGCATGAACTTTGCCAGTATGTGGTGTGTGCGGATACCGCTTGCAGCTATATTTGCACCGAGGGTGGGACTCTATGGTGTATGGATCGCCATGTGCGTGGAGCTCTGTTTCAGGGGAATCCTGTTCACCACAAGGCTTAAACGGGAAAGATGGATGCGGGTGTTTGAAGAAAAATAAAATATGATGTTTTATAATTGCAAGGTATGATTAAACTTGCAATAAAACACCATTAAACAGGGAGGAAAATATGCCAGTATTTGATTTCAGCGGAAGTGACAACAAGAATAAGAACATAGTTACATATGAGACATTTCAGTCATCGGAAAGAACAGCCACAGCAGAGAAACCGATAATGCTCCTGGAGAACTCGGCCAGGAAGTGGGCGCACCACTCCAGCGGAAAGTTCACAAATCCGATCAAAAGGACAGCATTTGAATTTGACGAGGTGGACGGAGTTCAGTCCGCCGACATAATGAAGATAGATGCGAGATTTGTAAGCCTTCTCAAATGGCTCGGTGAGAATCACATCAATGTCCGTCTGTCGGGAGAGAACAGACCGGAGGGCTATGCGGTGTACAAGATAAGGGAGACCGAGTTTGGCGGCGGGGCAAAGCTGTCGGCAAATGACGGATTCCTTCAGTTTATGATAGAGAGACTTCTTTCCAGCGATGCCCCTTCAGAAGAAGAGAAATCCGAGGAGGAAGAAGAGGAGGAGGCACTTGGTGATGACATGAAGCTCACAAGCATGCAGAGTATCATTGATTTCATGCACTGTGCCGGAAGAACGCTCCCTGACAATATAAGACTGTGGGCGAGAAGAAATCTTGCGGTTGCCAGATCCAGCGAGGTATCCCCTGAGGAGAGACGCCACGCGCAGAGAGCACTCTCCATGGCGATGAACATCAGGTGGAAGAGCAATTATTTTGAGGCGATAGATCCAGATGAGGCGAGAAGGATACTGGACGAAGAACTCTACGGAATGGAGAAGGTCAAGCAGAGGATCATCGAGACGATCATCCAGATCAATCGTACACATACACTTCCAGCATACGGACTTCTGCTCTGCGGACCTGCCGGAACAGGAAAGTCACAGATAGCATATGCGGTTGCAAGAATACTGAGACTTCCATGGACGACCCTTGACATGAGTTCCATCAATGATCCGGAGCAGCTGACAGGAAGCTCAAGAGTGTATTCCAATGCCAAGCCGGGAATCATCATGGAGGCATTTTCACAGGCGGGCGAGTCTAACCTTGTATTCATCATCAACGAGCTGGATAAGGCCAACTCCGGCAAGGGCAACGGCAATCCTGCGGATGTACTGCTGACACTGCTGGACAACCTGGGATTCACCGACAACTACATGGAGTGCATGATCCCGACAAACGGTGTATACCCTATAGCAACGGCAAATGATAAGGAGAACATCAGCAAGCCTATCATGTCGAGATTTGCTGTCATAGACATACCGGATTACACCCCGGATGAGAAGAAGGAGATATTCAACAAATTTGTTCTGCCGAAGGTGCTCAAGCGCATCGGACTTGAAGGGAGCGAGTGCATCATCCTTCCAGACGGCGTGGATGCGGTCATCAGGAAGTGCGATGGTGTGACTGGAATCAGAGATATAGAGCAGGCTGCAGAGCACATAGTTGCACATGCGCTTTACCAGATCGAGGTAAATCACGTTCAGAGCGTGACATTTGACGGAGCTATGATAGAGGAGCTTTTGAGCTGATTATCGTCATATTACACAATTTACATTACAGAAAGTATTATGGTATACTCTTCTTATGAAACAAGTTTCATGGACTACAGTCTGAAATTCATAAGGAGAGTATATTTATAAATGGCAAGTATAAGAGATGTTGCAAAGGAGGCCGGGGTTGCAATATGTACAGTGTCAAGACTTATCAACGGCACGGCAAAAGTTGAACCCGAGACTCAGAAGAAGATAGAAGATGCGATGAAGAAACTGGATTATGTTCCAAATGAGCTTGCGCGCGGCATGTTCAAGGGCAGGTCCAATTCCATTGCGATGTTGGTTCCAAATATACAGCACCCATGGTTCTCATCACTGGCATCGGAGATTGAAAAGATACTTTATGAGAAAAAGTATAAATTCATGCTTTTTTCCACATCCGATGACAAGCAGAGGGAGAAGGAGTGTTTCAAGCTGTTAAAGTCCAATATCGTGGACGGAATCATATGCGGAACAACCACAAGCACAGCAAAGGAATATCAGAGGATAGACAAGCCTATGGTCATGCTGGATTACATGGTGGGAAACAAATTCCCTGTCGTAGTGTCTGACCATAAGATGGGTGGACAGCTTGCTGCCCGGGAATTCATAAACAGTGGATGCAAATACGTCATCCATATATCCGGAATCAGGACTGACAAGAATATCATGTCATTTGAGTGCCATGAGGAACTAGATAGAGTCCTTGCCGAGAATGGGATAAAATCCAGAAGGGTTCCTGTTCAGTGGAATGACTTTGATTTCCAGGGATACTTTGAGATGGCAAAATGCATACTGGAGGAGTATCCTGACGTGGACGGAATATTTGCCGCAGACATGCCGGCGATAGCATTCCTCAAGGCGGCACTTGCCATAGGCAAAAAGATTCCTGATGACCTGGCGATCGTGGCATACGACGGAACGTACATAACCAACGCCAGCACGACAAGGCTCACATCGATACATCAGCCGTACAAGGAGATCGCCCAGGAGGCAGTACGCCAGCTTATGGAGATGATCGACGGACCGGAGGAGGAAGATGATGCCGAAGGACAGGTTGAAAGTGCAACCGCAGATCAGATAGACAGCGCAAAAGAGAGAAACACACATATAGACGGAAATCTTATACTACTTCCGGTGAGCGTAGAAAAAGGCGATACAACTTTATAGTATGATTACGAAAAGAAGTTCATGAAGAGAAAATGAGGTGCCACTCAAAAATCATGAACTTCTTTTTATGTGGATACAAAACATAAGAAACTTACTAAGAGCACAAAATACAAAAATCTATAAATCCCCTATTGACGAAACATGTTTCATATGATAATCTTAGGACAAATGAAACATGTTTCATTTAAGCGCTTATGAAATGTGTTTTATCGGAACAATATGAATGATAGCGAGAATTAACAAGAGGGAAAATTCAAAGCAAGAAAAGGAGAAAAGGTTATGAGAGCAAAGAAATTAGTAGCATGTGCGCTTTCAGCAGCTATGATGCTGGGACTTGCATCTATGACAGGATGTGGTTCAGCAAAGAAGGATTACGATCTGTATATTTACAACACAAAGTCTGAGATTGCAGACAGCATCCAGGATCTGTGCAAGGATTATGAGACAGAGACAGGAGTTAAGGTTAAGGTTTACACATGTGGTACACAGGAGGCCATGGAGACACTCAGATCAGAGATGAATTCCAAGAACTATCCTACACTGTACGCGATAAACCAGGCACAGTTCACAGAGTGGAATGAGGGCGGATTTGTACTTCCATCAACATCAGTAAAGAATGAGGAGTTAAAGTCAATCTACGATTCAATTCCAGAGAGCATGCAGCTCGCAGATGAGAGCGGAGCAAGCTGCGGAATCCCTTACAACGTAGAGGGTTACGGACTTATCGCAGATACACAGATGATATGTGATGTATTTGGACTTGACAACGCAGACGCATTTGTCGCTGATTACAGAAGTGCCAATTATGAAGAGTTCACAGGCATGATCAAGGCAATTGATGATTACATAAACGGCAAGGGTGGCGAGAAGGTTACACTTTCAGGCAATGCATACACCACGGCAAAGGACAAGACAGCCACAACAGAGAACATGAACGGAGTGTTTGCAATCGCAGGCGCTGAGAAGTGGACATATGCAAACCACTATACAAACTACGCACTGAATGCAGTGTTCCCTAACTACAATACAACGGCAGCAGCTACAAAGGAAGATGTTGATAAGCTTGAGGAGCCACTTGTAAAGATGGTTCAGGAGCTTGACATGCTTTCAAGCTACACAGCAGGACCAAGCGGCAAGGTAGAGCGTGGATCAGAGTACATCAACTCAACAGTGACAGGATATGATCAGGCAGTTCAGACATTTGCCGAGGGTAAGGCAATGTTCATCAAGCAGGGTAACTGGGTATACGGAACCATCGCAGGTGTGGATGCAGACAAGGCATCAAGACTCACAATGCTCCCAATGAAGGTTAACCTTGAGCAGAGTGACATCTCAGCTGAGGGCGTTACAGTTGACAAGATGAACAGCTCAATCCCTGAGTTCGTTTCACAGTATTACGTTATCAACAAGAAGGATTCCGAAGAGGAGCAGAAAGCCGCTGAGGACTTCCTTGTATGGCTCTACACATCAGATACAGGAAAAGATTACATCACCAACAAATTTGCATTTGTCCCATTCAACGCAGACGAGAGCGAGAAGCTTGAGAATCCTCTCAGCAATTCACTTGTATACTATATGAGCAATGACCTTGTAATGGGCAATGACTTCGATGCATTCCCTGAGTCATGGGGACTCAATACCATCGGTGCAACTATTCAGGAGCAGTTGTTTACAAATCCTGATCAGTGGGATGAGAACACTATAAGAACAGGTGTGGAAGATGCACTGACAAAGTGGAAGGACAGTATCAAGGAGTAGTAGTTTAAGATATGTCAGATTCCCGATGGGAATCTGACAGGCAGCACCAGCCTTGACCGGATACGGTTCAGATCAGATCAGGCTGGTGCTAAATGTAGGAAAGGAAAAACTATGAAAAGATTTTACAAAAGAAAATTCTGGTTTATGGTTCTGCCTTCTATAGTGTTGTTTCTGCTGGTTATCATAGTTCCTTTTATAGAGGGTGTGATCTACTCCTTCACTGAGTGGAGAGGTTCATACTTCGTAGGTGGGGAGCACTGGTGGAACGCACTGGTGGGACTTAAGAATTATACAAGCATATTCAAGTCAAAGGATTTCCTTCAGTCACTTGGATACACGGCCATATATGCTGTACTTGCAGTAATAGCACAGAATGTTGTCAGTCTTCTTCTGGCACTCATGATCAAGAAGCTCACCAAGGGCAAGGGACTTTTCAGAACGGTACTGTTCCTTCCGTATGTACTTGGAATGCTTGCCATGGGTTATGTATGGCGTTTCATATTTGAAAATGTATTTTCACAGACACTGTTTGGAACAGATGGCGTGGTACATGTAGAGGTGCTCAACAACATGCTTCAGAATCAGTGGAAGGCACTTCTGGCATATGCCATTGTCGGAGTATGGCAGGTTGCAGGTTACTACCTGATAATCTACCTCAACGGACTCAACAATATTTCTGAGGATATTTATGAGGCTGCCAGAATAGATGGAGCCACAGGCTGGACAAGCTTCAGGAAGATCACACTTCCGCTTCTCATGCCTTCATTTACGATAGTTCTCTTCATGTCACTGGCAAACAGCTTCAAGATGCTCGACCTCAATGTTTCACTGACAGAGGGCAATTTCGGAACGACCATGATATCCTACATGATACTGAAAACGGTAAGAGAGAGCTCTCCTCCGGCATACGGAGAGGCGCAGGCACAGGCAGTTATATTCTTCGTTATCATTGCAGTTATATCTATAGCTCAGGTAATGATCACTAAGAGAAAGGAGATCGAATCATAATGGGAGTAAAAGGCAAGATCAAAAGAGCAATCATAGTGGTTATACTCGCTGTATTGGCAATCGTGACCATATTCCCGATATGGTTCCTGATCGTCAATTCATTCAAGGGACAGCAGGAGATAGTAACATCTCCAATAGCTCTCCCGAAGTCGTGGAATCTGGACTATCTGAAGAATGCGGCTGAGCAGATAAATCTCGGCAGCAGCCTGCTTCAGACAGTACTCATAACAGTTGCAGCTGTGGCACTTATCGTGTTCATATCTTCATTTGCCGCATGGGCAATTGCCAGAACAGATTCCAAAGTGGCAAATATACTCTTCATCGCGTACACAGCAGCCATGCTCATACCTTTCCAGTCAGTTATGTACCCATTGGTATCACTTATGGACAAGCTGGGACTCAAGAACACACCGGGTCTGATCCTCATGTACGGAGGCTTTGGAATCAGTATGTCGGTTCTGCTGTACAGAGGATTCATCAAGAGTATTCCGCTGTCACTTGAGGAGGCAGCCATGCTCGATGGAGCAAATATATTCCAGATATACAGATATGTGGTCATGCCGCTCTTAAAGCCGACGACCATGACAGTTGTCATCACAAATGCAGTGTGGATATGGAACGATTACCTTCTTCCATTCCTCGTAATAGGAAATAACGACAAAAAGACGCTCACGCTGAGCTTATACTATGCAAAGAGTCTGTCAGGACAGTACGGAAATCCATGGGAGCTCATCTTCCCTGCAGTACTTCTCTGTATCATCCCTATTGTGATCATATTCATCATTCTTCAGAAGAATATCATCAAGAGATTGACAGCAGGTGCCGTGAAAGGCTAAAATAGTATAAGGAAAAATCAATA
>OKRS01002628.1_pt1 | contig 10112 bp, 10 predicted proteins | sample 1601191 | NCBI WGS metagenome assembly OKRS01 (sample SAMEA3541509, study PRJEB24748) | human gut metagenome | biome: human gut; feature: human-associated habitat; material: faeces | place: China | collected 2012 | reverse complement strand
GTTCTTGTTGAAAACTTTTTTTCATTCGTTTTAATTCCCTGGAGTTTATAACCGATAATATTGGAATACCAATATGCTTTTGCAGATAGATATTCACAAGCGAATCTTAATCTGTATTCCATGAATCCGAAACATGTCGGTATAGAATACTTCTGATTCTTTTTATCGTTTACTCTGTCGGCTATATTTTTAAACAGATTAGATATTGTTTTTTCACCTAATCTTAATATAACCTTAGACACATAATTTTTGTTAAAATCTAATCTTTCATCTGATAACTGACTTTTTTTATAACCTTTTAATGAATAATCTCTGATCATTTCCTCTACGAGAGTATTCATCTGGTTTGTATAGGATTCTAAGTCTTTAGCAGAGAATTTCCCTTTCTTTGCAATATCATTACCTATCTTTTTATAGAGTTTATACATATCTGTGTACTTTTTACGATATTGCTTTATATTCTCAGAAGTGGAACCCTCTTGCAATACAGTTCGTAGAGTTCGCGGCGCGAACTCTTCTTTTACTTTAGCCGAACCTGAACCGTTCTGATTAGACGGAGTATTTACGCTTTTAGCTGCACTTGACGGATTAGAAGAAGCGGTTTTTCCGTTTTTTATGTTTCCGTTTGTGCTGCCACCTTCTGCAGATACTTTGGCATTAATAACCTCTATAGCATTAGCAGTAGTAATCATATTAGAATACAATCTGCTTTCGTCAATGCCGTCAGCTTTCTTACCAATAGCTCTGCGCCATTCTTCAAAGGTAATACCATTGCTTTGGAATTTAACCAGTTCGTGATTCTCCATCTTGACTTTGGTGTCAAGATTGATTTCGTTAAATTCAAATTTAACGATGTCGTCCATATTCATAATCGGATTATATCCGCCTTCAAGCAATAGCTCATTGAATATTCCGGTTTCAATAAATATGGATATCATGTTCTGGAAGTATTTAACAGTATCATGCATAATGCCTTCCATTGAGTCGGCATCCTGTTTGGAACCGCCACGGCCCATCATAGCTTCAGAAGTATTTAAAGCTGTAAATACACGTTTCTCATAATAATTAAGGTAGACACTTAAATCAATTGCTTTACCGTCTGCACCTACTGCTATGAATTGTGTTCTTTCATTGGTAACAATGACACCATCCATAGGCATTTTGTTGATCTGATCCTGAGCTTCAGAAATTTCCTGGTTTGTAGCCATCATATTCTGTTCAGGCAAACCGATCTTCATCTGGTAAAGAGGAATAGCAAATCTATAAATTAAAGATAAAGTGCTGCCCTCAATTTTTCTTAGAATCTTAACATCTTCAAGGGCCGATATAACTCTAGGCGTACCGAAGTTATTTGAGGCATCTCTGTCTGCATAGAAGTGTACGACATCTTCTGCATTAAATGTCTGTTCTTCAGTGCCGGCAATCTTATATTGTGTTATAGTACCACTAGAATCTCTTTTGATTTCCATGATAGTAGGATCGGCACGGAAGTAACCGCCTACAGGTTTTTTAGACAATACAGATTTAACCTGGAAGCCGCCCTGAATTTTTTCTACTCTAGATTTAACCCAAAAAGAGTTAGAGTAATAAATCATGTCGCGCGCGATTTCCTGAAGCATTATATCAAACGGAATACCAGTACCGAATTCCATAAGTTTAATACGCTGCTGCAGATATTCGACGGCCGCTTCGTTATTACTCGTGATCTTGTAACCAGCTTTGAAAATAAGCTGATACATTTTGTCTAATGCTACTTTTATATATGAGTCTGTCTCTATGGCTGACTTGACTTCTGCCAAGTCATTCTCAGGAGGAGAGAAATCATCACTCTCTGAATCCCAACCGACATGCTTGATAATAAAATTCTTTAAGTTGGCATTAGTTATCTGTGAGGAAGAAGAGGATGCTTCTTTGAAAACATTAAATTGTGACAAAATTTGATTTGTAACCTTTTTTATGTTAAAGTTCAAAAATTCTCTCCTCCTTTATTTTTTAATTTTTGTTGCTTTGTCTATCTTGGCATTTATGGTAGCCGAGACATCAAGCTTACTATTATCTTTTTTAGACGTATTTGTAGTATTGGTAGTGGTAGTTTTATTAGTAGAATTAGTAAAAGTGCCGCCGCCACTAGTATTTACATCTTGTTGCGTAAGCTCTACCATTGAGTTGTCGCTAGGATTATCGTATTGCGTACTTTCATAATCTTTTCTAGCATATATATTAACATCCTGAGTCAACAAATAGCACTTGGCTACATGAGACTTTAATGTCGCTTTTAAAATATCGTCGGCAACAGTAACGGCACTGTTTAAAAACCTATACATGTTAATCTTGGATTTCATGTATTTGTTGTCGTATTCTTTTCTTGTTTCTTCGAGGATATTACGTTTATACATATCTGTAAAATTACTCAGGCCGATGTCGTATTCTTCTTTGTAATATCTAACACGTTCCTGGGCAACTACGTCAAAAGCCGTCATTATTGCCAACGACATATTTACGCCATGAGTCTTGGCGAATTTTCTATTCTTCTCATCAACGATTGTCTGATTTCTGACGATAGTGTCGTGAAGATGTTTGTCATCGGTATCGACTCCGGTAATGGACTCTCCTTCATAATCAAGATTAAGATATGAAACGCTGTCGAGTCCTACTTCTCCCATTACTGTCATAAGCGGATAAATGTAGTCTTGCATAGCATTATTTAATTTATAGGCGAATTCTTCTTTGATTTTTACAGAATCCATTAAATACTGTTCGTTTGCAAGTTCTGCATCGTCTTTGCGTCTTACAACATTAATAGTAATATCTATCGGATCGGGTTCTTCCCAGACCCACTCTTCATCGCCACTTTCGTCTTCATCGTCAGTGCCTTCAGCTTTCGTACCACTTGGATACGAATCTACTAGCACTTTGTTTTCTTTGTCTTCTTTGTCTTTGTTGATGATTTTTTGCAGCTCGTCTTTTTTTGTGACATTATCTAATAATTCCTTATCTACTATATCTAAAATAATAGCAGCCGTCTTTTCTGGCAGCAAAGTTATGACACTACGGATTTTTAGAAGATCTTCTTCGACCTGTTGGGCGCGATTGTATATATCTTCAATTTCTGTTGTGTTTTCAGATACTGGTTGTGTACTTCCTGAATCTGAAGGATGGACAACAGCACCATCGGTATCATAATGTCTGTCGATACTTATATCCGGCTTATAAAATATATTCTGTTTAACGTCTTCGTTGTTCATATATTTTTATATTAAAATATCGAACCAAAATATTATTACCACGAACTCCTAAAACTATTATTTTTAAAGGAACTTCTTGAACCCCAGTTAGAATTTCTTCCGCTGTTAGGCTTAACAAAGTTCTTTGTAGGTTTGGGGTTTGGCATTTTATAATAACTTGGTCTGTCTCCTCTGAGTTCTGTAGGATCAATCTCAACGTTTTTCCATGGATTTTTAAAGCTGTTATTGCTTTTCATGGTGGCCAAATCTTTTTGTGCCAATCTTTCATGGAATCCGGCCGGAGCGAATAATATCTTACTCGTCATCTCTATTTCCTTGATCTGGCCAGTCAGATTAGGAAATTCCATAACAAACGCCAAATAAGCTAATCCCAAAGCATCTATAAAGTGTTCGTTCTTACTTGTATAAACAGGAACACCGCTCTGAGATATTCTCTCTACTTCGTAGTCAACTAATTGTTTATGTAATACATCATCATAAGGAGATAAAATCATACGGCTCCGCTCGAAAGCTATAATAAGCTGATTAACCATAAATGGTTTAAGCGGCTCATCATGAAAAGACTTTTGAGCAGCGTCCGGCACCGAAATTTTTTCTTTAAACTGAAAACCTTTTACTTTATTATTGAGTCCTGATGCAGGATCTTCTTCACCAAGAATATGAAGACGCTCTATCTGATATTCCGATTCATTATTAACCTGAAGTTTTTTATCTTCAGCTCCGGAGGTTTTCCTCATTTTCATCGACTAGTCTTTTCCAGTCCGGTCTAGCGTACATTTTTATCACTATTAAAACCACAATGATAACGGAGTCTCTTGGGAATATTATATCTTTTCAATTCCTACGCGTTGCCCCTGACTATGATTCTCATAGCCTTCGGTTCGGATTAGCATATCTTAATAAAATTAAGACTTAGCCTTCCCGTTTAATTCTCCGTTCGTGATCTAATTTCTTCTGTGGTAGTTGAAATTAGACGGCAAAAAATTCACCCGCGCCCCTATCAACATATATCCATGACGGATTATATATTTTATTGAGGTCTACTATCATATTTACAGCCGTATCATAACTGTATTCTGATTTAGGCACTTCTATTCTCTTGGTAACTCTAAATTTATTGAAATCCTGGTCAAAGTCTAAAATAACTATAGATGACGAGGCTTGGTACTTCATTTTACTTTAATAGACTATATCATTAACCGTTCTGGTTACTGATTTTTTATTAGTAGTCGTTGAACGTTCTTAATTGAATTAAGCTTCGCTGCTGATTGGATTTATATAAATCTTTCCAGCAATTTAATCAGTTTTTATCTATACCATTCCTAGTATAGTGGACAAGTATCGTTTTTTATCCCAGTCGCTAAATAGACTATATCTTCATCTTATAAAACATAAGAGTTTGATTTTTGTGTAGTCGTTGAACCTTGCTAATAAAATTAACCTTGGCTGCTGATCAGTTATATTTCAAACTTTCCAGCAATTTATCAAATGCTTGAATTTATATCGCTATAAATCGGGGCCGACTATTTTTTGACCCCCATAGTTCTAAAGATATTTCTTTTAAATTTTCCATTTACAGGTAAATACATAATTGGCATTTCTTCGCCAGTTCTAGCTAATTGCATTTCCTGTACTTTGCTTAATTCATTATAAGCATAGTTATCGAAAGTTCTGGCTCTATCGACATCTTCTTTATTAAATACGCCAGTATCTTGTGGGCCAAATTCAGCTAATACTTCGTGAATATAGCCAAGTTCAGACAGTTCGGCTCTAAATTCGGCTTCCATCTGATCTGACCAGTTAGGATTATGCAGACTTGGATGATAATGTCTGCTATATCCTATAGACGGATTAGTACAGATTTTCCAGAAATCGCTACGTCTACCAGTCGGAGTAGAGGAGACTACCATACGAATATCTTCTCTCTCGGCTGCAAGCATCGAGATGTTTTCGAAGTCACCTTCGGCTAAATAATCCATCTCGTCGCACGCAATCATATTAGCTCTCTGACCACGGACACTGGCACCGCCTGTACCACTTGAACTGCTCATTGTAAAGCCGATTATCTTAGAGTTACGTTGAAATTCTATCCAATATGGGTTCTTAGTGCTTCTGACTAATTTTTTCTTTAACAGTGGAGAACCATTTACAAGTTCCATTAATCTATTAAAAATTAGTCGGATTTGGTTTTCATAAGGAGCTACGAATATAAAAACATATTCCGGATTAGTGTTTACTTGGAATAATGCTTCTACACACATGACCTCCGTGTTATGAACAATAATATCGTTAGCTACAAAATTGTGATATTCAGGGACACTTAGGTCATATGTCTGGTAATATCCGATAGAATATTTATCTGTAATGGTCATAGAAAAAACTGTTTTTCCATTATTGTCTATGGTGGCTAATTTATCTCCGATATTTAAATCATCAATTTCAATAAATTCGCCGCGCCCAGTTTTTTTATTCAATCTGTAAATCGGATGATTACCGGTAGCATCTAAGTGATTTACACCTCCGTTGACTTCTACTCTAAAAACTTCCTTTGTTCCGTTATCAAGAACGGGACAATTAGTTTGAATGTGAAGTTTATCGTTATCATTAATATCGATACAATAAACGTCGGCGCACCCTTTTTTATAAAGTTCTTCTACGGTATAAGTATTGCCATCAGGACTTTTTATTTTTACCCATCCTGGTAGACATTTACCAATACGTCTTCCACATTGATATACTTTTTTTCTGCTAGTATCTCTAAGCATTTCTGCTTGATACCATCTTGCAGTCCATGGTACATATTTTTTTAGGGCATTATCATAAGTTATAATATGAGTTTTAGCCCATAGAACAGGATCGTTCATTATTGTTTTTAATTTTTCCTGTTCTACCTTAGATAGAGATTTTGTTTCCATATTTTAATTGTAAGCTATATATAAAAAATAAGAGGTAGCCAATAAGACTTATAAAAAGTCTCGGCGGCCACCTCTTATTTTTTTATTTAATTACTCTTTAGAAGCAGTATTCTCTCCGTCAGCAATTTCCAGTTCACCGGATTGAGAAGCAACAGACTTCTCAATATCACGATAGGATGCCATAAGGGTAGACATAGCTTCAGTAATTACTTCCTGAACGTCAGTCACAAAAGTATTTACTTCTTCAATTACAGTATAGATATTATCGGTAGTACCTTTAAAAGTGTACTCTTCGCTGAAAGAAGTAACGTCGGTATCAATCAATACAGAAGTATCAGAAACGTTATAGGTTTTTTCTAAAGCAATTTTGGGCGCGCCCAGAATTTTAATAGCCTTACGTTCGTTAACAGTCAGATTGGTTAGAGACAAAGAAACAGTGATTTGGCTCTCAGAAATAGATTTGTAGAATTTTAATTTCATAGTTATGAAAAATCCCTTTCGACTATTTTTTTCTTATAGCGTTCGTAGAGTTCGCGGCGCGAACTCTTTGTAATAAGAAAACAACTATGGAAATCAGTTCGTACAGTTCGCGGCGCGAACTCTTTCTCTAATTTCCATATTATTAATTACTTAATAACTTAACGGTTGTTGACCATATAGTTGAGCATTAGATTGCTGACCGCGAGAGCTAGAAAGACCTAACACTAGAGCTCCGGCAGTTACGGCAGTACCGACAGCTAAAGCAGCTTTGCCGTGTCCTAATCCCTTAGATTTAGTATTTGAACCGCCAGGTTTAAACATATCTCCTAATTCTTCTACTGTATATCGTCGTGGGTCTAGATTTGAACGTCTAGCTTGCTCTTCTAACCCATTAACATAGGATTCGTAATTTTTCCCGCCTATTTTGTAAGATTTTTCCGGTTTAAATACTCCATAACGCTCCTCGACGGCCTCGTCGGTAAAATTTTCAAGATGTGAATTTCTTGCTGTTTTTGTTGCTCCATCAGACTCAGATATTGGGACTTTTCCTTTTATACCTCGCACCGACGGTTCAATATCAAACCCATATAGTTCTGCTACTTGTTCATCTGATAAGTTTTCAAGTCCAGTATTGGAAACGAAATTTTTTTTGTCTTTTCCTAGCTCCGCACCTGCATTGCCTTGTCTTGCGTCAGTTATCCTGTCGATTATTGTGCCATTTTTATTGGCATTATTTACGATTTCATTTCTGTTTGTCCAAAAATCATTGTCTGACGAAGATTGAGTGATAAAAGTATTAGAAAAATTATCTTTGGTCCAATTTGCTTCTTCTAATAAATTATATGTTGCATTAGCTAGATTGTTATTTGTACTTAATCCATTTAATGTGTTATTAAATGTAGCTAATGCTTTTTCTCTATCAGTCAATGAAAGTTTTTCATAGGCATCTTTAAACGATCTATTTGTTATTTTATTTTGAGTAATAAAATCTTCAAAATTACTTTGCAAATTGGTTCTATCAATTGAATTTAAAAATTCAACGTGATTTTTAGATCGCTTACTTCCATAAATTGTTGATGCCAAAGAACGACTATTCGTATTTTGTAAATCATTAATTACCGATGTTATGGCGTTTTGTTTATACTCTCCACCACTGTTATACAACGCTGATAAAGCATTAAATGCCTTCTTTTTATCCCTATTTGAAAAATTAGATATGCCTTTTGTAAACGATGCATTCGTTATGCCATACTTAGAATATAGTTCGTTTAGTTGATTTTCGTCAAATGCTGTCATCTATTTCACCTCTCTTTATCTATGTAAGAATTGGGCTTCGTTACCCATCATTGTCTGCTGTAAATTATATTTAGACTGTTGGGCCAAAGCTAATCCAGCTTGCCTCATAGTATATATCTGAGGTCCATCTACAAATGTATAGTTTCTAAAAGGAGTTTGATTTCTATTATCTCTATCCATTTGTCTTAGTTTCATAGAAGCATTTTCGTATGCTGCTACACCGCCTTGGGCTAGAGCTGATAATCCAGCATAAGCCATATAAGGACCAGCTCCAACCAACTCAGGTATAAGAAAATTCATGCCGGCCGATGCTACTGCTTCTCCGATTCCGGCTCCTTCATCTCTAGCATCTTTATAATCCATTAGGCCAAATCCGACGCTAAGAACAGAACCCCAGCCAATACTGCCTCCGCCTATACCTTTAGATTCTTTCGGTAAGGCTGGTTTGCCACCTCTGCTACCGACATTGGATCCGTATCTGCCTTCTAATGCGCTTGCATAAGTACCGATCGAATTCGCATTAAAATTAGGTGCCTTGTATTTCATTTATTTCTATCCTCGTCTGTTGTTATTCAAAGCAAAAACTAGGTCGCCGCCCGCTCCGTAAGTTTCGGCCTGTCTTGCAGTATAGTTATCCATTGAAGGACCGTCCATTATAGGAGTAGAAGTAGCAAAGCCTGACGGAGTTCCTTTATATATATCTTCTTCCATCTGAGCCATACCGGCAGCTATCATTCCTAAACCTATAAGTTTGGCGGCGAATTTGCCTTTTTTATTTAGGCCTACGCCGCCAATTAAATTATCATGTTTCTCTTTATTTACTTCAAAAAATGTCTTGGCTATAGAATCTCCGATGCCTACAGTCGTACCGGCAATTGCTTTAGCGGAACCCTTAACAGCTCCTATTGTAGCTTCACCCGTAGCTTCTAGTCCGGCTTTACCTATTTTTCCAACCATCTTGGCGCCATTTTTAGCGTGTTCAAAATTATCTTTTGTGGCATAATCTGTCAGCTTATAAGCTGTATACCCCAGTCCTGCAGTTGCAATTCCTACGGTAGCACCAAAACTTGCACTTTCTCCAATGCTATCGTATTGTTGATCGGCATTGGATTCTGCCACTCCATACCAGGCACCGGCTGCAGCTAACATACCAATATGACCGGCAGCCATTAATCCTCCGACTTTACTTACATCCATAATAATGCCTTAAATAAATGGAATACCGGGGATATCAAAATTGCCATTTTTATCGGTTAAAGCACCACGAGCCGCACCACCGACTGCACTTAAAGCTGTTCCGGCAGCCCAGACTGATCCGGCCAATTTACCCCAACGAGTTTTTCTAACTGCTTTTGCGCCTTTTGTTCCTTGTGCAACTTCTTCGCCTGCATCGTTTATATATTTATTGGTCTTTTCAGTAAAAGTATCTCGCCAAGCTTTTGATAGTCCTTGTCCACCATTAATCATTCTAGCAGCTACTTCCGGAATACCAGTAAAAGAATTGATGGCTTGATTAGAATGAAGAATACCGCCTTGCTCATTCCATTTAGCCATATTTCTTAAATTATCATCTGTTAATGCATCCCAGGCTTGTCTTCCTATCCAAGGTTTTGATTCATCTGCCATAATTAAAAGTTTCTCCTTCTTCTATCGTTCATTATTCCAATAATGGAATTATTGTTAGCCATATCTCTAAAAGTTTTCATAGTCGACTCTTTGGCCATAGAAGTCGCTGAAAAATTTCCGGCCTGATTCCAACCCATTACACTAGCATCGCTATGAGGAATATTAGTATAATTCTCAAACGGTTGCTGTACAAACATGGGTGGGGGAGGCATTACTCTTGTTTTATCTTCATCTACGCCTCTATAAGTAGACATAGGTTTAATACTCTGAGGTAAATTAAATACAAACATTTTATTTTTAATCCTCTTGATTATCTAGATCTTTAAATTTTTCCGGCCGCTTTTCTACGTCCAGGAAGTTAGACTGGCTTATCATAGCCATAATAGTCGCTTCATCATCCTGAACATCGGGCGGCAGACCTTTTTTCGATTTTCGTGTAGCCAGTAAGTCATCCAATAGGCTTTGTCTTCGCTTACTCATTCTCTCCCAAGCATCATAATATCTTGAAACTACCGGTTGAGTATAAGTATCGCCCTGGTCGTTTACTCCG
>OKRS01002626.1_pt1 | contig 10126 bp, 9 predicted proteins | sample 1601191 | NCBI WGS metagenome assembly OKRS01 (sample SAMEA3541509, study PRJEB24748) | human gut metagenome | biome: human gut; feature: human-associated habitat; material: faeces | place: China | collected 2012 | reverse complement strand
TGCTGCTGAACTGCCGCACCCCGCAGAGCTACTGCACCGCCCCGGGGCAAAGCTGCTGGCATCATTATTGGGTGCATCTGGACGGCGCAGGGGTGGCTGCCATGGAGCCGCTGCTGCTTCCTGGCAAAAAACTGACCCCGGTGCAGCTCACCGGGGTCAAGATGCAGGAATATTTTGAAATGCTTTTAGGGCAGATGGAGCACAGCACCGTGGACAGCATGGTGACCACCGGGCTGGCGCTGCACGAGATGCTGGCGCTGTGCGCCCGGAGCATTCTTGCAGAAGCTGAAACCACCAGCACACGGCAGGTCATTTTGCAGGCAGTGGAGACCATACGCAAACATTACCAGCAGGAACTTTGCCTTGCCGACCTGCTGGCAGAGGCACACATGAGCAAAAGTTATTTTCTGCGGCTGTTCCGGCGGTATATGGGCACGACACCGTATAATTATCTGGTCAACTTCCGCATTACACAGGCAAAGGAACTGCTTGTCCTCACCGACCACAGCGTCGGCGAAATTGCACAGAAGGTAGGCTTTGGGGATGCCAGCAATTTTTCCACCCGCTTTGCAAAAGCCACCGGGCAAAGCCCTCTGCAATACCGCAAAAGGGCGTTGAAGCCGCAGGAGGGCACAAGGTGAACAAAGGTTCTTGACCTTTTTGCCGGAGCCATACTGTATGTGGTGGTGTAGGAACTGATCCCGGAAATAGGGCTTTATGGAGGCGGAATCTTTTCCGCAGGGGAAAAGCGTGGTATACTGAACGCAATGAACCGGAACGGATCAAAGAAAGATGAGGACTGTGAAATGAACATCAAAGAACGGGCAGCACAGGCTGCCGCATGGAAAGCTGCCGGACAGTGCAACTGCGCGCAGGCGGTGCTGAAAGCATTTGAGGATAAGCTGCCGGTGGATGCCGACACCCTGATGAAGCTGGGCGCAGGCTATGCCGCCGGTATGGGCTGCATGGAAAGCACCTGCGGTGCACTCATCGGCGCAGTGATGGTGGCGGGTGCTGCCACCGACGGCAAGGGCACGCCCCGCATTTCCAAGGAACTGCTGCAAAACTTTCAGGAAAAATGCGGCGCTACCATTTGTAAAGACCTGAAGGGTGTGGAGACCGGTGCACCGCTGTGCCCCTGCCCGGAGTGCGTCCGTAACGCTGTGCTGGCACTGGGCGAGGTGCTGGGGGAGTAAGATGAAAAAAGTCTTGTTTATTTGCCACGGCAATATCTTTGAAAACGCAAAATAATAACGATGATAAATTAAAATCATGTGTTTTGTGTGGCTTACTACACCACAATTACACCATTTTATAAGAGCCTTGAATGACGAAAAATGGCACCCGCTTTTTAGAAGCAGGTGCCATTTTTGCGTCCGGGAATATTGAAGAATCATGAACCCGCTGATGGTTTCTGAGAGAGTCAGACAGTCAGCGGCTTTATTGTTAACGAAAAATATAGGTGTAGCAACCATCCATCTGCTGTATTCGTAGGAGCAGTAGGTGGACGGTCTTTTACTTATGCATGAAAGTAATTATGAAGCAACTGTAGCTGTCGTTATGAAATATATGGAAAGACGAGGTAGCACCACTCTGATAAGCTCGATGTTTGATAAAGGTACTATGACTACCGTTCGTGTAGTTCTGAAAAAACTAGTATCAGTGCACAAAAATGAGATGGGAAACAAAAGGAAAACTGAATGCTAAAGAGGTTACAATATGATTACAAGGAAACGAAAACAACGAAAAATAATAGCAGGTTGCACATTGAAATTGGAAATCTATAATGAAATATGCACAAATTGAAAGGAAACCGTTTCCCTATTTCTTTGTTGACGTTGGTGATTGGGAGTGTTACTCTGTAGATGTTAGGGATGCGCATCAAAAAAATCTCGAAAACTCTTTACCTTATGAAAGAAGGAAACAAATATGAGCAGAGTAAAACACTTGTTTGCAGTTGCGCTGGCGGCATTGATGCTGTGTCTGCTTATGCCGATTACTGCGTTTGCAGAGGAAGCATCCGATGGAAAAATGCTCATTTATGCCAAACTTCCGTCTGACTGGTCGGCCCCGCATCTGTGGGCATGGGCAGACGATGGCACGAATGCATTTGATGCATGGCCCGGTGGCGAGATGGAAGCAGACAGCAACAACGACGGTTGGTATTACTGCTGGATTCCTGAAAACACAAACAACATTATCATCAATGCGAACGAAGCAGCGGTTCAGACCGGTGACTACAAGCTAGAAAACAAAAATGCTTGGGTCACTGTGACCGATGCAGAAAATGTAGAAATCAGTTATGATGCACAGACTACTGGAGATCTACCAGAGTATGTAGAAAAGTTTAAGATTCATGCGCAGGTTCCCGATGATTGGCAGGATGTCTGTCTGTGGGCATGGTCCGCACCGGATGGTAAGAACGCATTTGATGCATGGCCCGGCAAAGCGATGACCAAAGGTGAAGATGGCTGGTATACTGCCAGTGCACCCGTTTGGGTGAATAGCATTATTGTCAACGGCAACAGTGGTGATGTGAAGACGGAGGATATCTCCATCGATGCGGCCGAAGTGTGGGTTACAGTTTCTGAGGATGGTACATCCGACTTTACTTACAATGATCCGAATGCTCCTGTTGCAGAAGATATTACCGTTCATGTAAAGGCTCCTGCCGACTGGAGCGAGCCGCATCTGTGGGCATGGTCCGCACCGGACGGTACGAACGCATTCTCTTCCTGGCCGGGCGAAGCCTTGCAGGAGGGGGAAGATGGTTGGCTGACGCTTTCTGTTCCCGGCTGGGTTAACAGCATTATCGTGAATGCCAATGAGGGCGGCATTCAGACCAGTGACCTCAGTGTGGACACGGGAAAGGATCTTTGGATTGTAGTAACCGATGCAGAAAATGCAGAGGTTACCTATGAGGCTCCTGCTGCAGAGAGTGAGCCTACGGTTGCAGCGGAACCTGCAGAAACCAAGTCCAACACAATGCCGATTGCAATTGTCGTTGTTGTGGTGATTGCTGCTGTGGCAGGCGGCGTGGTCGTTTCCAAAAAGAAAAAGTAATCTTCAGAGAAAAATATAGAGTACGGGCTGAACGGCCCGTACTCCTTATTTGATATGATTAGAAAGGCAGGTATTCCATGAAACGCCTGATAGCAGGATTTTTAAGTGTATGTGTGGCGGTATCGCTGCTGATGACCGGCTGCTCGTCGGGCGGTACGGGTAATGCTTCACAGACAGATGGCCCGGTTACCATCACGATTTGGCACGACAAAGAAGATGAAGTCGCGCAGGCACTACAAGCTGAGTTAGATACGCTTGCCCCGGATATCGTGGTAAAACTGGAAAAGAAAGACGGTTTGACTGATTCGCTGAAGATGGTCGGCAACGATCCGAAATCTGCCCCCGATATGTACTTCTTTGCACATGATAAAATCGGCGTATACGCCGAAATGGGCATTCTCGCACCTATAACGGATTTCGTCGATAAAAGCACCTTGGATCAGTACATTCCGATGACCGTTGAGGCTGCTACTTATAAGGGAGAAGTGTACCAGCTTCCACTTTACTTTGAAACTCTGCTCTATATGTACAACAGGCGCTATATGAGTGATGACGAGGTGCCCTCGACCACAGAAGAACTGTACAAGTATATGCAGGAAAACACGAAGGGCGGGCATTACGGCTTTGTGGAACAGCACAGCACGGCGTACTACGCTGCAGGTTGGCTCCATGCATTTGGCGGTTACATTCTGAACGAAAACGGCGAACCCGGCCTCGATGATGAGAACACTATCAAGGCACTTGAATACCACAAAAAGTTTGTGGAACTTATGCCTACCGAAGGTGAGTATTCCACCGTGAACACGCTGTTCCGCGAGGGCAAAGCGCACTCTACCATTGGCGGACCGTGGCTGGTTCCTACAGCGCGTGAGAGCGGTATTGATTTAGGTATTGCGCCAATGCCTACCGTGGATGAGACAGGCAATAAAATTGCACCGTATTCCGGTGTGCAGGGTGTCCATGTGCTGAAAGTTGCAGCCGAGCGTAAGCATGATGCAATCGCAAAGGTTTTGCAGGTGCTGACAAATGATTCTGTTGGCATTGCTATGGCAAAAGCAAGTGGCTGTGCCCCTGCAAAACAGAGCTGCTATGATGACCCTACCATCAGTGGTGACGACATGGTTATGGCTATGTACGATACGGCGCAGGATGCGGTTCCTATGCCGAATGTGCCTGAAATGGACGTTATGTGGACAGTTACAGAAAATCTGCTGGTAGATGTTAACATGAGCGGAAAAGACGTTCGTAGCAGCGCACAGGCTGCCCAGAAGCAGGCGGAGAACCTTATTAAACAGATGCAGTGATGCGGAAAGGCCGCACTATGAAAAATCACAAAAAAGAAACGTTTTGGGCTTATTTATGCAGTGCCCCTTCGTTGCTTTTGATCTTGCTGATCGTTGTATTCCCAATCCTGTACACAGCGTACATCTCCTTTACAAACATGAACGTTTACCATTGGTTCAACTTCTCGTTTGTAGGGCTGAAGAATTATAAAGATGCACTGTTCGTTTTCGACTCAGGTTTTTTAGCAGCATTGCTTCGTACCATACTGTGGACTGTGCTAAACATGGTACTACAGTTGGTGATTGCTTTCGTGCTGGCAAGTCTGTTGAATATACAGAACTTTAAGGGGAGGCGGGTCTACAAGACTCTGCTTATGATTCCTTGGGCTATGCCGGGCTATGTGTCGATTCTGCTCTGGAAAACAGGTATTTTTAATTCGCAGTTTGGCTTGCTGAACCAGTGGATGCAGAAGCTTGGACTGGCAACAGTACGCTGGCTAGCGAATGATGTTTCAGCATTTATCTGCTGCACAGTTGTTAACCTTTGGTTGGCGCTACCGTTCATGATTATGATTATGGATGGTGCCCTGCAAGCTGTGGATCATAGTTGCTATGAGAGTGCAATCCTCGACGGTGCAAACTGGTTCCAAAGGGCATACTTTATTACGATTCCTGCGATTCGCCCAATCATTGCTCCATCGGTGTTGATCACAGTGTTTACAACCTTCAAACAATTCGATGTGGTGTACCTGTTGACACAACAGGCAGGCGCAAAAACAGGCGCTAACATTCACACAATCCTGACTTATGCCTACGAGAATGCCTTTATCACAAACAATTACGGATACAGCTCTGCAATCTCTATCCTGATTTTTGTCATTTTGATTCTGTTCTCGATGACAACCAGCCGCAAAGCAAAGGAGGGGTAACAGATGACGAGACACCAAAAGCGTATGCTCAAACAGGCAATCCAGCAAGTCGGCCTGCATATTTTGTTCATCGTGATTTGTTTCGTCACGTTGATCCCGATTTTGTACGCACTGTCAGTTTCTTTGAATGCAGACAACAGCCTTGTAAGCTCTGACTTTCGCTTTATCCCAAAGAACTTCACATTACGAAATTATGTTGCAGTTTTTACTGAAGAACCCGTCATGCTGTGGTTCAAAAACAGTATGACGCTGGCGGTGGTTACGGTTCTTATTTCACTGACAGCGTCAATCCCTGCTGCTTATGCATTTTCCCGGATGCACTTTAAAGGGCGCAAGCCGATTCTGAAACAGTTGGTTCTGCTATACTCTTTTCCCTCTGTCCTTTCCATGTTTGCGATTTATACGTTGCTGCGCCCTCTGGGGCTGATTAACAGCAAAGTCGGGTTGATTCTGATTTATACCGGAACTATGGCCGAGTTTGCACTACTGAATATGAAAGGGTACTTTGATACGATACCGCGCGAAATCGAGGAAGCGGCGGAAATAGACGGCGCAAGCGGCATCCAACTTGTCACGCGTATTGTTCTTCCGTTGGCGCGCCCTAGCATCTTGGTCACGGCGGTTATGATCTTGATTTATGTCTGGAACGAATATCTCTTTGCAACGACCTTTATGACAGGTGCCGAGAATTATACACTCGCAGCCGGATTGTACTCTTTGCAGGCAACGGAAATGAGCGGAAGCTGGCCTATTTTTGCAGCTGCTTCCCTGGTGGTCAGCTTGCCGATTCTGATTGTGTTCTTTGCAGTACAGCGTCATATGACTTCCGGTTTGACTGCCGGTGGTGTCAAGGGTTGAGTGCCTCAAAATGGGAGATGACACAATGAAATTTGAAGCCATCCAGCATATCCCGATGTCACAGCAGGCACACGGGATCGATCCAAACCATGTTGTGTTTCGGCTGCGTGCCGGGCGTGATGATCTAAAGCACTGCACGCTGTTTTATGCAGATCGTGCCTGCCGTCTGACACCGGTTATTTTCTCGTCCGTAGAGATGCAGGTTGAGGCGCAAGACGAATGGTTTGATTATTTCCAAGTTATCTTGGAAAGTCCTTATAAGCGCATCTGCTATTATTTTGAACTCGATGATGGAACACAGAAATTGCTGTATTATGGCGACTTTTTTACAGATCACCGCGTAGATGATCGCTCGGAATACTACCAACTTCCGTTTAATCATCCAGCAGACATTGCGGCACCGCCCGAATGGGCGCAAGACGCAGTGGTTTACAATATCTTCCCAGACAGTTTCGCCACAAGTCATCGCTTTATTTCAGGAAAGACATCTGAAAAAGAGTGGAACGGCCAGATTACGCACGGGAAACTCGGTGGAACTTTACGCGGTGTGATTGAGAATTTGGATTATATTCAGGAACTGGGGGCTACCTGCATATACCTGAATCCGATTTTTGCAGCAGGGGAGTACCATAAATACGATTTGCTGGATTATCATCACATCGATCCCTGCTTCGGCACGGATGAGGATTTTCGGCAGTTGGTCAACGACTGTCATGCACGGGGAATGCGTGTTATTATTGATGGCGTATTCAACCATGTAGGGTGGAATTTTTTCGCCTTTGACGATGTAGTGCGTAATGGTGAAACCTCGAAATATAAAAACTGGTTTTACCATCTTCAGTTTCCCGTGGAGAAACCGGAAAATCCTGAAACTTATCCGACCTATGAATGCTTCGGCTATGAGCGTATGATGCCCAAAACCAACACCTGCAACCCGGAGGTGCAGAATTATTTCTGCGAGGTAGGGCGCTATTGGGTGCGAGAATTTGACATTGATGGCTGGCGCTTGGACGTTGCTAGCGAGATCAACGATGGGTTCTGGCGTGCATTTCGGCAAGCGGTGAAGGAGGAAAAGCCAGAGTGCATCCTCATTGGAGAAGTTTGGGAGACCGCCCAGCACTGGCTGAATGGCGACATTTTCGATTCCACCATGAATTACGATTTCCGCAAGCATTGCCGCCGTTTCTTTGCTGAGCAAAGCATCGATGCAGCGGAATTTGATGCCCGTGTGAGCAATATGAGGATGCGGTATAAACTTCCAGTGCTGTATGCTCAGCTTAACCTACTGGACAGCCACGATGTGAGCCGCTTTTATTCACTGTGCGAAAAAGACCCGGCAAGAATGCAACTCGCTGTGCTTTTCCAGATGACCTTTACAGGGATTCCGTCTGTCTTTTATGGCGATGAACGTGGCATTTATGGATTGCTGGAAGCAGAGTACCGCCACGAAATGACATGGTCGCAGGAGCCACCGGCCTTAGCAGACTTTTATAAAAAGGCGATGCACCTGAGAACGGAACATCCTGCCCTTTGCAGAGGCGGCTACCATACCGTTGAGGCTGGAAAGAAAAAAGGACTGTATGGTTATGAACGCGCTGATGAAAAGGAAAAAATAACGGTGTTTCTTAACAATCAAATCATATCTGCTGACCTTCCTACAATAGAAGGGAAAATTTTGTGGCAGCAGGGCTATGAGGCGGAGATCAACTGCCTTGCACCAATGGGATTTGCCATATTCGTACAGGGGGTGTGAAATGTGAGCGTGACGATTCAAGAAGTGGCCGAAGCTGCGGGCGTGTCCAAGGCGACTGTCAGCAAAGTGCTACATAAGTCGTATTCTATATCACAGGAGACCTGTGACCGTGTCAATGCGGTCATCAAGGAATTGGGATATCAGCCGAATCGCCGCGCACAAAGTTTTGCCACTGGTGCGACCAAAACGATTCTTTTTCTGGCAGAAATGCAGCATGGAGTGGGATTTGATAATCCGCATCTGTTTGAAATCATGGCAGGTGTGGAGAACGCGCTTTCTGAAAAAGGCTATGGTCTCATTGTACAGCACAGCACGGCCGTTGAGCTTTTGCGGCACTTTGATGAACTGCTGCAAGGTTCCTATGTGGACGGCGTGATTCTGCACGCATCGGTTGTATCAAAGGATGTGGCCATTTGTTTGGCACATACAGAACTGCCCTATATTGTTGTAGGTGCGCCGGATTTTTCCAATCAACTTTGTTGGATTGACACCAATAACTCAGTGGCGGGACAAATCGCAGTTACACATTTGCGGCGCAATGGATACGACAGAATTGCATTTATCGGTGGCCCCAAAGAAGATACTATTTCTGCGCACCGCTTGAACGGCGCACTTGCGACCCTGAACGAAAAGATTCCAGCAGGGTATTTGAGGGAAGGCCCACCTACCAGTGAGGGCGGTGCGGCAGCTGCACGCGCACTGCTGGCGTTGCCAATGCAGCCTAATGCGGTAATTTGCGCAAATCAGTATATTGCTTTTGGCTGCGTAAATGAATTGAAAGTTTCGGGAATACGCATCCCGGAAGATATGGCTGTCATTACGTTTGATGATTTTCCTTTTTCGAAAATCATTGAACCGCAACTGAGTGTTGTGAATCTTGATATGTTTGATATGGGGGAACAGGCTGCGAAAGTTGTTCTGAGGCGAATCCGGACACCGCAGTATCTTGTACAATCTCAAACAACATTGCCGATATTAATAGAACGACAATCAACAAAGAAACTGCTGTAAAGCCAGAAAGCATTAAGCAGGATATCAAAATCAGGAAATACAGCAACCTTTTTGAACCGTATGATGGTCGTTCAGCCGTTATACGGTTCTTTTTACTGAAAATTGCATGTGTGTGTTAAGAGATGGCTGGCACTGTCCAGTTCTCTCTCTTTTTGCCAAAATTTTTGTCACTTTTTTCTTGCGAGCTGCCGAAAGTGGCGTGTTCTCGAAACATTTTGTTGACACAGTTCGATTTCTGTAGCAGTGTACTCCAACAATTTAATATGACATAAACACTTAGTGTTTCCGTTCGACGTCCAAAGGAGCCGGAGCAAGTTTTTGACTCTCTTATCGCTGCATAACAAACCCGAACCAAGGCCATCCCAGAAGGGATGGTTAGGTTCAGGCTGTTATGTGGCGATTTTTGTCATTTGTGACTTCTTTGTTAATTTTCGAGGATTTGGTTGTTTTTTGGCCTTTCAACTGGGCTCGTATATAGAGGAATCTTTTTTCAGAGTCTCATCGTTCACAAAGGTTTGGCTGTACTCGCATAATTATCATGACGATTCCGTTTAACAGCAGACGTACGATTTACACATGCAGAATGTGATTTTTTTGTTAATTTTTGAAAAGATGGCTATATTTTAGCTGTTCTCGCCGGCTACCAAGTGAGAGCATCTTTTTCAAGGTTGATTCAGCCTTGAATACTTCCGTTGTAGCGAATTGCCGGTTTGCAATGGTTGCTCGACAAACCGACGATATTTTAACTTGGCAATCGCTTCAACTATATTTTTCAAGAACTTTTTGACAAATTTCTTTTTCAGGGTGCTTTCTGGCCATTTTCGTCGGCTACCTATTGAGAGGACTTTTTCACGGTGGGCACCTATGACAACTTTATTACAAAGAGCCGTCAATGGGTGTCAAATGGCCTTTCTCGATGCCTACCAAGTGAGAGCGTCTTTTTTCAACAGTGCTTCGATTTTGGATACGCTCGCCGTTGCCAATTGTCTGTCTCAGTTGGTTGCTTAACAAACCGACGATATTTTAACTCGGTGGTTGCTTCAAGTATATTTTCCAAGAACTTTTCAACAAATTTCTTTTTCGGGTTATATTTTAGTCGTTTTCAATGCCTACCAAGTAGAGGGATAATTTTTCGGAAGCCCTAAATTCCGAAGATTTTCTATAAAAATCGGCTCCTTGAAAACAGAATAGTTCAATCGTCCGGTACTTCACAAAAGGTACTTCTGTAA
>OKRS01002625.1_pt1 | contig 10127 bp, 6 predicted proteins | sample 1601191 | NCBI WGS metagenome assembly OKRS01 (sample SAMEA3541509, study PRJEB24748) | human gut metagenome | biome: human gut; feature: human-associated habitat; material: faeces | place: China | collected 2012 | reverse complement strand
TTTCGCTTTGGAACTTGACCGTCCAGTAATCGTTGACCTTAAAGTCGCCGCGCAAGTCCATGTAAAAACGATTGGTCTGTTTATCAATAGTGCCGGAGGTCGTATCTTTGTCATAATCGTACTGTGTACGCATGAAGCCATACAATTTGACTCGGTCGATTTTTTCCTTGTTTTCCTGGATATCCTTGGTATTCTGCTCGATCTGCTTGGTGTTCTTGGCGACTTGCTGCTGCAAGACGTTGATTTCGTCGGCATATTCGGCGTGCAGTTTTTCTAGGACCGTCTTGTCACCGAAGTTGCTGCCGCCTTTTTGCATGGCTTTGGCGACGATGCTGGCGACTTCGTAGCGGGTCATGGTGCGGCCGCCTTCAAAGGTGCTGTTGCCCATGCCTTCGATGACGCCTTCTTTTGCCAGGTAATCCAGGGCTTCATAGGACCAGTGGTCTTTGGGGACATCGGAGAAGCTGTCAGCCGATGCGGCCAGGGCCGTGCCGGCAGTGCCGAGAGTCACGGCAGCCAGGACAACCAGGGCTTTTTTATTCAAATCCATGGTAAGGACCTCTTTTCTTATAAATTATCTTCCAGCATGGCCCCTACGCTGTCATAGACTTTACGAGCCTGGTCCTGGATAGCCGGACGGGCCGTGGCGACGGTGTAGCCGTTATAGCCCAGGATCATGGGCAGGTCGTTGATTTCATCGCCAATAGCCAGGATGTCCGCACCGTCCCAGCCAAAGAGGGAGAGCGTGTGGGCAATTGCCTGTTGTTTACTGATATCGGAGGGAATGATGTCGACGGCACAGCGGTTGGGATAGGCATGAACGGTATCGCCGAAATGGGCGTTGACCTGTTCGCTCGCTGCCAGGGCATCGTCGGGATCGGTGAAGCCCAGGGAATACTGGTGAATCGTCTGGGGCAGATGGTCGATGTCATCTTCCGTTATCGGCACGATGGGATAGTCCCATTCTTTCGCTTCCCGCCAGACCCAGGTGCCCGGCAAATCATGGCAGAGATAGGTCCGGTCCTGCGAAGAGAAGGAGAAATGGAAGGACTTGCGGACCAGCTCCAGCTTGCTGACGGCCTTGAGGACGGCCGGTTCGATGCGGGCTTCCCAGAGGACGCGGTCCTGGTCATCGCTGATGAGGCCGCCGTTATTGCAGGCCAGGTAATCATATTCGACGCCATAGTGTTTGAGCTGGGGCATGAGCATGCCGTGGTCCCGTCCGGACACGACGCCGAATTTATGGCCTGCAGCCCGCCATCTGCGGATGGCTTCGGCATCGCGGGCCGTAATGATATCGTCGCGGAACAGGGTTCCGTCATAATCGCTGGCAGCAATTTTTAACATAATAATCCTCCTCATACACGATAGATGACGGCTTCGGCCGGGCGCAATCTTCCGGCTTCCTGGGCGTCGTAGTTGCCCAGAAGGACCGTTGCGCCTTCCGTCATCGATGCGTCATAATCGATGGTTTCGTTGGTAAAATTGACCAGCGTCAATGTCGCCTGGTCGTCTAAGATACGCTTGAAAGCGTAAATGCGTTCATCATCAGCCAGCAGCTCTTCGTAGCGCCCTCGCTGCAGGATGGCTGCCGCTTCCCCCTGGAAGCGTTCGGCCTGGATGCGGCGGTAGTACCAGAGGACCGAATCAGCATCGTGTTCTTCGCTCTCAGCACAGCACTGCAGGTAATCGTCATGGACGGGCAGCCACGGCGTCCCCGTCGTAAAGCCGGCCTGGGCTGCCGTCGTCCACTGCATGGGCGTCCGGGCATTATCTCGGCTGTGGGCCTGGACGAGGTGCAGGGCCTCTGCCGGTGCAAAGCCTTCATCCAGGGCCAGCTGATACTGGCCGTGCGTCGAAATGTCATTGTAGTCTTCGATACGGGCAAAGGCCGTATTGGCCATGCCTAATTCCTGGCCTTCGTAAATGAAGGGCGTCCCGCGCAGGCTGAACAAGATGGTCGCCATGGCTTTGGCCGCCTTCTTCTTATCCGTCCCTCCGGGGAAATAACGGTTGACACAGCGTATCTGGTCGTGGTTCTCGAAGAAGATGGGATACCAGCCATTGGCTGCCGTCGCCTGCTGGCTGTCGGACAGGGCCTTCTTGAGCTTGGTCAGGGGCCATTTTTCAGCGCGGCACCAGACTTCATCGTCAGGAAATTCCAGGTTCACATGGCTGAACTCGAAGAGCATGCTGAAAGCCCCGTCCTTACCGACCCACTGGGGCAGGTCAGCCGGCGTGACGCCGTTGGCTTCGGCGACGGTGAAGATATCGTGGCCGTCGAAGACCTTCCGGCGGAATTCGTGGAGAAAGTCGAGGATGCCCGGCGTATTAGCGATCATCTTGTGGATGGACGACAGGCCGTCGGCGCCGTCGACGGGGCCGTCTGTGAAGACGGCCGGTTTCTTGATGTAGACGATGGCATCGATGCGGAAGCCGCCGACGCCTTTGGCTATCCAGAAATTGGCCGCATCATAGAGGGCCTGGCGGACGGCCGGATTTTCCCAATTCAAATCGGGCTGTTCGACGGCGAAGGTGTGCAGGTAATACTGCTGCCGTTCTTCGCACCACGTCCAGGCCGGGCCGCCGAAGATGGAGCGCCAGTTCGTCGGCGCCGAGCCGTCTTCTTTGGCATCGCGCCAGATGTACCAGTCCGCTTTGTCGTTCGTGCGGCTGCGCATCGATTCCTGGAACCAGGCGTGCTGGTCCGACGTGTGGTTGTACACCAGGTCCATGACGACGCGGATATCCCGCTTCTTCCCTTCGGCAATGAGGGTATCCATATCTTCTATCGTGCCGTAGCGCCCGTCGATGGCCGTATAATCGCTGATATCGTAGCCGTTGTCGACCATGGGCGACGGGTAGACCGGCGTCAGCCAGATGGCCCCGACACCGAGCTTCTTGAGATAATCCAAGTGGCGCGTAACGCCTGCAATATCGCCTTCGCCGCTGCCCGTCGTGTCCTGGAAGCTGCGGGGATAAATCTGATAGACAGCCGTCTGCTGCCACCATTTCAAAGTATCCATAAAACCCTCCTAGAAAATGACAATCGGTGTTTCACCAGCGACGACAGGCTGGTCCGGTTCCTTCTTCATCTGCGGGTATTCCGTCGAGTTGGTGACGGCCATGATGACGATGTCGTTATAGCCGGCTTTGGCGATGGCATCGCGGTCGAAGCGGATCAAGGGGTCACCGGCTTTGACCTGGGCGTCCTGCTGGGTCAGCAGCGTGAACCCGTCGCCATTCATATTGACTGTATCCAAGCCGATGTGGATGAGCACTTCGGCACCGTTGCTCAGTTCCAGGCCAATCGCATGGAGCGAGCTTTCCATGATCATGGAAACGGTCGCGTCTGCCGGGGCGACGATGGTATCGCCCGACGGTTTGATAGCGACGCCATCGCCCATCATCTTCTGCGAGAAGGCATCGTCCGGTACTTCGCTGATGTCGACGAGGTCGCCGGAGACAAAGGCTTTCAGCTTCATGGAACGGTCGTCTTCATCGACGGAAGCGATGGATTCAGCAGCCGGAGCTGCCGGCGTTTCTGCCGAGGCTTCTTTCGTTTCCGGAACCGTGTTTTCTACGGCTGCCGGCATTTCCCCTTTCATGAGGGCGTCGAAGTGGCCGCGGACATTGGGCACGGACAGGCCGACGATGACCTGGATGGCGTGGCCGTTCTTGACCAGGCCAAAGGCACCGGCATTGGTGAACTTGCTGGTCGCAGCGACCTTATCCGGGTCGTTGACCGTGACGCGCAGGCGGGTTGCGCAGTTGGTGACTTCGCGGATGTTATCCGGACCGCCGAGGCAATCGAGGAAGACCTGGGCTTTCAGGGCATCGGCACCGCCGGCAATGCCTTTCTTTTCCATTTCTTTCTTGGCTTTGTATTCCGCTTTGGTGAACAATTTGTCTTCGCCGCCATCATCGGTACGGCCCGGCGTGGGCAAATCGAAGTGAAGGATGAGGAAGCGGAAGACGACGAAGTAAATGGCCGTAAAGCCGAGGCCAATGGCAATCTGCAAAATGTAGGTCCAGGCATGATAGCGGAACAAGGGGATCCAGTTCTGGACGAAGCAGTCGATGAGGCCGCCGCCGAAGTTGCCCGACAGGCCGATGAAATAGAGCGTCGCCGACAAGGTAGCCGCTAAGACGGCATGGACGACGTACAAGAGCGGAGCGACGAACAAGAAGGTAAATTCAATCGGTTCGGTAATGCCGCAGAGGACGGCTGTAATCGTAGCCGGAATGAGCAGGGTTGCGACTTTCTTGCGTTTTTCCGGTTTGGCACAATAGTACATGGCCAGGGCTGCGCCGGGCAGGCCGAAGACTTTGGCACTGCCGTGGAGGGCAAAGCCGCCTTGGGGGAACATGTCCCGCAAGGAATGAGCACTGGTGGCGAAATCATTGAGGTGCTGCAGCCAGTAAGCCTGGATGCCGCCGTCGCAGACAGCCGGACCGTAAATGAAGGGCAGGTAAATAAAATGATGCAGGCCTGCCGGCAAGAGAATGCGTTCCGAGAAGGTGTAAGCCCAGACGCCGAAGATGCCGCTGGTCTTGAGGAAGAACTGGAACTGTTCGATACCGTGCTGGATAGGCGGCCAGATGTAACAGAAGAGGAGCGCCATGGGCAGCATGACCAGGAAGCCGACGGCGACGACGAAGGCCGGTCCCTTGAAGATGCCGAGCCAGTCCGGGATTTCCGTATCATAGAAATGGTTGTGCAGGTAGGCCGAGATGCAGGCAATGAAGATAGCGCCGAGCATGCCCATGTCCAGGGTCTTGATGTTGGCAATCATGGCCAGGCCCGTGCCGGCACCGGCGTTCTGACTATAGTCGACGCCGAAGTAGCTGCCGTGAAGGGTCAGGATACCGGCGATGAAATAGTTAAATACCATGTAGATGACGAAACCTTCCATGGCACAGCGGGCCTGTTCTTTCTTGGCAAAGCCAATGGGAACGGCGATGGCAAAGAGGATCGGCATCTGATTGAAGACGGTCCAGGCGCCCTGCTGGACGACGTACCAGAAATCATACCAGAGGGTCCCTTTTTCTGCCAGGCTGCCGAAGAGGCCCGTATTGCTGAAGATGATCGACAAGGCGACAGTCAGCCCGAAGAAGGCGAATAAGATGACCGGTGTGTACATAGCGCCGCCAAAACGCTGCAGTTCCTGCATCACGCGGTCCTTGTTGAATGACATAGACAATTCCTCCCGTTTGTGAAACAAAGTACATAAGTTTTCTTTAGTAACAGGATATAAAAAAAACGCCGCGAATACAATAGATTCGCGGCGTTCTGGCACACGGCCCCCGGCCTGTAACCTGGTACATTTCCTGTACTTTGGTACAGCCTATCGGGAAGCCTCTTTTTCTTGTTTCAAATGGTGCAGATACATACAATATTTCACATACCATATCTCAGCCAGGACAAAATAAGGCATCATGGACTGAAAGGCGACGTGGTCGTCTTCCTTGTCATAGAGCTGGAAGCGGGCCGGCGAGACGTAAAAATTGACCGTCGACAGCGACGCCAGGGTATTGTCGTGCAGGCGGGTAATGGAAATGAAGGGAATGTCCCGCAGTTTCAGGGCCTGGGCCAGTTCCTTAACGGCCGGCGATTCGCCGGAGAAGGAGACGATAATGAACAAGTCGTCTTTGGTCATGGTCCGGATGAGGTTGCGGAACTCTTCCCGTGCCGGTACGTCGTAGAGCATGACGTTATCGTAGAAAAAAAGACGCTTCAGCTCCTGGACGACGTTATTCTGGACGTAGCCCGACGCATAGGTGAAAATCCGGTTGGCTTCATGGACGAGGGCGCTGGCGCTATCGAAGTTACGGCTGCACAGCTTGTCCACGGTCTGTTCATAGAAGCGCTGGAGTTCGTCCATGACATTCGTATCATAGCAGGAAATTTCCGGTTCTTCCCGCTTGAGGAGCATCTTGAATTCACCGAAGCCGTCGAGGCCTAATTTCTGGGCAAAGCGGACAATCGTCGTCGTCGAGACGTGACAGGCCTTGGCCAGTTCATGGATCGAGCTGTGGCGGACAGCGGCGCGGTGCTGCAAGATGTACTTCCATATCCCCATATCCGTATTATTGAGCTGCTGACGATGGGCGTTGATGAGTTCGGCAAGTTGCATGGCTGGTTCCCCCTTCACGAAACAGGCCCCGGCGGAAAAATCCGCAGGGGCCGGGTCATAGTTTCATTATAAGGAATCCAGGGACGGACGTCAAGCTGGTGGGCGCTGTGCCGCACAGAAAAAGGCTGCCATTTTACTACAAACTACAAACTCAAAACTCCATAAGAAGCTGTCTGTATAGAATAGCACTTCCGCTGGCTGACTATTATCTACAAAGTGCCGCAGCGATGGCAGCGCCGACGGAGGCGCCATTGCTGTTGGGGATGACGTGGATGCGCGTATTTTCGGTCGGAGCCATGCAGAAGACGCAGATGGCATCTTCGATGAGCGACGGAACGCCTTTGATCTTTTCGACCAGGCTGCCTTCGATGGCGATGGACTGTTCCGTAAAGCCCTTATCCTCTGCCAAGTGACTGAGAAGGCCGAAGCTGGCCGCCCCGATGAGCTGGGCTGCCCGGGCAAAGACGGCCCGGACCAGGGCACAGAGGCCTTCTTGCTCTTCTTCGCTGACGGCGAAACCGAGCAGTTCTTCTGCCGTCTGCTGGCCGGAAATGAGTTCGTTCATGTCGCGCGTCGTAAAATACGGGATGTCCCGTTTGAGGTATTCGCCAAAGACGACGCGGCAGACTTCGCTCAAATAGCGGCCGCCGATCATCTTTTCAAAGGGATGGTCGCCAGGCAGCTGAGACGCTTCATCGACGAGGCGGTCCCAGACCGTAGCCGGGCCGCCGTCGAAGCCGGCCGCTTCCAGGTTGACGATCATCTGCAGGGCCGGTTCATAATAGCACATGTTAAAGCCCGTGCCACAGACGATGCCGATGCGCGACGGGTTGTGCTGATAGACCGAAGAAAGGAGGGTCGCCGTCGTATCGTTGAGCAGGGCCACCGGTTCGATGCGGTCCAGGCCGGCCCGGACAAGGGCCTCTTTCAGCAGGCCATTGATGGACTGGCCGGCCACGCCGGGAACGGCGATTTCCTTGGACCAGGCGATGAGGCTGGCATCCTTGGCCGACGTCTGGTCGACGGCAAAGGAAAAGGTAAAGCCCAGTTTATAGTCGTGATTGCCGTCAGCCGCTTCCTTGACGATGGCGGCGATGAAGTCGAAGAGTTCGTCTGCCGTCTTCGACGAAGCCGTGTAGTCGTAGTCAGCGCATTTCAAGGGTTTGGCCACCTTGCTTTCTACGGCAAAGCCCTGTTCGCCCATGAGGCGGATGCGCGAAGCCCGGACGTTCGTGCCGCCGAAATCCAGGGCCAGGAAGGTCCCCGTTTCCCGTCCCGTCGGCAAGCCCAGATAGGTGCGCAGCGCCGAAAGGGAGCTCTCCTTCCCTTCCAGAGCGTCTTCGGCACTCTTCCGGAAGTGCTGTGCCAGTTCCCGCAGCTCTGCGCCGGATAACTGCAATGCCTGTCTCATTTTTTCCCAATTTTTTATCGTATCTGCCATGATCGTTGGCCTCCTGTCTGTACGCAAAAACATCTATATTCTCATGATAATGAAAAAAGGCCATAAAGACAACTCTTTTATGGCCTTTCGGTTCCGTAACACGACAATGGACGGTAGTACAAAATATGGATATTGGTACAGGCGCTGCGCGTAAAAATAAAAAGGAACCGTGCACGATGGTGAAGACCTTCATGCTCCAGTTCCTTGAATAGAGTTTGGTGGGCGATAACAGGATCGAACTGCTGACATCCTGCTTGTAAGGCAGGCGCTCTCCCAGCTGAGCTAATCGCCCAAGTGGTGACCCCTACGGGATTTGAACCCATGTTCTCGCCGTGAAAGGGCGATGTCTTAGACCGCTTGACCAAGGGGCCACGTATGTGGAATGTGGTGATCCACCCGAGATTCGAACTCGGGACACCCTGATTAAAAGTCAGGTGCTCTGCCAACTGAGCTAGTGGATCATGATTGGCAGGGGTAGTAGGATTCGAACCTACGAATGACGGAGTCAGAGTCCGTTGCCTTACCGCTTGGCGACACCCCTGTATGGCTCCTCAAGTAGGACTCGAACCTACGACAAATCGGTTAACAGCCGATTGCTCTACCAACTGAGCTATTGAGGAATATCACTTCAAGCTCGTTCCGAATCGGAACAATTAATATTATACTTGAAGAGATAGAAAAATGCAAGTCTTTTTTACGAATTTTTTTGATGACTTTCTCCGGCCCTGCCCAGGAAATGGAAATAGGCCGTAAAGCAATACACGGCAGCGACTAAGCCGATGGCTGCGCCGGCATAGCCGATATACGGTAGCAGGCCATGGGCCGTGACCTGCCCGCCAATCCAGGTCCCGCCGCCGATACCGACGTTGAAGATGCCTGAAAAGATGGACATGGCCACCGGGGCTGCCCCCATCGGGACGTGGCGGATGAGTTCGGCCTGGAAGGTGACGTTGAACAGCGTCGACGCACAGCCGACGACCAGGCAGGCGGCGACCATCGTCCCTGCCCTGCCCGCAGCGGCCTGCCACAGGAGGAACGGGATGACCAGGCCCAACAGACCAGCCCGGATGACGCCATAGCGGAAATGATTGTAAAACCGGGAAAAGACGAAACTCCCCAGGAGGCCGCTGACGCCAAGGAGCATGAGCGTCGACGTGATGCCCTAGTCGCTAAAGGCAGCAACGGTCTTGAGAAAGGGCTCGATATAGCTGTACGCTGTAAAATAGGCCGTCGCGAACAGGACGGACAGGATATAGACGCTGATGACGACGGGATTCTTGAGCAGCTTGGGCAATTCGTCGCGGGAAAAAGAGGCGTCGCTGGCCAGCTTGGGAAAGACAAAGGCCAAATAGATGAGCACGGCTAAGGCCGTTACCGTAATGACCAGAAAAGTCATGCGCCAGCCGGCATAGAGGCCGATGACCCGTCCCAGGGGCAGGCTGAAGATCATGGCGACAGCCGAGCCAGTGACGATCATGCTCAAGGCCAGGGGCCGATGAGTCCGCGTGACCAGACGCGTCGCCATCGGGGCCGCAATGGACCAGAAAATAGAATGGGCGCAGGCGACGCCGATGCGGGCTGCCATGAGCATGGGAAAATTCAGGGCCAGCCCCGATGCCAGCTGTCCCAGGACAAAGAGCCCCATCGTCCCCAGCAGGAGGCGCCGCATCTCCATCTGGCAGACGAGGAGCATGAGCGGCAGGGACAGCAGGGCCACGACCCAGGCGTAGACAGTGATCATAATGCCCGTCTGGGACTCGGTCATCGCGAAGGACTGAGAAATGTCCATGAGCAGGCCGATAGGCATGAATTCCGACGTATTGAAGATGAACGCCGACACAGTCAGGCCCAGGAGGGGCAATACATATTTCAGAGGAATAGCGCGAAACATGATTCATTCTTCCTTTGCATAGATTTAGAACGATTCCATCGTACGCTGTCCCCGGGAAAAAGTCAAGAGGGCAAAAAAAAGGCTTGTCGTTATACGACAAGCCTTTTTAAGTTGTTAGTGGTTAGCAGATGGCTTTAAATTTAAAGGCCGTCTCTGCAAACTACACACTACAACCTAATCTTACATCATGCCGGGCATACCGCCGCCCATGCCAGCCGGGGCTGCCGGAGCCGGTTCCGGTTTGTCAGCGACCAGGGTTTCCGTCGTGAGGACGAGGGCTGCGATGGAAGCTGCGTTCTGGAGAGCTGTACGGGTTACTTTAGCCGGGTCGACGATACCTGCTTTGACCATGTCAACGTATTCTTCTTTGAGGGCGTTGAAGCCTACGCCGTCTTCGGAAGCTTTGACTTTAGCGACGATGACCGAGCCTTCGAGGCCAGCGTTTTCAGCGATCTGGCGGAGCGGAGCTTCAATAGCGCGTTTAACCAGGTTGATACCGGTCTGTACGTCGCCGTCTTCATCGAATTCGTCGAGAGCCGGGAGGATGTCGATGAGGGTCGTGCCGCCGCCGGCTACAATACCTTCTTCAACAGCTGCCTTTGTAGCTGCAAGAGCATCTTCCATACGAAGCTTGCTTTCCTTCATTTCTGTCTCTGTT
>OKRS01002622.1_pt1 | contig 10132 bp, 7 predicted proteins | sample 1601191 | NCBI WGS metagenome assembly OKRS01 (sample SAMEA3541509, study PRJEB24748) | human gut metagenome | biome: human gut; feature: human-associated habitat; material: faeces | place: China | collected 2012 | reverse complement strand
TATTTTGCTTTAAATATTACTGATTTTCAACTTTTTGTTGTATCTTTGCAGAAGAAAGGCTGCATCTCGGCAATTCAAGCAAACTTGATTGCACCCGATTTGCACTTTCTTTGCATAAAAACAACTAAAACCTATATCATAATATGACGCTAAACAAACACACCACCATACTCAGTATGGCTTTCGCCGCAATCATGTCGTTTGGCACTATGCAAACCGACGCACAATCGCTCTCACCATCAACCAAATGGCAGTGGAATAAGGGTAAAATCGTGATTGAGTCGCCCGAACGACCTGCCGGACAGAAGGACGTGCTACAGTTAGCTCTGCCGAAGATGAAGACTGTACGTGTGGGCTTCGTCGGTCTGGGTATGCGCGGACCAAGTGCTGTGGCTGACTTCGCACTCATCCCTGGCGTAGAGATTGTAGCACTATGCGACTATGAACACGACCGTGCCGAGCGACAGAACGCAACACTACGCAAACACGGACTGCCTCCAGCTGCTGTATATTCGGGCGAAAAGGGATACGAGGACTTATGCAGACGCAACGATATCGACCTCGTGTACATCGCTACCGACTGGGACCACCACGCCATTGTAGCAAAGTGCGCTCTCGAAAACGGCAAGAATGTGGCTGACGAGGTGCCATCGGCTATGAACCTGGAAGAATGTTGGGAACTGGTAAATCTCGCCGAGCAGAAACAGCTCAACTGCATGATTCTTGAAAACTGCTGCTACGACTGGTTCGAAATGCGAACGCTGAACATGGCGCAACATGGTGTATTCGGTGAGATAATACGTGCACAAGGAGCATACATCCACAATCTCGACGAGTTCTGGGACTATTATTGGAAAAACCCAAACGGTTCCGACCCCGAACAACTGGGATGGCGACTAAAATACAATCGCGAAAATCGTGGCGACATATACGCTACGCATGGCTTAGGACCAGTAGCGCAGGCGCTCGACATTCATCGTGGCGACCGCATGGCACTACTCGTGGCAATGGACACAAAGAGCGTACACGGAAAGGAGTTGGTAGAGGCAAAGACGGGTAAGCCGTGCAACGACTTCCGAAACGGCGACCACACAACCGCAAATCAAAAGGTTATAGAGCTGCAACACGACGTGATGAACCCTCAACCCTACAATCGACTATATCAGCTAACTGGCTCACGTGGCTTCGCCAACAAATACCCCATCGAAGGATACGCTTTGGACAGCAAGCAGCTCACTGCAAGCGGTGTGCAACCACAGGTGGACAACCTCTCTACACATAGCTTCATGCCAGAAGCCGAAAGAAAAGCACTCGAAGAGAAGTACGAACACCCAATTCTGAAGAAGTTCGGTAAACTGGCAAAAGAGGTTGGAGGACATGGCGGCATGGACTTCATTATGACTGCACGTCTCGTCTACTGCCTGCAAAACGGACTGCCGCTCGACATGGACGTGTACGACCTGGCTGAGTGGTGCGCCATCGCCGAACTCAGCGCATTGTCAATGGACAACGACTGCGCTCCAGTCACCTTCCCCGACTTCACTCGCGGACTATGGAACAAGTACCAAGGCTACCGCCACGCTTATGCTTCGCCTGAGGAAGAGGCAGCAGCAGAAGCTATCGCCCAAGCCTTCACAAAGGCATCTAAAGAAGCAACAGCTAAGTTGAAGCTATGGCAGCTCTACGACAATGTGCAGAATGCCAAGAGCGATGCAATGAAGCAGAAGGCACAAACAGCCCTCAACAAAGCTATAGCCAAGGCAAGAGCAATCGTAGCCAAACAACTGTAACACCCCTCAACACCCCTCAACACCCCTCCCCCCTTCACCTCTTCACCTCTTTTTACCCGAATAACAATACTTAATCAATCGCCTGCTATATGATAACTCTTCCCGAAAGTTTTTGGATTTTATTCGTGATAATAATCTTTTGCTTTATAATAAAGGAGGCGAAGAATGGAGGGTCGCATTCATTAAATCCAGAAAAAGCTAAACAAGAACTCGAAGACGCCAAGGAATCACTTGCGTTTACAAGGCATAAATCATGGCTTATACGTGTTGCCGACCGCGAATCGCGACGTATGGAGAAGCGCCTTGAATATCTGTACCGTCTACGCAAAAAGGCTGTGAAACGCTTTGGCGAGGAGTCTGAGCAAGTAGCACGTATAGACAAATGGTTAATGGAGGTGCGACGATACATGCTTGAATTTTCAAGAGTATCGACATATGCTGACAAATTAGGGACTGGGATTTGAATGTATCTCGAATATTTTTCGTATATTTGCGGTATAACCAATTAATTCGTCTGCGATATGTTAGCAATACTTATTTTCAGCTGGATAGTATCAGTCCTTCTTGTACTTTTAGCCGAAAGAAATAACGGCTATTCTTCATCGTTGAGTCACGATGAAAAAATAAAAAGAATTAGAGAAAAAAGACGCAGAGTAGAACAAGAAATAGCTGCTATGACTGCAAAGCGAAAAGAAGAACACCGTATATGGATGGAGCTTATGGGTTTCTCAAAAAAAGAAGACATAGACGAAAGCAAAAAAGACAACACCGAGAAAACACAATAATCATGTATTTTCCAGGTTTTATACAAATGCTACTTTCGGTTCACAAACCCAAAGTAGCATTTTTTATGACAACAACTCAAACTTTCGAGACCATTTTAACTCCAGACTTTGCAGTCTCGAATATTTTGCGTATATTTGCGGTATAACCAATTAAATAATTAGATTATGCTCATCGAATTTACAATATTTGGAGCCTTGTTCTTTGTTTGCGTAGCCATTCGTTTTTTAGGCGAGAGTATACGTGATGAAACGAAACGTAGTAGCGTTACCCGTAGAATTGAGCGAGAGGCAAAGAGGCGCGAATTGGAGTTAAAACGCGCAAAATTAAAAGCAAAAAAAGAAGAAGACGCCCGCAAATGGAAAGAATTTAATAAAGCTTACAAGGAAATATTAAAGGGCAATTACTAAAATTAATATTTTTTCAGGGCTTTATATAAACAACATCCTTATTATGAAAAGGTTAGAAATGAACGAATTAAGAGCAAAGATAAAGTCTCTTGCTAAGCGTAACCGTTTAGCAACAACCGACGAAGAGCGTGCTGCCGTAGCTGCAGAGATGAACACTCTAAGGAGTGAGAACGAACAGGCTTTCACCGAAGTTTTGGAAGCTCTTATTAAAACTACAGCAGATGACGTGCAGGAGCTGCACTGCAGAAACATTAAAAACAACTAACAAAGCGTCCGAGCTACCGTCCGAGTCTCCGCAACGCCCATAAACGAATTATGGTCGAAGTTCCTTTGTATAAAGGAATTTCGACCATTTGTAGTTGCGGAGGCAGGACTCGAACATGCGACCTCCAGGTTATGAGCCTGGCGAGCTACCAACTGCTCCACTCCGCGATATTAACCACGCATTCAGATTAGTAACAAAAGCATTTCTGAATTGCGAGTGCAAAGGTATGACTTTTTAGCGAGACCACCAAATATTTTCGCAATTATTTTTCAAATCATAGCAAAAAACACACTTTTAGCACCTCATCAGCTCCCAAAACCGCCTGTTTTTGACTACTTCCCATTAAAGTTCGAGAAGTTTGTTGTAGCGCAGAGCATTCAGCTGACGCAACAATTCGAGTCGTTCTTCGGTGAGTCGACCGGTTTTAAATAGCTTTTTATTATACTTCCACCAGTTGAGTAGTCCGTGGTTTTCTACCTTTTTCTTATCGGGCAGTTGATGATTTGCTTCAAGATAGCAGTGAAGTGCTTTATAGTGACTCAACCATTTTTCTTCGTTCTTAGTTCTCATAGCAATCTGATTTATGAGGTGTAAAAGTACAAAAACATTACAACATCGCAAAACAATTATATAAAATAATGTGGATATGGGTTATTTCGAGTAACTTTGCACCACCGATGCAGCCTAAAAAAGTAAAAGAGTAAAAAGGTAAGAAGTAGGAGGTATGGGCATCTTGCCCATACCACGCAGCTTATATAAAAGTAAAAAAGGAAAATGAACAATAAACAAAATAATGACAGAACAGTTTAAAGACAAGCCATATAACGACTACGGTCAGTGGATACGCCAGCAATTTCCGTTCCGTGTACAGAAGATTTCAGTAGATGCAGGGTTCTCCTGCCCAAACAGAGACGGCACCTTATCACACGGTGGATGCATCTTCTGCGACAACCGCACGTTCAACCCATTCTACTGCCAACCGTCGAAACCGATAGCGCAGCAGATGGAAGAGGGCAAGGCGTTCTTCCGTCGTAAGTATCCCGACATGAAATACCTCGCTTACTTTCAGGCTTACAGCAACACCTATGCCCCACTCGACGTGCTGAAACAGCGCTACGAGGAGGCGTTGGTTGTGGACGACGTAGTGGGACTGGTCATCGGCACACGCCCCGACTGTATTAGCGATGAGCTGCTCGACTATCTGGAAGAGCTCAACCGCCGCACGTTCCTCATCGTGGAGTACGGCATCGAGTCGGTAAACGACGACACGCTGCGCCACATTAACCGTGGTCACGACTTCGAGTGTAGCCGACGGGCAATAGAACTAACGCACGACCGTGGCATTCTCACCGGTGGACACATCATACTCGGACTGCCCGGCGAGGACCGCGATGAGAATGTCCGCCAAGCATCGATCGTGTCGCAGCTGAAGCTCGACATTCTGAAGATACACCAGTTGCAGATTATCCGTGGCACGCAGCTTGCCGACGAATACACGCAAAAACCTTTCAAACTCTTCACGCCCGACGAGTATATCGACACCTGCATTGCCTACCTTGAGCGTTTGCGCAGCGACATAATCGTGGAGCGCTTCGTGAGTCAGTCGCCTGCCGACATGCTCATCGCTCCGAAATGGGGCATAAAGAACCATGAGTTCACCAACCGACTTGTGAACAGAATGAAGGAACTCGACACGTGGCAAGGAGCGTTTAAAAGTAAAAAAGTAAAAGAGTAAAAAGGTATTGTCAACACCTCAACATCTCAACATCTCACCACCACAACACCACACCATCATGCCACTACACATAGCCATCATCGGAGGTGGCGCAGCCGGCTTCTTTGCAGCAATAGAAGCGAAGCGCAACTATCCCGACACCGACATCACCATCTTCGAGAAGAACCAGAAGATGCTCGCCAAAGTAGCCGTCACGGGTGGCGGTCGCTGCAACCTGACCAACTCCTTCGAGCAGATCAGCGACCCTAAGCACGCCTATCCGCGTGGCGACAAACTCATGAAACGTCTCTTCAAACGCTTCGACCACCACGCTGCCTACGCATGGTTCGAGCGCGAAGGCGTGCCACTCACCACGCAGGAAGACGAGTGCGTCTTCCCCGTCTCGCAGGATGCAATGAGCGTCGTCAACTGTCTCACCACGCTTGCCTCGCGTCTCGGCATAAAGCAGCTGGGCGGTTACCAGCTGAAGGACATCAGCCGAAACGCCGACGGCACATTCCACCTCACGTTCGCCGGTGGTAAAGAAGCCGACTTCGACCGCGTTGCCATCGCCACAGGCGGTGCTCCGAAGGGCGAAGGACTCGACGTGTTCGCACGCTTAGACCATGATATAGCTACGCCCGTGCCATCGCTCTTCACGTTCAACATAGCCGACCGCAGTTTCCTTACGCTCATGGGCACCGTGGTTGAAGACGCCATCGCGTCGCTGCCCGGCACGAAGTTCCGCGCCGAGGGTCCGCTGCTCGTCACCCACTGGGGCATGAGCGGACCGGCTGCGCTGAAGCTCTCTGCTCATGCCGCACGCTATCTGCAGGAGCACAACTACCAGGCGGACGTGGCAATCAACTGGACGGGCGAGAGTAGACGCAACGTGACGGAGGAGGAGATAGCCTCCATCGCCACACGCAACCCACAGAAGCAGCTTGCCACGATACGCCCGTTCGACTTGCCATCGCGCCTGTGGGTCTACCTGCTGCAGAAAACGCAGAACGACCCCACACGCAAGTGGGGCGAATTGGGCAAGAAGAACCTCAACCGCATCGTGGAAACACTCACCAACGACATATACCGCATCACGGGCAAGGGCCGCTTCCGCGACGAGTTCGTGACATGTGGCGGTGTCTCGCTCTCGTCAATAGACATGCACACGCTGCAGAGCAAGCACTGCCCCGGACTCTTCTTCGCCGGCGAGGTGATTGATGTTGATGCCATCACTGGAGGTTTCAATCTGCAAGCAGCATGGACTATGGGCTATGTAGTAGGCCAGCACATCGGCGAACAATGAAAAAAGCGGACTCAAATATTTGCCGTTACACATAAAATCAGTATATTTGCAAAATTAATAAACCAATAATTTTTACACATGAGATCAATTCTTTCAACACTCGCATTCGCTGTCATCACACTGACAGCCTGCGCGCAATCAATTCCAGGTACGGAGTATAGCATTAAAGGCACCTGCCAAGCAGGTGTCAGTAAGGTATATGTAATGGACGTAAACGGCAATCGCCCGACAGCAATCGACAGTGCTATCGTCGAAGACGGCAAGTTCGCGCTGAAGGGTTCGGCTGAGAAGGACGCACTGCTCGGACTCACCGTTACCAAGAAGGAATACTGCGCATTCTTCAACGACGGCACACCTATCGTTGCCGACCTTGAGAAGAAAACGCTCACCGGCTCGGAGCAGAACACCAAGCTCAACGCCTACGACCGCGAGATAGATGCCCTCGGCAGTGAGGCGCAGGCTCTCTACGCCCAGTTTACAAAGGCTCAGCAGAGCGGCATGAGCGAGGCAGAGCTGCAGAAGCTCGCCAACGAGCTCGGTCCGAAGCTTAACGACATCTCGGAAAGCGTATCACTCCGTTCGCTCGAAATCATCAAGGAGAACAAGGACAACCTCATCCCCGTGGCTTTCGTCAACAACGTGATGTACTACGTGGAGTTCCCTGTTTTGCAGGAGATACTCAACGAGAAGTACGCCTACGCCAAGCATCCTGCGCTTGCTCCTGCACGCCAGTATCTGGCTATGCTTGTCAAGAAGGCAGGCATCATCGGCAAGCCGTTCACAGACCTCACCGAGAACGATGTCAACGGCAATCCGCACAAGCTCTCGGAGTACTGCGGTAAGGGCAACTACGTGCTCATCGACTTCTGGGCATCGTGGTGCGGACCATGCCGTGCGGAGATGCCTCATGTGAAGGCTGCCTACGACAAGTACAAGTCGAAGGGCTTCAACGTCGTCGGTCTGTCGTTCGACAACAAGCTCGAGAACTGGAAGAAGGCCATCGCCGAGATGCAGCTCGACTGGGTTCACCTCTCCGACCTTAAAGGCTGGCAGAGCGTAGCCGGTCAGGTGTACGGCATACGCTCGATACCGGCAAGCTACCTTGTCGACCCTACTGGCAAGATTATCGCAGCCGACCTCAGAGGCGAGCAGCTGGAGGCAAAGCTGAGAGAGATTTACGGAGAGTAGCCATATAACAAAACACCCCTCACTTTAATTTTTGTTTTATGGATAACAGTAAACAGGCTACTCTTGAGCTGGGCACAAAGCCCGTGGGCAAGCTGCTGATGCAGTACGCGCTGCCCGCCATCGCTGCCATGACGGCAGCGTCGCTCTACAACATGACAGACAGTATATTCATCGGACAAGGCTGCGGTGCACTCGCCATCAGCGGCCTTGCCGTTACATTCCCCTTGCAGAACCTCGCAGCGGCGTTTGGTGCCGGTGTGGGCGTAGGTGCTTCTACGTGCATATCGGTGAAGTTGGGACAGAAAGACTACGCCACCGCCGAGCGTGTGTTCGGCAATGCTTTCACGCTGAACGTCATCATCGGCGTTGCGTTCAGCATCATATCGCTTCTCTTCCTCAACCCTATCCTGCGCTTCTTCGGCGCAAGCGATGCCACCCTACCCTACGCACGCGAGTATATGGTCATCACGCTCGCCGGCAACGCCATCTCGCACATGTTCTTCGGCATGAACGCCATACTGCGTGCTGCGTCGAAGCCACGTTCGGCCATGATGGCATCGATAATGACGGTGGTGCTCAACGCCATACTCTCGCCCATCTTCATCTGGCCGCTGCACATGGGCATAGGCGGAGCCGCCCTTGCTACAATCATTGCGCAGGCTGCGGTGTTGTGCTGGCAGCTGAGGATATTCAGCAATCCGCAGTGCATCGTCCACTTCAAGCGCGGCATCTACCGCCCCGTGTCGCACATAATCAAGAACATCATAGCCATCGGCATCTCGCCGTTCGCCATGAACGCCTGCTCGTGCATCGTCATCATCTTCATCAACAAGGCACTCACCTTCCACGGTGGCGACCTTGCAGTGGGCGCGTTCGGCATTACGAACAAGATTGCGTTCATCTTCATAATGATAAACATGGGAATGAATCAGGGCATGTTCCCAATCGCAGGCTACAACTACGGCGCACGCAACTACGACCGTCTGCTGCGCGTACTGAAGTACACCATGACGGGCGCGGTGCTCATCACCACCGTCGGCTGGGCTATTGCGCAGACCATGTCCTACGAGTGTGCACGCCTGTTCACCTCCGACGAGACACTCATCCGCATCTCGGAGCGTGCCATAACCATCACCATGCTCACCTTCCCATTAGTGGGCGCACAGATGGCAAGCACGGGCTTCTTCCAGAGTATCGGCAAGGCTAAGATAAGCATGCTGCTCTCGCTCTCGCGCCAGCTCCTGTTCTTCCTGCCGGCATTGCTCGTACTGCCCAACTTCTACCAAACCGACGGCGTGTGGCTCGCGCAGCCCATCAGCGATGTCATCTCGTTCGTTGTGGCAATAGTGCTGCTCACGAAGTATGTGAAGAAGTTCAAGGCGGCGCAAGCTGAGGGGGCAGCAGTATAACCGACAGCTACATTAACAAACTAAAGCAAAGAGACATGAACAACGATAAACTTATAATCAGCGTAGGCCGCCAGCTTGGCAGTGGCGGCAGAACGATAGCAAAGATGCTGGCAGAGGAGTTCGGCTGCACGTTCTACGACCGCGAAGTGCTTGAGCTGGCTGCCAAGGAGAGCGGCTTCAGTCCCGAGTTCTTCGAGAAGAACGACGAGCGCAAGGGCTTCCTAGACCAGATATTCCACATGCACGTGCCGTTCATCTCTGACTCGTCGTTCTACGACAACGGACTCTCGCAGGAGAGTCTGTTCCGCATACAGAGCGACGCCATACGCAAGGCAGCCGACGAGTCGTCGTGCGTCTTCGTAGGCAGATGCGCCGACTATGTGCTGCGCGACAAGCCGAACATGGTGACGGTGTTCATCACAGCCGACCTCGACGAGCGCGTCAGCAACATCTGCAAGCGACACAACTGCTCGGAAGAGGAGGCACGCAAACTAATCAGCGACAAGGAGAGCACACGCTCCTCCTACTACAACTACTACACGGGCAAGACGTGGGGCGACAGCGCAAGCTACGACCTCTGCGTCAATGCGTCGCGCCTCGGACCCGAAGGCACAAAGGAGTTCATAGCCGACTTTATAAGAAGGAGAATGAAACGATGAAAAAGATAGGCATAATCAGCGACACCCATTCCTACTGGGACGACCGCTACTTGAAATACTTCGAGCCATGCGACGAGATATGGCACTGTGGCGACATCTGCTCTACGGTGCTCGCGGAGCGCTTGGCTGAGTTTCGTCCGCTGCGTGCCGTCTGCGGCAACTGCGACGGCGGCGACCTGCGCCTCATGTTCCCCGAGGTGCTGCGCTTCAAGTGTGAGGAGGTGGAGGTACTGATGAAGCACATCGGTGGCTACCCCGGCAAGTACGACCCGAGCATACGCCGACAGATAATGGAGCGACCGCCGAAGCTCTTCATCAGCGGACACTCGCACATACTGAAGATAAAGAACGATCCACTGCTCGGACTGCTGCATATCAACCCCGGAGCAGCTGGGCTGCAGGGATGACAGACGGAGCGAACCCTCGTCCGACTCACCATCGACGGAGCAACAATGAAGGATTGCGAAGTGATCACGTTAGGTACGCCAGGCAGGCACAGCGCGTTATAAAGTAATCGCCCACAAGCTCAATCGAGTTTGTGGGCGATTTTTATTAGGGGGTGCAGTTGTCTCCGCTCGGCTTTGCCGCTTGCCAGAGCAAGAACTGCA
>OKRS01002613.1_pt1 | contig 10154 bp, 4 predicted proteins | sample 1601191 | NCBI WGS metagenome assembly OKRS01 (sample SAMEA3541509, study PRJEB24748) | human gut metagenome | biome: human gut; feature: human-associated habitat; material: faeces | place: China | collected 2012 | reverse complement strand
TCTGGCGCAGCTCGATGCGGGTGTGGAAGATGCCGGCCAGATCCTTGACCAGTTCCCGGAAGTCCACCCGCCCGTCGGCGGTGAAGTAGAACATGATCTTGGAGCGGTCCAGCGTGTACTCGGCCTCCACCAGCTTCATCTCCAGCCCGTGGCGGGCGATGCACTCCTGACAGGTGCGGTAGGCGCGCTTTTCGTCCTCGCGGTTCTGGCGCATCCGGCGGATATCCACGCTGTCGGCCATGCGGGTGATGGGTTTCAGCGCCTTGGGTACGGCGGCATCCGCCAGCTCCAGCACGCCCTGCACCACCTCGCCGCACTCCACGCCGCGGGCGGTCTCCACGATCACATACTCCCCGGCATGGATGACAGCGTCACCGGGATCAAAATAATAGCTTTTGCCGTTTTCCTTGAAACGGACCGAAATGACTTTTTTCATAGTGTTCCTCGTTTTTGTATCGGATAAGCCCCTTGCAGGGGGCAGCTTTTTCAGTCTGCTGTTAGTATACCATAATCAAAAGCACATTTCTATGCAAAAAGAAAAGTCTTTATATCCCCTGAATTTTTCCCTCCCCTGCAATGATCCGCCCCGCTCAACCGTATGCAGTATGGGAAAAGGTGTCGAAATTTTGTCCGGCGGCAGAGGGGAGGAAAGCGGACAGAATGCCGGTTTTGGGGCGGAAAAGTTGTGCGTTTCGCAGATTTTGACAAAACTTTCGCAAAAAGATTCGCCGCCCCTCTATTGAAAGCACGCGCCTTGCGTGTATAATAGGAATGTTAGGAACCCATTGCCCCACGAAGGTGGAGAAACTGCTGTGCCGGGCGGTGCTGCAGAGAAACGGTAGGAAAAGATGGAAAAATTCAGTGTCAAAAAACCATTTACGGTGCTGGTTGCGGTCATCATGGTGCTGATGCTCGGCTTTGTGTCGATCACCAAGATGAAAACAAACCTGCTGCCGAATGTCAGCACACCGTATCTGATGGTGGTCACCGTGTATCCCGGTGCCAGCCCGGAGCGTGTGGAGACCGAGGTCTCGGATGTGCTGCAAAACGCGCTTACGGTGCCGGGTGTTTCAAAGATCACCGCCACCTCGGCTGAAAACTACAGCCTGCTGCTGATGCAGTTCGTGGATGACACGGATATGGACAGCGCACTGGTGCAGGTGTCCAACAAGCTGGATCAGGCCAAGAGCGACCTGCCGGAGACGGCGCTGACTCCCTCTGTGATACAGTACAGCATGAACATGAACGCCTTTATGACCGTGGCTGTCAGCCGCGAGGGCAGTTCGGTGTATGAGCTTTCTGATTTTATCAAGAACACCATGACCCCCTACGTCCAGCGCAAGGGCGGCGTGTCCAGCGTATCCTCCAGCGGCCTTGTGGAGCAGCTGGTGCAGGTGCAGCTGAATCAGGAAAAGGTGGACGCCATCAACGAAAAGCTGATGGAGCTTATCGACACTCAGCTGGAAGTGGCGCACACACAGTTGGAGGAGGCCGAGGCCAAGATCAAGGCCGGCCGCGCAGAATACGATAAGCAGTTCAAAAACTTCGGCAATACCGTGTCCAACACGGTCATGGGCTCCCTGAGCTCTGAGGTCGGAAGCGCCGTAGAAGTGGTGCGCAAGCAGGCCGAGGCACTGCTGCAAAGCGTCAACAACCTGATCGCCGTGGTCAAGGAGCCCGAGGTGCAGCAGGCTCTCATTGAGGTGCAGGCCGGTTTGCAGCGGGTGCTGGACAAATTCAACAGCACCGGTATGCGGGATATCGACTCCCTGATCGAGATCGTGTCCGAGCTGCGGGATATCACCGATAAGCTCTCCTCTGCGTTGCAGACCCTGCAGAACCGCATCAATACCGAGACTGGTACGCAGGGCGAGGGCGCTGCGGATCTGGCAGACGAGCTGCAATTGCAGGACAGCCTGAACGTCATCTATAAGACGCTGGAAGATACCATCAAGGCCATGGACAACGTGCCCGGCATGATGAGCGAGTTCTCCAAAGCGCTGGGCAACTTTACCCAGCAGCAGATGGTCGCCTATATGCAGTTTACCGAAGCCCGCGAGCAGCTGAATGAGTACGAAAAGCAGCTCAGCGAGGCCAAGACCCAGTACGAGGCCGCCAAGGAAAAGGCGCTTGCCAGCGCCGATGTGACCAAGCAGCTGGATATCAAGTCCCTTGCCACCCTCATCTACGCCCAGAACTTCTCCATGCCCGCCGGTTACGTCAAGGACGAAAGCGGCGAGTCGTGGCTGCTGAAGGTGGGCGAGGAATACGACAGCGTGGACGATATCCGCGGTGCGCTGCTGCTCCATGTGGAGGGCTACGGCGACGTGCGCCTTTCCGACGTGGCAGACGTGGAGATCATTGACAACGCCGCCGACAGCTATACCCGCCTGAACGGCGAGCAGGCTTCGGTGCTGAAAATTTACAAGGACGACAGTTCCAGCGCAGGTGACGTATCTGCCAACTGTCTGGACGCTTTCAAGGAGCTGGAAGCCCAGTACGAGGGTCTGCACGTTGTGGTGCTGTCCAATCAGGGCAACTACATCAGCATCCTCATCAAGAGCATCCTCACCAGTATGCTGGTGGGTGCCGCACTGGCCATCGTCGTGCTGGCCATCTTCCTGAAGGACGTCAAGCCCACGCTGGTGGTCGGCGTCAGTATCCCCCTGTCGGTGCTGTTTGCCGTGGTGCTGATGTACTTCACGGGTCTTGACCTGAACGTCATGACGCTGGCCGGCCTGTCGCTGGGCATCGGTATGCTGGTGGATAACTCTGTCGTTGTCATCGAGAACATCTACCGTCTGCGCGGCCGCGGCGTGCCTGCCGCCCGTGCGGCGGTGCAGGGTGCACGTCAGGTGGGTATGTCGGTCGTGGCCTCTACCCTTACCTCGGTGTGTGTGTTCCTGCCGGCAGTGTTCTCTGCCAGCCTCATCCGCAGCCTGATGGGTCCCATGTCCCTGTGCATCGGCTACTGCCTGATGGCTTCCCTCATCGTGGCACTGACTGTGGTGCCTGCCGCCTCGGCTACCGTGCTGAAGAACGCCCAGCCAAAAAAGCTGGCATGGTTCGATAAAATTCAGGACGCCTACGGCCGCAGTCTGGAAAAGGCGCTGAAAAATCGCTTTGTACCGCTGGCAGCCGCAGTGCTGCTGCTGGTGTTCTGCTGCTGGCGGGTGGTCTCCATGGGCATCGTGCTGCTGCCCACCAGCACCAGCAACGAGGCCATGATCACCCTTTCCACTACCGACACCCTCTCGCAGGACGAGTCCTATGATGTAGCCGGTAAGGTGGTGCAGGCTGTGATGGCCGTGGACGGCGTGGAGGAGGTAGGCATTACCCCCGACAACACCGTGGCGGGCATGGATGTTTCCAACCTCGGCCTGCCCTCTGCCATCACCGACCTGCTGAACGCCGCCAACGGTTACGGCAAGTATAAGATCAACGTCAAGCTCAACGAGGATCTCTCCTCTTCCAAGATCGACGCCGCCTGCAAAGCCATGGAGGAAGCCGTGGCAGGAGTGGCGGACTGCACCGCCACCGTCAAGCAGTACGGCATGACGGATGACCTGACCAGCCAGCTGTCCACCGGTCTGACCATCAGGATCTACGGCACTGATGCCGAGACCCTGACTGCCCTGTCCGAGAAGGTTATTGACATCGTGAACAACACCGATGGCTTCCAGAACGCCACCAACGGTCTGGGTGCGGGCGATTCCACCATCATCCTGCAGGTGGACCGCGACAAGGTGCGTGCCTATGGTCTGACCGTTGCACAGGTGTACCAGCAGATCGCGGCAAAGCTGACCACCACCACCACGGCACAGACCCCTGTTACCGTGGACGGCACCACCATGGACGTGCAGATCAGCAACAATCTGGACCCGCTGACCAAGGAAAACATGATGGACATGACCTTTGAGACCACCGTCATGTCCGCAGACGGCACCACCGCCACCGGTACCTGCACACTGGCAGATATCGCCAGCTGGACCACCGGCAACGCACCGGACTCTATCACCAGCGAGAACCAGAACCAGTACGTTACCGTCACCGCCGAGACTGCCCCGGGCTACAACACCACGGTGCAGGCGCGTGCCGTGAAAAAGGCGCTGGATGCCTTTGCCCTCACCGACGAGATGCCGGAAGGCTGCTCCTTCTCCATGGGCGGCGAGAGCGACAGCGTCAACTATATGACTGACGAGATGATCCAGTGGATGGCACTGGCTCTGCCCTTTGTGTACCTTGTCATGGTGGCACAGTTCCAGAGCCTGCTGTCCCCCTTCATCGTGCTGTTCACCGTGCCGCTGGCCTTTACCGGCGGTCTGCTGGGCCTGCTGCTCACCGGCCAGCAGCTGACCATGATCTCCATGATGGGCTTCATCGTGCTGATGGGTACGGTCGTCAACAACGGCATCGTGTTCGTGGACTACGCCAACCAGCTGCGCATGGGCGGCATGGAGCGCCGCGCCGCACTGGTGGCTACCGGCAAGACCCGTATGCGCCCCATCCTGATGACCACCCTGACCACCGTGCTGGCGATGCTGCAAATGGTGTTCAGCAACGATATGGCAAGCCAGCTGATGAGCGGCATGGCCATCGTCATCATCTGCGGTCTGAGCTACGCCACCCTGATGACCCTGTATATCGTGCCGATCCTGTACGATATCCTGTTCAAGAAGCCGCCGCTCAACGTGGACATCGGCAGCGACGAGGACTTGGACGACATCCCGGACGATGCCGCCGAGTTCATTGCCGCCCAGTCCTCTGCGGCACAGTCTCAGCCGGAAGCATAAGGCATACAGCCCGTATCACCAAAGCGCCCCGCATTTCCATCAGAAGTGCGGGGCGCTTTTTGCTATTGTAGGCACTTTCGATGATTCTAACAAAAAATCGCCGCAAAAATTGGATGGTAATTCTAAAAGGATTCCAACACAAAACTGTAAAACTGTGATATAATCATAAATACAGACAAGATGCAAAAGGGGGCAGTCTGCCCCTTTTGCATTTCCGAAAAAAGCTTTAGGAGGCGAGGCCCAATGGCACAGATCCGTTCCAAGCCCTTCGGTGTGACCAAAGAGGGCGCTAATGTTACCGAGTATATCCTCTCGAACCCCGGCGGTATGTCCGTCAGCGTGCTGGATTACGGCTGCGTGATCAAAAATATCATCGTCCCGGCCAAAAACGGCCCGGTGGATGTGGTGCTGGGTCACGACACCATGGCAGATTACGAGAACGACTTTACCTCGTCCGGCAGCACCTGCTGCGGTGCTTTTGTGGGGCGCTACGCCAACCGCATCGAAAACGCCGTCTTTACCTTGGGCGGCAAGACCTATCAGCTGGAAAAAAACAACGGCGAAAACCACCTGCACGGCTGTTTTTCCCGGAAAATCTATGAGGTGAAGTACTTCGGCGACACCCTGCTGATGGAGGCTGTAAGCCCTGACGGCGAGGACGGCTTTCCCGGCACCCTGAAGATCGCGGTGCGCTATACTCTCACCGACGACAACACCTTCCGCATGGACTACCGTGTGTCCTCGGACGCCGACACGATCGTAAACCTGACCAACCACAGCTACTTCAATCTGGACGGCGGCGGCGACGTGCTGAACCAGAAGCTGCGCATCTACGCCTCCCGCTATCTGGAGGGCAACAACGCCACCTGCCCCACCGGCAACATCCTGCCCGTGGTGAACACCCCCATGGATTTTACTGCCGGTAAGACCATCGGCAAGGAGATCGACACCGGCTTCTCCCAGACCACCATGGTGGGCGGCGGCTACGACCACTGCTATGTCATCGACCGCGCACGCGGCTCCAGCCAGAGCATCTGCGCATGGGCGACCAGTGATAAGACCGGCATCAGCATGAAGCTGTACACCACCCAGCCGGGCATCCAGCTGTACACCGGTAACTTTTTGCAGGATTGCCCCGCCCCGGGCAAGGGCGGCGAGCCCATGCGGAAGTACGGCGGCTTTGCCTTGGAGACCCAGCACTATCCGTGCAGCCCCTCTCACCCGGAGTTCCCCTCTACGGTGCTGCGGGCAGGCAAAGTGTTCCACGCCACCACCACCCTGCGGTTCTTCACCGGCAAGCAGTGCGGAAAGCTTTAAAAATGATACACCATGCAAAAACGTCTGCTTCGGCAGACGTTTTTTGCGTGGCAGGAGGCTGCGACTGAGGGAGTTTCCCTCTCCATTTCTATGTTTTGCACAAACGGCGCATTCTCTCCATGTGAAAAGTGCGAAAAATCTCTGTCAATCAAAAGTGTAATGTGCGAAGATGCAACAAAAATATATCTGAATAAAGAAAGCGCCCCTTGCAGTCGGCGGCAAAAAGCGGTATGCTTTAAGCAGACCGGGCAGCGCCCGGCGCAAAGAGATAAAAGTGATAATACGATATGAGAGAGGTACTCGGCTATGGCAATTTTGGTTTCCGGCGGTGCCGGCTACATCGGCAGCCACACCTGCATTGAGCTGTTGAACGCTGGCTACGATATCGTGGTGGCAGATAACTATTATAATGCTTCTCCTGTGGTTCTGGACCGGGTCAAGCAGATCACCGGCAAGGATTTCCGCTTCTACAAGGCAGACATGACCCGCCGCGAGGATGTGGAGAAGATCTTCTCCGAGTGCCCGGACATCACCGCCGTCATCCAGTTTGCAGCCTACAAGGCTGTGGGCGAGAGCGTGTCCAAGCCCATCGAGTACTACTACAATAACCTCAACTGCACGCTGGTCATTCTGGACGTGATGCGCCATCATGACTGCCACAACTTCGTGTTCAGCTCTTCCGCTACCGTCTACGGCGACCCCGCCAGTGTGCCCATCACCGAGGACTTCCCCGTGGGCGCTACCACCAACCCCTACGGCACCACCAAGGCCTTCACCGAGCGCATTTTGCAGGACGTCTGCAAGGCTGACCCCAGCCTGAATGTGGCGCTGCTGCGCTACTTCAACCCCATCGGCGCCCACAAGAGCGGCCTGATCGGCGAGGACCCCAACGGCATCCCCAACAACCTGATGCCCTACATCGCCAAGGTGGCTGTGGGCAAGCTGGAAAAGGTGCACGTCTTTGGCAACGACTACCCCACCCCGGACGGCACCGGTGTGCGTGACTACATCCACGTTGTGGATCTGGCCCGGGGCCATGTGTGCGCCATCCGCAAGCTGGAGACCGGCTGTGGTCTCTTCATCTGCAATCTGGGCACCGGCAAGGGTTACAGCGTGCTGGATGTCATCCACGCCTTCTCCAAGGCCTGCGGCAAGGAGATCCCCTACGTCATCGATCCCCGCCGCCCCGGCGATATCGCCGAGTGCTACGCCGACCCCACCAAGGCCAAGAACGAGCTGGGCTGGGTGGCCGAGTACGGCATCGAGGAGATGTGCGCCGACAGCTGGAACTGGCAGAAGAACAACCCCGATGGCTACCACACCGTGAAGTAATAATGATTTGAACCGGAGCACCGCATATTCTCGCCTGAGAGTGTGCGGTGTTTTTTTGTGTCGATATTCTCTATTGACATCCGCTGTCAGTTAGCCTATACTACATTTGTTAACACGGACTAACACACAAGAACAGTACATATAAAAGAAGGCAACGGATATGACGTTAAAAGAGTTACAGATCGGCAAAAGCGCCATAGTGGATGCTGTGGGCGGTGCAGGCGCACTGCGGCAGCATTTTCTGGATATGGGTCTGATCCCCGGGGCAGAGGTCACGCTGGTAAAGCTGGCGCCCATGGGCGACCCCATGGAGCTGCGCATCCACGGCTATGAGCTGACCCTGCGTCTGGACGACGCGGCACAGATCACCGTGACCCCCACCGAAAAGACCCCGGCGGTGCACACCCCGGTGGACGGGAAGATGGTGGAGCACCCGGGTCTTGGCGAGGGCGGCAAGTACCACACCAAGGAGGGGGAACATCCCCTGCCGGAGGATAAGACCCTGACCTTTGCGCTGGCGGGCAACCAGAACTGCGGCAAGACCACCCTGTTCAATCAGCTCACCGGCTCCAACCAGCACGTCGGCAACTTTCCGGGCGTGACGGTGGACCGCAAGAGCGGTGCCATCAAGGGGCACCCGGAGACTGAGGTCACCGACCTGCCGGGCATCTACTCCATGTCCCCCTATTCCAGCGAGGAGATCGTCACCCGGCAGTTCATCATCGGCGAAAAGCCCACCGGCATCATCAACATCGTGGACGCCACCAACATCGAGCGCAACCTCTACCTGACCATGCAGCTGATGGAGCTGGATATCCCCATGGTGCTGGCGCTGAACATGATGGACGAAATGCGCGGCAACGGCGGCACGGTGCGCATCAACAAGATGGAAGCCATGCTGGGCATCCCGGTCATCCCCATCTCTGCCGCCAAGAACGAGGGCGTGGACGAACTGGTAGACCACGCCGTCCATGTGGCAAAGTATCAGGAGCGCCCCGGGCGGATGGATTTCTGCAGCGAGGATGACCACGGCGGCGCGGTGCACCGCTGCATCCACGGCATTTTGCACCTCATTGAGGATCACGCCAAGGCGGCGGGCATCCCGGTGCGGTTTGCCGCCACCAAGCTGGTGGAGGGCGACCACCGCATTGAGGAAGCCCTGAAGCTGGACCAGAACGAAAAAGAGATGATCGAGCACATCATCGTGCAGATGGAGCAGGAGCGCGGCCTGGACCGCGCCGCCGCCATTGCAGATATGCGGTTCCACTTTATCCATCAGCTGGTGAATCAGACCGTGGTAAAGCCCCACCAGAGCAAGGAGCAGCTGCGCAGCGCAAGGATCGACCGCTTCCTCACCGGAAAGTACACGGCGATCCCGGCGTTTGTGGGCATCATGGCGCTGGTGTTTTATCTGACCTTTGGCGTGATCGGCGCGGGGCTGCAAGGCCTGCTGGAACTGGGCATTGAGAACCTGACGATCCTTGTGGACAATGCCCTGACGGCGTGGAACGTCAACGATGCAGTGCATTCGCTGGTGATCGACGGCATCTTTACCGGTGTGGGCAGTGTGCTGAGCTTCCTGCCCATCATCGTGACCCTGTTCTTCTTCCTTTCCCTGCTGGAGGATACCGGCTATATGGCCCGCGTGGCCTTTGTGATGGACAAGCTGCTGCGGCGTATCGGTCTTTCGGGCCGCAGCATCGTGCCCATGCTCATCGGCTTTGGCTGCACGGTCCCCGGCGTGATGGCAAGCCGCACGCTGCCCTCGGAGCGGGACCGGAAAATGACCATCCTGCTTACGCCCTTTATGAGCTGCTCGGCCAAGCTCCCGATCTACAGCCTGTTTGCGGTGACCTTCTTCCCGGAGTACGCCGCACTGGTCATGGTGGGCCTGTATTTCCTGGGCATCCTTGTGGGCATTGGAATGGCCTTTCTGCTCAAGGGGACGCTGTTCAAGGGCGAGGCCGTGCCCTTTGTCATGGAGCTGCCCAACTACCGCCTGCCCGGCCTGAAAAACGTGGCCCAGCTGCTCTGGGAAAAGGCCCGGGATTTCCTCGAGCGTGCCTTTACGGTCATCTTCCTGGCAACCATCATCATCTGGTTCCTGCAGAACTTTGACTTCCAGCTCAGCCTGACCGCAGACCCGCAGGAGAGCATCCTGGCCTGGATCGCCAGCGGCATCGCGCCGTTGTTTGCACCGCTGGGCTTTGGCGACTGGCGCGTTTCCACCGCGCTGATCACCGGCTTTACGGCCAAGGAGAGCGTTGTCTCTACGCTGACGGTCCTTCTGGGCGGGGACACCGCCGCACTGACCACGCTGTTTACCCCGTTCACGGCCATCGTGTTTCTGGTGTTTACCCTGCTGTACACGCCCTGCGTGGCCGCGATTGCTGCCGTCAAGCGTGAGCTGGGCGGTGCCCGCGCCGCAGCAGGCGTCGTTTTGATGCAATGCGGTATTGCATGGATCGTGGCATTTGTGGTACACTGTGTAGGAACGGTGTTCGGCCTGGTGTGAACCGCGCCGGAAAGCACCCCTACAGATACGTATGAGGTAGTATACGATATGGCAAGTGTTATCGTTGTTATGATTATTTTTGTGCTGCTGGCGCTGGCGATCCTGTTCATCTGCCAGAACGGCGGCTGGCAGGGCGGCTGCGGCGGCAACTGCGCCAGCTGTCACCAGCATTGCAGCGATAAAGAGAAACAGGAAAA
>OKRS01002605.1_pt1 | contig 10179 bp, 9 predicted proteins | sample 1601191 | NCBI WGS metagenome assembly OKRS01 (sample SAMEA3541509, study PRJEB24748) | human gut metagenome | biome: human gut; feature: human-associated habitat; material: faeces | place: China | collected 2012 | reverse complement strand
TCCAGTCCAGCCTGCTGACCAGCGTTGCAAGCAAGGGCTGCGCACCCTATAAGTCCGTGCTGTGCCACGGCTGGGTGGTGGACGAGCAGGGCAAGCAGATGCACAAGAGCGCCGGTAACGGCGTGGAGCCCAGCGAGATCATCAAGGACTACGGCGCAGACATCATCCGTCTGTGGGTGGCTTCTTCCGACTACACCGTGGACGTGCGCGCCGGTAAGAACATCTTCAAGCAGCTCAGCGAGGCTTACCGTAAGATCCGCAACACCGCCCGCTTTATTCTGGGCAATCTGGACGGCTTTGACCCCAACACCGATTGTGTGGCAGACGACCAGCTGCAGGATATCGACCGCTGGGCACTGGCTGCGCTGGATGACCTGATCGTCAACACCAACGCAGGCTACGCTGTGTACGACTTCAATAAGGTCTACCACGCTGTGTACAACTTCTGCGTGGTGGCCATGTCCAACTTCTATCTGGACGTCACCAAGGATCGTCTGTACTGCACCAACGGCACCGCCCGCAAGGCCGCCCAGACCACTATGTACAAGATCCTTGTTGCTCTGGACAAGATCATTGCCCCCATCCTGTGCTTCACCAGTCAGGAGATCTGGGACTTCATGCCCAAGACCGAGGGTATGAACAAGTATGTGGTGTTTGAGCAGATGCCCAAGGCCGGCCAGTATGCCGCCGACGATGCCTTTAAGGCAAAGTGGGCACAGCTGATCGCCGTGCGCGACGAGGTCAAGAAGGTGCTGGAGCAGGCCCGTGCCGAAAAGCTCATTGGTGCTTCTCTGGAGGCCTCCGTCACCCTGTACTGCAGCGATGCCGTCTATGACCTGCTGAACAGCATCCCCATGGACGAGCTGGCCGACCTGATGATCGTCTCCCATGTGGAGCTGGTCAAGGGCGAGGGCGGCGCTGCCAGCGCTGTCGAGGGCTTGGGCGTTGCAGCTGCACACGCCACCGGCGACAAGTGCGAGCGCTGCTGGAAGTACTCTGCTTCCATCGGCAGCCACCCTGCACACCCCACCCTGTGCGCACGCTGCGCCAGCGTTGTGGAAGCCTAAGCGTTCCGCATAAAACAATGTTTTAAAGGGCGGCGCTCCCTTATACCGGGGAGCGCCGTTTTTTATACTGAATGATTTTGGGAGTATCCTATGGCATATGTTGTTTTTAATCTGCTCGCGGCTGCGGCACTCATTGGCATCGATCAGGCCATCAAGCTGTGGGCCACCAATGTGCTGCAGCCCATTGGTGCAATGCCGCTGATCCCCCATGTGGTGGAGCTGCGGTTCGTGCTCAACCCGGGCATGGCGTTCAGCCTGCTCAGCGGCAAGCAGCTGTTCCTCATCATCGCTACCAGCATAGCGCTGATCTTTGTGGCCTACGGGCTGTTCTTCCGCAGCCGCGGCAAATACCTGCAGCAGGCTGCGCTGCTGCTGATCCTTGCCGGCGGCATCGGCAACCTGATCGACCGTGTGCTCAACGGCGAGGTGGTGGACTACATCAATCTGCTGTTCATGCAGTTTGCGGTGTTCAATTTTGCGGATATCTGCGTGTGTGTGGGCGTGGGCCTCTGGGTGCTGGTAATTTTTCTGGAAGAGCTGCACGCTGAGAACGGGCAGTCCCCGAAGGAGCAGTGAGCCATGGAACAGCGTGAATTTGTGGTGGAGCAGGAGACGGCAGGCCAGCGCATCGACCGCTTTCTGAGCGGCGAGGACACCGGCCTTTCCCGGTCTGCTCTGCAGGCGCTGGTGGCCGACGGTCATGTGTTGTGCAACGGCAGGCTGGTTGCCAAAAGCCTGAAGCTCAAGGCGGGCGACACCATCGTTTTGGAAATTCCGGACGCGAAGCCCATTGAGGCCGTGCCGCAGGACATCCCGCTGGAAATCGTCTATGAGGACGAGCATCTGCTGGTGGTCAACAAGCCCAAAGGCATGGTGGTGCACCCGGCTCCCGGCAACCCGGACGGCACGCTGGTGAACGCGCTGCTGTGGCACTGCAAGGGAAGCCTGTCCGGTATCGGCGGCGAGATCCGCCCCGGCATCGTGCACCGCATCGATAAGGACACCAGCGGACTGCTGGTGGTGGCAAAGGACGATGCAACGCACATCGGCCTTTCCCAGCAGATGGCGGTGCACAGTGTGGAGCGCGCGTATCGCACCATCGTGTACGGCGGCTTTGCACAAGATGAGGGCTTTGTGGAAAGCAATCTGGGCCGCAGCAAGACCGACCGCAAAAAGATGGCGGTCTACCCGGCCAGTGAGCCGCACACCAAATATGCCTATACCGGCTATCAGGTGCTGGAACGGCTGAACAACTTTACCATGCTGGAATGCCGCCTGAAGACCGGCCGCACCCATCAGATCCGCGTGCACATGGCATCCATCCAGCACCCGGTGGCGGGCGACCCGGTGTATGGCCCGCACAATTGCATCACCAGCCTGCACGGCCAGTGCCTGCACGCCAAAACGCTGGGCTTTGTGCACCCGATCACCGGCGAACATCTGCGGTTCGATTCGGAATTGCCGGAATACTTCACTCATTTTCTTGCAACGCTCAGGAGGGGAACGGTATGAACCATCTTTCTTCAACGCTTGTACTGTGTGATCTGGACCATCTGCTTTTGGGTGCCGACGGCAACCTGACGCAGGTGGTGCGGGATGTGCTGCAGCTGTTCGTCCGCCGCGGCGGACGTTTTACGGTGTTTTCCCAGCGCACGCCGCGGGCCGTGCGGTCCATTCTGGGCAGTGTGCGGCTCAGCGCTCCTGCGCTGGTGTGCGGCGGTGCCATGGCCTACCATTTTGCCGATGGCACCCGCCAGCCGCTGTGCACCTTTGCCGGGCAGGATGCCGACCTGTTCGCCCGCCTGCCGGTGGCAGAGGGCGTGGGCATTGCCCTGCAGATGACCGACGGTACTACCCGCGTGCTGCGCATGAGCGAGGCATTGGAGCGTCATCTGCGGCAGGAATGGACCCCTTATCTGCTGGCAAACGCGGCAGACATCAAGGGGGAAGAAGTGCTGCGGGTGCTGCTGTATCAGGACAGCAAGGCAGTGCCCATGATCTCGCTACTGGAAAAATCTCTGGGCGACCGCACAGCGGTGCTGCTGGGCGAGCGTGCCGCAGCGGATACGCTGATCCTGACCCCCAGAACCGTCTCCGGCCGTGAAATGCTGGATGCCGTGTGTATGCCGGTGGGCATCGACCCGGAAGATGTGCTGGTACTTGCCGGAGGGCTGTCTATGCTGGACATGGTGCGCGCTTCCAGCCAGAGCACCGCAGCTGCGGATGCCCCGGCTGAGCTGCGTCTTGCTGCCCAAAAGGTCACTTTGACCGATGCTGCGGCAGGTTCTGCAGTGGAAGTGCTGTACCGTATGGTGCGGGATGCTGAAAATTTGGCGTAAAATTTGTGCAAGGCTTCTGCAAATTCTTTCGCAGAAGCCTTTCTTTTTGGAGGAAAGTCAGGTACAATGAGAGAAACGCATCTTCTGGTCCTGCAAAAGAAGGAAAAACTCTTTCTTGCGCTGTCGCTGGCGGCGGTGGTTTTGTGCACAGTGCTGGCCTTTGGCTTTGCCGTGCCGCTGCAGGCTGCCGAACCGCAGGTCCTGCCGGATACGACCGGGCTGGAACAGTATGTGCTGGTGGATCTGAACACTGCTGATCTCTCTGCGCTGTGCACACTGCCGGGCGTAGGGGAAAAGCGCGCACAGACGATTCTGGATTACCGGACGCAGAATGGCCCGTTTGAACGGGTAGAAGATGCAGCCAATGTTCCGGGCCTGACACAGACCATTGTGGATTCCTGGGCAGGAATGGCAACCGTGAGCTGAGCCGCAGCCGGCGGCCCGGCGCAGCAAAAAGGGGAATGATTATGAGTGACGATACCATTTTTATCAACCGGGAACTGAGCTGGCTGGATTTCAACCGGCGCGTTCTTGCGCTGGGCAAAGATAAAAATGTTCCGCTTGCAGAGCGGGTCAAATTTCTTGCAATCTACGGCTCCAATTTGGACGAGTTTTTTATGGTGCGTGTGGGTTCTCTGCAGGAGCGCGCCAATCTGGAACAGGAACAGGGCAAAAAGGTCAAGAGGGAAAACAAGACCAACATGTCCGCGGCGGAACAGCTGACTGCCATCATGCCCAAAACGGCACAGCTGCAGGAGGAGTGCGATAAATACTACGCAAAGGCGCTGGAAGCACTGGCGGAGTGCGGCTGGCGCAAGGTGGATCTTGACCACTTGTCCAAGGAGGACGAGCACTTCTGGAAGAAGTACTTCCAAACGGAGCTGTTCCCCATCCTCAGCCCGCAGATCGTGGATAACCGCCATCCGTTCCCATTCCTGCGCAATAAGGAGATTTACCTTGGCGTTCTGCTCAAGGAAAAACACCCGGCAGGGCAGAGCCTTGGCATCATTCCCATTTCCAGCCAGATGGAACGGATGCACGTTGTAAAAAAAGACGGCGAAACGCAGTTTGCACTTACCGAAGAGCTGGTGCTGCACTTTGCGGCCAGCATCTTTGGCAAAGAGACGATTCAGGAAAAATGTCTCTTCCGTGTTACCCGCAATGCGGATATCGACGTAAAAGAGGGCATGATGGATCATGATATCGACTACCGCGAGATCATGACCGAGCTGCTCAAGCGCCGCCGCAAGCTGGCTGCGGTGCGTCTGCAGATCACGCCTGCCCCGGCCCCGGAGGTAGAACGCCTGCTGTGCAACCGTCTGCTGCTCACCCATAAACGGGTGTTCGAGCAGAAAAGCCCGCTGGATCTGAGCTTTTTCTACAAGCTCACCGGCCGCATGGAAGCGGAGGGGCGGCCGGAACTGTTCTACCCGGCTGCACGGCCCATGCTGCCGCCGCCGGACTACGACCTTGCCGCTGAGGTGCAGAAGCACGATGTGCTGCTCAGCTACCCGTACCAGTCCATCCGGCCCTTCATTGCCATGCTCAAAAAGGCTGCCCATGATCCTGAGGTCATTTCCATCAAAATGACACTGTACCGTATGGCGCGGGAGTCCCAGATCGTGCAGGCGCTGATGGAAGCCGCTGAGAACGGCAAAGAGGTGGTGGCGCTGGTGGAGCTGCGCGCCCGCTTTGACGAGCAGAACAATATCGACTGGTCGAAGCAGCTGGAAAGCGCAGGCTGTACGGTCATTTATGGCTTTGATGATTACAAAGTGCACTCCAAGCTGACCCTTATCACCAAAAAGAGCAAAGAGGGCTACTCTTATATCACCCAGATTGGCACCGGCAACTACAACGAAAAGACCAGTGAGCTTTACACGGACTACTCCTTCATTACGGCAGACCATGGCATTGGCGAGGAAGCTTCCAATGTGTTCCAGAACCTTGCCGTGCAGAAGCTGACTGAGGAGAGCGACCGGATGCTGGTAGCACCGCTACGCTTCAAGAGCGTATTGCTGGAAGAGATGGATCGTGTCATTGCTGCCGCCCACATGGGCCGTCCGGCATCCATGATCCTGAAAAACAATTCCATCAGCGACCGGGATATCATCCTGAAGCTGCAGGAAGCCAGCTGTGCCGGTGTGCGCATTGATATGATCGTGCGCGGCATCTGCTGTGTGCGCGCAGAGGTGCCCGGCAAGACCGAGAACCTGCACATCCGCAGTCTGGTGGGACGGTATCTGGAGCATGGTCGCATTTATAGCTTCTTCGATGGCACCCACACTCGCATTTATATTGCCTCCGGCGACTTCCTCACCCGCAATACCGAGTGCCGCGTAGAGGTGGGCGTGCGGGTGGAGGATCCCGCTCTGGTGCAAAAACTCACGGATATCCTTCAGCTGCAGCTGCGGGATAATGTCAACGCTAGGGTCATGGATGCCAGCGGCAACTACCAGAAGGTAAAGCCCGCCGAGGGCGAGCCGTTGGTCAACAGTCAGATGGGCATGTACGAGCTGCTGCGCAACGACTGGCAGCGCCCCGAGCCGTGGAAGTGCACCACCCCTGCCCCGGAAGCAGAAAAACCGGCGGCAGTCTGTCAGGAAGTTACCGTGGAGCAGCTGAAGCAGGAGCTGCCCCATGTGTTCCAGCCTGCACCGGAAAAGGCCGAAAAGGCCGCCACGGCGCAGCAGCCCGACCACTACGAGGCGCTGGAGCAGATGCTGAACAATAAGCCCCGCGCTGCGCAGCCCGCCTCCAAAGCTCCGGCTGCACCCCGCCCGGTTGTAAAGCCTGTTGTCACCGCACCTAAGAAAAAGAGCCTGCTGGAACGCATTGGGAGCTTTTTCCGGCGCTGATCTGTAAAATCATATAAACAAAAGCCAGAGCTGCTGCGCAGAAATTTGTGCGGCGGCTCTTTTTTGTTTGTGTTCTCCTGCCTGCCGCTTGTGCATACACTTTTCAGGATAGGGGGACAGCGTATGCGGGCAAAACGGGGCGGACAGGCAGCAAAAATACGCAGACGGCGGTGGGGCGTTGTGGCGCTGGTGCTGGCAGGGCTGGCACTCTGCCTGCTGGCTGCACTACCGGTGCAGGCCGCGCGGAATACGAAAAAGTACTGTTTTCCGCTGGATACTGCGGTGTGGCGCATCTCGGACGCCTACGGCGCGCGGACAGACCCCTTTACCGGCAAACCTGCGTTTCATTCCGGGCTCGACCTTGCCTGTGCGGCGGGTACAGCGGTGCGGGCAGTGCAGGATGGTGTGGTGACTGCGGAGGCATACAGCCCAAGCTACGGCAACCATCTGCGCATCCTGCACCCGGATGGCTGCGAGACCCGCTACGCGCACCTGCAATACCTCTATGTCCGCCCGGGAGAGGTGGTACAGGCCGGGCAGACGCTGGGCACAGTGGGGCAGACAGGCCGCGCCACCGGTGCGCACCTGCATCTGGAACTGTGGCAGCAGGGCGCTGCCTGCGACCCCGCCGCTCTGCTGGAGACCGCTCCATGAGCCGGGTACGGGTAGGGAAACTTGTATTCCGGGATCCGGTACTGCTGTGCGGCGTGGTGTACCTGCTGCTCTACTTTGATGCCAGCGGTTTTCTGCGTCTGGGGCTGCTGGCGGCTATTCTGCACGAGCTGGGGCACATTTTTGTCTACTGCATCCAGCAAAGGCATCTGCCGGTCATCGAGGTGACTATGACCGGCTTTTGCATGCACACAGCAGGGGAGAGGCTGTCCCCGCGCCAGCGGTTCGTGCTTGCCGCCGCCGGGCCTGCGGTCAACTTTGCCCTTGCCTGGGTATGGGCGGTGCGTCTTGCGCAGACCACCACCATCCGCGGCAGCGCGTTCTGGGCGGCGAATCTGCTGACGGGGCTGTTCAACCTTTTGCCAATCCCGCCGCTGGACGGTGCACAGATGGCGGTGTGCGCGGCGGCGCTCTGGCGGCAAAAATACGGAAAGTGCACACAACCCGTCGGAAACGATTGCAAAACCGGCACATTTGGGGTAAAATAAAAAGAACGCAAAAAACGGATTGTTTATGGAGGACCCGATGTTTGATCCCAAACTGAAAGAAGCGCTGGGACGGGTGCAGAAGCCCGGCCGCTATACCGGCGGCGAGCCCGGCAGTATCTATAAAGAAAAGGATAAGGTGGATGTGCGCTTTGCCTTCTGCTTCCCGGATACCTACGAGGTGGGAATGTCCTTTCTGGGCGAAAAGATCCTGTACGAGCTGCTCAACAGCCACGAAAACTGGTGGTGCGAGCGCGCCTTTATGCCCTGGCTGGATATGAAGGCAGAGATGGAGCGCCTGCAGCTGCCGCTGTACACCATGGAGAGCAAGGACCCTCTCACGGCCTTTGATGCTGTGGGCTTTACCTTGCAGTACGAGCTTTCCTATACCAATATCCTTGCCATGCTGGACTTGGCGGGCATCCCGTTCTACTCCAAAGACCGTGATGACCGCTGGCCGCTGATCGTAGCGGGCGGCCCCTGCGCTTGCAACGCGGAGCCCATTGCGGATTTCTTTGATGTTATCCAACTGGGCGAGGGCGAGAACCAGCTGCCCGCCATCTGCGCCGAGATCGAAAAGGCTAAAAAAGAGGGCATCTCCAAAAAACAGCTGCTGCTCAACATTGCAAAGATCCCGGGCGTGTACATCCCGGCTTTCTACGATGTTACCTACCACGAGGATGGCAGAGTGAAGGCCATCACCCCCAACGAGCCGGGCATCCCCGCACGCATCACCAAAGCCATCATCAAGGATCTGAACCAGTTTGCCCCGCCCACAAACTTTGTGGTGCCCATGGTGGGCGCCATTCAGGACCGCGCCAGCATCGAGGTGCTGCGCGGCTGCGTGCGCGGCTGCCGGTTTTGTCAGGCAGGCTTCTTGTACCGCCCCATGCGCCAGCGCGATGCCAGTTTGCTGAACAAGGCAGCACAGGATCTGTGTGCAAACACCGGCTACGAAGAACTGAGCCTTTCCAGCCTTTCCACCTCTGACCACGGTCAGCTGGAAGAACTGCTGGACGATCTGAACGAGTGGGCACCCAAGGAGCACGTCAGCCTGTCGCTGCCTTCCCTGCGTGTGGACAACTTCTCCCAGAGCCTCATTGAAAAAACCACCAAGGTGCGCAAGAGCGGCCTGACCTTTGCTGCCGAGGCCGGTACCCAGCGTCTGCGCAACGTCATCAACAAAAACGTCACCTGGGACGAGATCGAAAAGACCTGCACCATCGCCTTTAACGCGGGCTACACCTCGGTCAAGCTTTACTTCATGATGGGCCTGCCCACCGAGACCATGGAGGATATCGAGGGTATTGCCGAGACTGCTCAGAAGGTGGTAGACCTCTACTACAAGAATACGAACCACGCCAAGGGACGCGGCGTGCAGGTGACCATTAGCTGCGCCTGCTTTGTGCCCAAGCCACACACCCCCTTCCAGTTCGTGCCCATGGATACCGCCGAGACCCTGCAGGCCAAGCAGAAGCACCTGCTGGAAAGCGTGCACAGCCGCAAGATCAAGGTGAACTACCACGACAGCACCACCAGCTTCCTCGAGGGCGTGTTCGCCAAGGGCGACCGCCGCCTTGCCCCGGTCATCGTAGAGGCGTATAAGCGCGGCTGCTACTTCGACGGCTGGGAAGAGTGCTTCAAGTACGATACCTGGATGCAGACCTTTGCAGACTTGGGCATCGACCCCGCCTTCTACTGCCAGCGCCCCATCGCGCTGGACGAGGTGACCCCGTGGTCTCACATGGACTACGGCATCACCCACGAGTATCTGGTGCGGGAGTACAACAAGGCTCTGGCCGCCCAGACCACCCCGCCCTGCAACCGTGCCTGCAACGCATGCGGTGCCAACCATCTGTTAGGAGGTCCCTGCTTTGATTACAGTCAGAATCTCGTTTGAAAAGAAAAATGAAGCCTCCTATATCTCCCTGCTGGACCTGCAGCGGGTGATGCAGCGGGTGCTCAAGCGCAGCGGTCTGCCGGTGTGGCATACGCTGGGTTTCAACCCCCATATCTACATGACCTTTGCCTGCCCGCTCTCGCTGGGACAGGAGAGCGAGTGCGAGTGCGTGGACGTTAAGACCGAGGTGGAAGCCCCGGATTTTGCCCAGTGGCGGACCGCCCTCAACGCCATTATGCCCGCCGGTATCCATGTTACCCGGGTGGCTCCGGTGGAAATGAAGGCGGACAGCATCGCCTTTGCCTGCTACCGCATCAGCTACCCAGCGGCTGCCGCTGCGGTGCTGGAGCAGTATAATGCGCTGGAGACAGCCCCCGTGGAAAAGCACAGCAAGCGCGGCAAAAAGATCGTGAACCTTAAAGAGCATATCCCGCAGCTTAGTTATACTGTACTGGGGGACACCGTGCAGCTGGAGCTGTGCCTGCCCGCTGCGCAGGAGCTGAACCTGAACCCCTCGCTGCTCACCGGTTTTCTGGAAGAAAAGTTCGGCCTGCCCGCCGCAAGTGCCAACATTCTGCGCACCAAGTTTTTGACGGCAGACCGGCAGCTGTTTGTCTAAAGCTGCGCAAAAGTCCGTCTATCAGGCAAAACAGAAAATTTTTGCAAGATTTTTCGCTAAATTGCTTGCATTCAAGCCGGTTTTGTGCTATCCTATTAGGGCGTTAGTGTCCGCTGAGACCACAGCGGGGTTAATGACAAGTATTTATCATTAAACGGGCGGTCCTCTGACGGCTATGCCGTGCATGAACGTCTAAAAACAAATGGAGGATTCAAAAATGGACGCACTGAAGATTATTT
>OKRS01002597.1_pt1 | contig 10203 bp, 9 predicted proteins | sample 1601191 | NCBI WGS metagenome assembly OKRS01 (sample SAMEA3541509, study PRJEB24748) | human gut metagenome | biome: human gut; feature: human-associated habitat; material: faeces | place: China | collected 2012 | reverse complement strand
GGCCGGAGCTTGCACAGAATTTCAGAGAGGTCTATCGGGTGCTGAAGCCCGGCGGAATCTTTTTCATCTGTAACGAAGCAAACGGCGAAACGACAAAAGACGACAAATGGACGCAGATCATCGATGGCATGACCATCTATACGGACACTGCACTGAAAGAGTATCTGGAACAAGCAGGATTTTGTCAGATTCAGAGCCACAAAAATAAAAAGGGCTGGCTGTGCATCACAGCACAGAAATGAGGTGCGATCATGTCGAAAAAGGCAACGGAATTTCAAAGAAAAGCAATGAGCTGGATGTACCGAGGCAAGGAGATCTTCAAGCCTTTGAACACCGGCTGGATCGACGAGAATGTTGCCTGCGTGCGCGAATGGGTGGCGAACATCTTCTTCTACCGCAAAGGCGATACGACCATTATGGTCGATGCGGGATATAACTACGACCGCCTTGCCGAAAAAATGGGCTGGCTTGGGATTGATCCGAAGTCGATACACCATATCCTTATCACCCATCAGGACACCGACCATGTGGGTGCGGTGGAAGCAGACAGTCCGGGGCTGTTCCGGAATGCGAAGCTGTACATCGGCGAGATCGAGAACCGGTATCTCACCGGCGAGGTGCGGCGAAAAGTCATCTATCATCTCTATAAATTGCCGCAGGTCACGATCAACAACGAAAAGGTACTGCTGCACGATGGGCAGGTACTTGACATTGACGGCGTCAGGATCGAGTGTTTTCTGGTTCCCGGCCATACATGGGGACATATGGTCTACCTCATTGACGATAAATACCTTTTTACCGGCGACACGCTGTGGTTTGGCGCGGACGGCGGCTACAGCTTCATTTCCTCGCTGGCGGAGGACAATAAGCTGGCTGTGCAGTCACTGGCGGAGCTGGAGCGGAAACTGCGCGCACGTGGGCTGCATCCATATTTCATCACCGGTCACACGGGATGGACGGACAATTTTGCCTTTGCGTTTGCCCACAAAGACAAGAGCTGTTCACCATTCAAAAAACGAGTACACGACCCATCGGCGCCCTATGATGCCTACGACGAATCGGACGACACCGAAGAAAATGCAAAGAGCGGTTTTCTGAAAGGTGTGGGAAGATGAAGGACAGTGAATTACAAATTGACCGTAGCTGCCATGTGCTATATTCCAAACCCTGCAAAAAGGAAATTCTGGCGAAAATCACTCTGCACTATCCGGAGGTGGAGCGCGAGGTGGTCTGGGAGCAGGTGCAGCTGAGATACGCAGAGCTTCTTTCCAAGTGGCGCACCGACCTCGGCGGTAAAAAGAATTTTCACAACGGCGTAGGCGGCACCTACGACTGCATCGCCATCATGTGCTTTTACGATGTGTGCCGGGATGTGGTCACATTCCGCGAAATGGAAGAGATAGAAGAAAATCTGATCCTGCCGTCCTTCCGGAAGCTGCGATTCGTTGACATCAACAAGCCATTCTGGAAAAAGCTGATGTATCGGGCATTCAGCACTGCTCAAAAGCACTGTGACACATGGCATGATTACGAGATGGATGTTACGCCTTACGAAAACAGCAAGCCCATCTATTATGAATTTACGGCGTGTCCGGCGGCGGAATTTGCCAAGCGGTTCGGATTTGCGGACATTATGCCCGCCCTGTGCAATGTGGACTATGCGTCCATGGAACTGCTCCATGCCAAGCTCGTGCGGACGACCACCTGCGTGGACGGCTGCCGATGCGACTATACCATCTGCGGCGATAAGGATCCATACGTAAAGGAACATCCCGAATACCGGGATGAAAACGGATACAGGAGGAATAAGTAATGCTTTTACAGGTGATTCTGGAAGGTCTTGGGCTGGGGGCTTTGCTGGTTCTTGTCTGTGCTGTGGGCATCTGCAAAGGGGCTGTTGGGATGGTGCATCTTTACAGCCCGGCGGTGCAGCAGCGGTGCGTGAAGCTGGGACTTACAACACACGAGAAAATCAAGCGAAATTCTCTGATTTTCAAAGCCGTCTGCGTCCCCGGCTATATCAGCTATGTGCTGGTCTGTGTCTATGGGATAAACGGTGCAAAGGGCTTTGTTCAGGGTTTCTGGCAGTTACTCGTCATCTTGTCCGTTATGAATCTCATGGACCGCCTGTTGGTTGACGGCTATTGGGTGGGGCACACGAACGCATGGACGATCCCCGGAACAGAAGATCTGAAGCCCTACATTACTGCAAAAGACAAGCAGAAAAAGTGGCTGTTCGGTACGGTAGGCATGGCAGTCATAGCGGCGGTACTTGCGAGAATTATGATGTTTCTTATGGAAAGCTGAGGCGATATCAATGATGTTTCAAACTTATGGCAACAGGAATCATCCTGCGGTGCTGTTCTTTCATGCTATGGGTGTGACGGGGGAGAGCAGCGAACCGGTTGCAAACTATTTACAGGATCGGTATTTCTGCATTTTACCTACCTCCACCGTGTACTGCAAAGGGCAGAAATATGTCAGCAAGGCGGACGAGGTTCGTCAGGTGGAAGAATACCTGAAATCGCAGGGGGTGGAACGCCTTGAACTGGTTGTGGCTTCTTCGATCGGTGCTGACCTTGCCATGGCGTTTTTGACAGGCACGAAGCTGCCCATCGGACATGTTTTCTTTGACGGCGGGCAGTTTGCACAAATCGGAAAAGGTACGCGCCGCATGATGACACCGTTTCTGTATCTGGCCATCAAGAGCCTGTACTGGTCAAAGGGCGGCACATTGAAAAAGATACTGTGGTGTGACGATAATTCCATAAAGCCGTATTTTATAGCCGCAGGGAAAAATCTGACCTACACAAATTTGCGGCGACAGATTCTGGACAGCCTGGAGGATAAACCCTTTCCAGCACTTTCCGAAGAACTGCAAAAGCATCTCTATTTCGAGTTTGGCAGCATAGAAGAGCATTTCAAATACCGTCAAGCGGTGATAGAAGCCTATCTCTGGGGCAATTACCCCGTATTTGAGGGATACGATCACATGCAATATCAGATTCGTGATCCGAAGGGCTTTGCTGAAATGCTGGCATTTATCGCTGAGCAGGACGGTATGCCGAAGCTGCCGTTTATCAGAAAGTGAGAGGACCCGATATGAAATACAAAATCGAGAAAAACACCGTGCAGGAGACGCTGATCCTCCCACTGTATTCCCGGAAGCTGTGCACCGAACTGTACCCGAACCTTTACCGGGACGAAACAGCGGTGCATCTGATTGACCAGATCGACTACGACTTTTCGCAGGCAGAGAAAAACTCCCGCAGCCTGATGCAGCGTTTCGGTGCGCTGGAGGTCGCCATGCGGCAGAACGACCTGGCGTGGGAGGTGCGGGCGTACCTGAAAACGCACCCCTGCGCAGCGGTGGTCAATTTGGGTTGCGGGCTGGATAACACCGGCAGAGCCTGCGACAACGGCAGATGCAAGATCTACAATCTGGACTTCCCGGATGTGATTGCCTTGCGGCAGCAGCTGCTGCCCGCCGGGGAGCGGGAGCAAAACATCCCCTGCGACCTGAAAGACCCCGCATGGTTTGACAAGATCGATGCCTCCGGCGGGGCGGTGTTCTTTGCCTCCGGGGTGTTCTATTACTTCCTGACGGAGCAGGTTCGGGAACTGGTGCAGGGGATGGCAGATGCTTTTCCCGGCGGGGTGCTGGTCTTCGATGCCGCCAACCGCACGGCGGTAAAGATGATCGCCAAAACGTGGCTCAGGACGGCGAAAATCAAGGATGTGGGAGCATATTTCGCGGTTTCGGATGCGAAAAGCGAGCTTTCCCCATGGGACAGCCGTTTGCAAGTGTCCAGCCGGGGCTATATGCTGGGGTACAACGATTTGAAAGATCCTTCTGTCAGCGGCTTTTTCCGATTTCTCGCAAAGGTTGGAGACAACGGGATGAAAATGCAGATCGTGAAGATCGGATTTGGGGGCAAGCTATGAAAATTCTGGTATATGGTGCAGGCGTTCTGGGGTGCAATCTGGCAAGAAATCTGCTGCGCGCCGGAAAGGATGTCACTCTGCTTGCGCGGGGAAACTGGGCTGCGGAGATCAAGCAGAACGGCCTGCGGATCAAGGATAAGTTTTCGCTTTGCACTTCGGTCAGCCGCATTCCGGTGGTGACTGAACTTGCACCGGATGCGATGTACGATGTGATCTTTGTGGTCCTGCGCTATACACAGCTGGATTCCGTTCTGGACACGCTGCGGGCGAACCGGACGAAGAACATCGTTTTTGTGGGGAACAATGTGCAGGCGAGGGCGCTGGCGGCGGCACTGCCGGAAAAGAACGTCCTGTTTGCCTTTGCGCTTTCTGCGGGGCATCGGGAGGCTGACCGGGTGGTCTCCATCGACCTAAAAAAGATCACCATCGGACAGCTGCCGGATGCAACCTCCAATAAACAGTTGATCGGGCGCATCCTCTATGGCACGAAATATAAGGTCGTCTACGAGCCGAACATGGAGGACTATCTGCTCTGCCATGCCGCGTTTGTGATGCCTGCGGCTTTTGCTTGCTATAAGACAGACGGCGACCTGAAAAAGCTCCGGGGCGATACCGCGTACCTGAACCGTCTGCTGGATGCAAACATCGAGGGATACCGCGCCATCCGAAATGCCGGGCACGCTATTCTGCCCAAGGGGGATGCGGATTTTGAAGGGGAAAAGTACCGCAAGACCTGCCTGCGCTTTTTCAAGCTGATGTGCGCCACCTCGCTGGGGAAACTCTGCGCCTCCGACCATGCCATGAACGCCATCGACGAAATGAGTGCGCTGAACCGGGATCTTAAGAAATTTTTCGATGCAAACGGCGCAGCCTACCCGGTATGGCAGGCACTGGAAGCGGAAGCCGGGAGGTATCTGCAATGAAGTATGCCGGAATGCCCTTTGGGATGTGGATGCTGTTTGCCGGTTCCTTTCAAAAGCAGCTGACCGCTTACGATTTGAGCCTTGTAGTGGTTGTTTTGCAAACTTTTATTCTTTACTTGATAACTGTGTATACGATAAAACCAAAGGGAGCTCTGCCCGGATCTTCGTCCGTGACGGAACTCCCCTTTTTTAGCTTTATAGAAAAACCATAAGTCATCTGCCATGGTCAACGGAGCAAGAACCACACGCCCAGCAGGATCGCAAGGAAGATCAGGTTGGACAGGGTGAACAGCCCAAAATACTGCTTCTTCCCCTGTGGCAGCTCCCGTGCGATTTGTCGGTAGGAAATAAGACTGGCCATGGATGCGATCAAAGTGCCAAGACCTCCCAGATTGGTGCCGATGATGAGGGCTTGTGTCTCTGCCGTGAACCCGGACAGCAGCAGGGCAGCGGGAACATTACTGGTGACCTGCGAAGCAAGAACCGCCACCAGAACTTCCCGGCCGGTCAAAAACTCCTGCAGCCAGCCGGAAAAGGCCGGAATGCGCCCCAGATTGCCAATGAAGATGAAAAAAGCCACAAAGGTCAAAAGCAGGGAATAGTCCACTGCCCGTAAGGTGTGCGGGTCTGCAAAAAGGGCGCAGACGAGTACAGCGGCAAAGGCAATGCCATAGGGCAGCACCCGGATCACGGACAGCAGGCAGACGGCAAACAGAACCAGATACAGCAGGATGATCTTCTGATCCCCCTGAGATGCAGAGGAAGAAACAAACTCATTCACGGAGAGGGCGGCAGAGGCTTTCCGGCAGACCAGCGCTGCCCAAGCCAGCAGCAGGAGCAGAGAGACCAGGGTGTAGGGCAGCATAAGAAGAACAAATCCCCCGATGCTCATGCCGCTTTTTCCGTAAAGATAGAGGTTCTGCGGGTTGCCGATGGGGGTCAGCATACTGCCAAGGTTTGCCGCAATGGTCTGCATACAGACCACCGGGATCAGAAGGGAGCGGCGGACATCCGCTCCCAGACGGCTCAGGACCACGAACGTAAAGGGAACGAAGGTCAGCAGGGAAACATCGTTGGTGATGAACATGCTTCCGAAAAAGCACAGCCCGACCAGTACCAGCGTCAGCTGAAAGGTGCTGTGGGTGCGGGACAGCAATGCCCGGCCCAGTCCATCAAAAAAGCCCTGCCGCCGCAGCCCGGCCATGACCGTCATCAGGGAAAACAAAATCGCCAGCGTGCGCAGGTCGATGTAGCCGAGATACTGCGCATCCGGCGGAACAAAGAAGGCGGAGACAACGGCCAGCACAGCGGCTGCGGTGAGGACCGTTTCCTGCTGAATGAATTGTTTGAGTTTCATAGAGACACATCCTTGTAGTTGTAAAGGCTGCCCTGCTGCGGTGCCGGACGGCCTTTTTTCGTATTTCAGAGCAACAGCTCAAACAACCCGATCATCAGCGGCATGGTCAGGATGGAAAGCAGCGTGCTCAGGACATAGATCGCGCTGGAATGAGAAGCATCCCGGTCATAGAGCTGTGCCATGGAGGTGACTGTTGCACAGGCGGGGGTAATGGCAGAAAGGTAGACCGTCATCAGGATGGACTTGCCGTCCGGTATCCAAAGGGATGCGTGAATTGCCCAAAGCAGCAGAACGATGACCAGCGGAACACCCAGCAGACGCAGAAATACCGGCAGATAGTTGCGCGGGGTGCAGAAAACCTTTTTCAGGGGCACTTCCGCAATGGCCATGCCTGCCAGCAGCATTCCCATGGGGCCGATCATATTGCCGACACTGCTCAGTGTGCTGGTGATCGGGGCGGGCAGCGAGACGTGCAGCAGGTACAGCAGAGCACCGGCTGCAATGGCGATCAGATTGACATTGGTAAGGAGCTTGCGCCATTCCAGCCGGGCAGCCCCCTGCAGGCAGGCACTTGCATGGGTCCAGAGCAGCACCAGCTGTACAATGACAAAGGCGCAGGAGTAGACAACATATTCCTCCCCCAGCAGGGCCTGCACAATGGGAATGACCAGCGCGGCGGCATTGCTGTAAATGATATTGACCTGCTCTACGGCGTCCAGTTTGAGAGCTTTGCGGAACAGCGCATTCAGAAGCAGAAATACAACGTGCATTCCAACGGCGATGCCCATGGAATAAAGCAGCCCGGTGCGGATCTCCGGTGTATCCTTGATCTGAAAGGCGTTCAGAACGACACAGGGCATGACCAGATAGACGAAGACCACAGACAGCACCTTGCTGTCCGATGCCTTCAACAAGCCGGTTTTTACAACGGCATATCCCATCAGCAGAACCAGAAATAGCTGCGCGATCTGCTGCATCAATAAAAGGCTGATTTGCATTTGGATCTCCTCTTTTGCAATTCGTTTTTGCAGCACCATCCTACTCCATTGGCGGGGCATCGTCAAGAGAAAACAGAAAAAATGCAATCTGAATAAGAAAAAACGGATGGCTCCGCAGAACCATCCGCTAAAACTGGCATCATCAGTCTTTCCGGTACTTATATGCACCCTCAATGGCGTCAATTTCCGTGGGAATGCAGAGGTTTATGTCCTGATACATGGAAGAGTAGCCTTTTAAGCAAGGATCCCGGTGGACTGCAAAAACAGCACCAGCATCATCACCGGGGCAACATAGCGGATCATCACCCGGTAGAGCTTCTGGCGGCGGAAGGTCTTGCCGCCCCGCTGCATCTCGTCAATGACGTAATCCGGCGTCATGACCCAGCCAATCAGGATGGTGGACAGCAGGGCGATGAAAGGCATCATAACGCTGTTGCTGACATAGTCCATGATATCCAGCAGCTGAGCCGCAGAGCCGTTGGGCAGCTGCACCTCAAAATAGAAGATGCTGTAACCCAGCGCAATGATGGCGGACGCGGCCAGATAAATGACCGTCAGCACAAGCACAGTCTTTTTGCGGCTGGTGTGAAAAATCTCCATGCAGTTGGCGGTGATGGATTCCAGCACCGAGATGCAGGAAGTGAGAGTGGCAAAAATGGCAGTGACAAAGAACAGGATGCCCACGAAAGTGCCGGCCTTGCCCATAGCGGCAAACACCTTGGGCAGCGAGACGAACATCAGGCTGGGGCCTGCACTCATGCCCTCGGTACCGGAGAACACATACACGGCAGGAATGATCATGGCACCGGCCAGCAGAGCCACGCCTGTATCGAAGATCTCAATTTGATTCACCGCTTTGTTCAGGTTGACCTCCGGTTTGACGTAGGAACCGTAGGTGATCATAATGCCCATGGACACGCTGAGGGAGAAGAACAGCTGGCTCATGGCGTCCAGCAAGATCTGCAAAAAGCGGCTGACGGTCAGCCCTTCCATGTGCGGGGTCAGGTAGTAGCGCAGCCCTTCCATACCGGTGCGCATCTGACCGGAAGCGTCCTCGTGGCGCAGGGTGAGGGCATAGCCCGCGATCACCACCACCAGCACCAGCAGAATGGGCATCATGTAGCGGGACACCCGCTCAATGCCGCCCTCCACGCCGTTGTACACGATGAAAGCCGTCACGCCCATGAACAGCAGAGCGAACACCACAGGCGACACCGGCGAGGTAATGAAGCTGGTAAAATAACCGTCCTCCGCAGCAGCGGCAGACTGTCCGGTGAGGTAGACCACCGCATATTTCGTGATCCACCCGCCGATGACGGCATAGTAGGTCATGATCAGAACCGGCACCAGAAAGGTCAGGATGCCGAGGAATTTCCACTTGGGACGCATGGTCTCGTAGGCGCGGATGGCACTTTGCTTGGTGCGGCGTCCGATGGCGATATCCGAGGTGAGCAGGGTAAAACCGAAGGTCAGCACCAGCACCAGATACACCAGCAAAAACAAACCGCCGCCATCCTTTGCGGCAAGGTACGGGAACCGCCACAGGTTGCCGACACCCACCGCACTTCCGGCGGCAGCAAGGACAAATCCGATTTGTCCAGAGAAACTGCTTGCTTTCTTTTCCATGATTCTCAAACTCCTATCCTAAAAACCTATTGTAATATAGGATAACATGAAGTATCATATCAGTAAACCCAATAAAATTACTACGACCTATAAATTTTACTTATGGAGCGTTTGCAATGCGGGAACAGAAAGACCGATACGAGATATTCTTGAAAGTATGCGAAACGGGCAGTTTTTCCAAAGCAGCGGAGGCACTGAACTATACCCAATCCGGCATCAGCCAGATGATGGCAGGGCTGGAAGAGGAACTGGGCGTGCAGCTGTTCGCCCGCATCAACCGGGGCGTGACCCTGACAGATAACGGCACCCGCCTTTTGCCCTACATCCGGGAGCTGGCCAACCAGAAGACCCGGCTGCGGCAGGCGGCGTTCAATATCAACCACAAGGTGGAGGGCAAGCTGCGGGTGGGCAGCATTTCCAGCATCACAACGCTCTGGATGCCGGAAGTCGTGCATTATTTCAAGGAAAACTACCCGAAGGTGAAGATTGAAATTCTGGACGGCAACTATGATGAGATCCGGGAATGGATCATCCGTGGGCAGGTGGACTGCGGTTTCCTCTCGTCCATTGTGGCAGACGACCTGAAATTCTACCCGCTCCGGGACGACCCGCTGTGCGCTGTGTTCCCGGAGGGGCATCCACTGGCTGAACGCTCCAGCGTAACGCTGCCGCAGCTGTTTCAGTATCCGCTCATCATCGAAACGCCCGGCTGTGATAACGACATCCAGCACCTGATGCTCAAATGCCCGGTGAAGCCGAATATTTCATACAGCTTTCGGGACGATACCCTCATCATGGCGTTCGTGCGCAGCGGGCTGGGCGTGACCATCTCGCAGGAACTGGTGATGCAGGCGTTCGGCTGCTCCGGTGTGGTGTCCCGCCCGCTGAAGCCTGCCTGCTGCCGGACATTGGGGCTGGCGTTTTCCAAGACGGCAAGCTCGGTGGTGAGCCAGACGCTGCTGGAATATCTGAGATCCACCCGGCAGCGAAAGGAAACACCGAAGATAAAATAAGAACAAAGCGCGGAGAACGGTATAAAAGCCGCTCTCCGCGCACCCTCAAAGGACTTTCTCTGTTGTCATTCTGCCTGTATCTCTTCCACCAGCGGCAGATAGTCGGCACAGTATTTCCGGTACAGCGGCTGTACCAGCTGGCGGAAGTTCTGCATTTCCTCTTTGGGCAGCGGCAGTTCCCGGCACCCGCCAGCCAATGCCGCTTCTCGGGCGGCAGTTTCTTCCTGTGCCCAGAGTTGGCGCTCGTATTGCGCCGATGCCCGGGCACATTTCTGCAGAATCTGCTGGTATTCCTCCGGCAGTGCATCCCATGTGCGGCCGGAAGCCAGCTGCACCTCCGG
>OKRS01002595.1_pt1 | contig 10207 bp, 9 predicted proteins | sample 1601191 | NCBI WGS metagenome assembly OKRS01 (sample SAMEA3541509, study PRJEB24748) | human gut metagenome | biome: human gut; feature: human-associated habitat; material: faeces | place: China | collected 2012 | reverse complement strand
AGAAAAAGATGTATGTGTTGAATGAAAATACAAAGAAGTTCCATACGCCGGAGTGCTCAGGAGTAAAAGATATCAAAGAAGGAAATAAAAAAACATTTACAGGTTCAAGAGAAGAACTGATTAAAGAGGGGTATAGCCCGTGTGGGAGATGTAAACCGTAAGAGGAAAATAAAAGAAAAACTGCATATTCTGCGAAAAATATAAAACAAACGGGAGATTTTTAAACAAAATCTCCCGTTTTCTGCTATAATAGAAAACATACTTAATGAATATACATTAGAGGAAATGTGTAAAAGAAAAAGGAGGAACTTTCTCATGAATACTTATCATATGGGAACAAAATGCGTGCAGGGAGGATATACACCTGGAAATGGAGAGCCGAGACAGGTTCCGATCATTCAGTCTACGACATTCAAATACAATACAAGTGAAGATATGGGAAAATTATTTGATCTGGAGGCATCCGGATATTTCTACACCCGTCTGCAGAATCCGACTAACGACCACGTAGCGGCAAAGATCGCGGCGATGGAAGGCGGAACAGCTGCAATGTTGACTTCTTCCGGACAGGCAGCGAATTTCTTTGCTATGTTCAATATCTGTGAAGCAGGAGATCATATTGTGGCTTCCTCTTCGATTTATGGTGTAACCTTCAATCTGATCAGTGTGACAATGAAGAAAATGGGAATTGACGCAACATTTGTTTCTCCGGATGCAACAGAAGAAGAATTAAATGCGGCATTCCAGCCAAATACAAAGCTGATGTTTGGTGAGACGATTGCCAATCCGGCACTTACTGTTCTGGATATTGAGCTTTTTGCAAAGGTTGCGCATGCGCATAGTGTACCGCTGATCGTGGATAATACCTTCCCGACACCGGTCAACTGTCGTCCGATCGAATGGGGAGCAGATATTGTGACACATTCGACTACAAAATATATGGATGGACATGGAGCAGCAGTCGGTGGAGCAATCGTAGACAGTGGTAAATTTGACTGGATGGCTCATGCAGATAAATATCCCGGACTTTGCACACCGGATGAAAGCTATCATGGAATTACCTATGCTGAGAAATTCGGAAAAGAAGGCGCATTTATCACAAAATGTACTTCTCAGTTGATGCGTGATCTCGGATCGATCCAGGCACCACAGAATGCATTTATCCTGAATCTCGGACTGGAATCTCTTCATGTGCGTATGCCAAGACATGTTGAAAACGGACAGGCTGTTGCAGAATTTCTTGAGAAGCAGGATAAGGTTGAATTCGTTAATTATCCGGGACTTCCTTCTAACAAGTACTATGAGACAGCTAAGAAGTACATGCCAGATGGCGGCTGCGGAGTAGTTTCATTCGAGTTAAAGGGTGGAAGAGAGGCTGCAGAGAAGTTTATGAAGAATCTGAAGCTTGCAGCTATCGAAACTCATGTAGCAGATGCGAGAACATGCTGCCTTAACCCTGCAACATCAACACACAGACAGATGAATGATGAGCAGCTTAAAGCCGCTGGAATTCCAGCAGGACTTATCCGTATCTCATGTGGTCTTGAGGATAAGAAGGATCTGATTGCGGATATTGCACAGGCGCTGGAGGCTATATAATTCTAATAGAGAATTAAAGTTACCAATAAATCTGGATAATTAAGAAATTGAAATGTTTTATATGAATAAAGTCGTTAAAATGATGAGATTATTATAAATAAAAACCATCATTTTAACGACTTTTTGTTTACAATAAAATGTGTACATGGTACACTCGGATTATGAAAAGTCATTATTTATCAAGGACTGAAAGGAAGTGACACAATGTTTGCATTAAAAGATTATATTACATCTGAGGATATTAAGAATCTGCGAAAGAATCTTGGACTGACACAGAAAGAATTTGCCAGTCTTGTAGGAACATCAAAACCGACAATAGAACGATGGGAAAAAGAAAATGCTAAGATTACAGGTCCAATTGTTTTACTTTCTAAGATGATTAATGATTATCCTGATTATGTGAACAGACTGATAATACCGGAGAAAGAATTTCCTGTCAGAATGTTTTATATGTATAAGGATGACATCTGTACACTGATAGATGTTGATGACGCAAAGCAGCTTGTGAGAATAAAGAATTATACAGACAAGCTGATGTTTCGTGCATTTGGCGTTAATGAAAATCCTGATTACAATGACTATAAGGAATTTCTTGAGTCAAGATGTTTTCCAAGAACAAGAGATAAGATGAAGCTTGTGCTGGAGGATATCGGACTTCCGTTTTATGACACATTTATGATAATAGAAAAGACGCAGGGGCGTATGGCAGAGGACGATTTCTGGATAAGAATAGAAGAATAGATAAGGAGCAATTATTATGGTAAAGCATGTTATTTTATGGAAATTAAAGGACGAGCTTGCAGGAGAAGAAAAAGAGCAGGTTAAGGCAGGTATTAAGAAAGGACTAGAAGGTCTTGCAGGACAGATTCCAGGACTTATAGAGGTAAAAGTAAGAACAGAGTGTCTTCCAAGTTCTACAGCAGATGTAATGTTAGACACAACATTTGACAGCGTTGAAAGTTTAAAGGAATATGCAGTACATCCTAAGCATGTGGCAGTTGCAGACAGCAAGGTAAGACCTTACACAGCAGTAAGATCATGCATGGATTACGAAATCTAAGAATTAACAGCAATATTGGAGGACATAATTATGGAACATATTTCAAGAAATGACGCATTTGAATTACTTAAGAAGTACAATAAAGACCCATTTCACATTCAGCATGCATTAACAGTTGAGGCTGTTATGAAGTGGTATGCCAACGAATTAGGATATGGCAATGATGCGGAGTATTGGGGAATCATTGGACTTCTTCATGATATTGATTTCGAGCTTTATCCTGAACAGCATTGTATCAAAGCACCAGAACTTTTAAGAGAGGGTGGCGTATCAGAGGATATAATTCATGGAGTAGTTTCTCATGGCTATGGAATTACAGTTGATGTTGCACCTGAGCATGAGATGGAAAAAGTGCTTTTTGCAGCAGACGAGCTTACAGGACTTATATGGGCAGCGGCACTTATGCGTCCATCAAAGAGTACTAAGGACATGGAACTTAAGTCATTAAAGAAGAAATATAAGAGCAAGGGCTTTGCTGCAGGATGTTCAAGAGAGGTAATTGAGCGTGGAGCAGAGCAGCTTGGCTGGGGACTTGATGAACTTCTGACGAAGACTCTTGCAGCAATGGCAGCCTCAGAAGACACTATTAATGAAGAGATGGAGAAGGAAAATGTTTAATACTCCAACAGATTGTTACAATTATATAATTGAGAATGACCTTGAAATGTCAGTGCTTGGTGCAATGATGAATCATGTTGGCGGATATTCAATAGCAGAGATTGCAGACGGAAGATTCTATAACAGAGACGGAGCAGTCTCATTTTCATCACTGGGTTATAAGATAAACATTCCTGTTACTGATGATGAAATAGTTACGGCAGTGCTTAATGGGCTGTATGTAAGTGCATTTATATCAAGAAATCAGGATAAGTACCAGATACATTTTCTTGTATCGGGATATCCTGTCGATATGAAATGCCGCTACGAGGAGCATATTGCAAAAGGTGTGGTAAAATATATGATAATGTCTACTATTGTTGCATGCAGATTAGACAGCGAGAAAAAGCTGAAAGAATATATAGCAGATTAAATAAGAGAGCCAGGATATACGGACTGACAATGGAGTTGAAGTTCGTATATCCCGGCTCTCTTTATGAGGGGGAAAAATGTTTTTCAAACATCCGATGGCTGCTGTATTGGGAGATTAGACAGCCATCTTTTTTATGAAAAAGTTTGTCTGTTGTCTTTCGACATTGTTAATATTAAATGGGAAATGTGAAAATGAGTTGGAAAGTTTGTGAGAATTTTGTGAACAGTGATATTATTTGATAAAAATAATAAAAATTGTAAAAAACAAGTTGATAATTTTCCAAACTCTGAGTATAATAATAGTACCAAGAGAGAAATCTCTTCCTGATGACAGGACATGAAGCATAAGGTGTTTGCTTCCGTTGCACTGGCAACGTAAAAACTTTGCATTTACTCTTAAGCATAGAGGATAATCAAGCCAGACGGGTGAGAAGCCTGTGATTTTGGTGGCAAAGCACCATAATGAAACCAGTTTTTAAAGATTTGAGTTATTGAGGAACCTTCGATGGGAAGGTTCCTCTTTTACATTAAGGAGAATTATGAAGTATAAAATACAGAATACAAGAATGCTGAGTCCAACAGAATTATTAACGATATTGTGTAAAAGTGCAAAATTGTATTCAGAGTATGCAGATACTACTTTATTATTTATATTTAGAGAAAAAAAGTCAGATGTATATGATTATTATGAAGTAAGATATGGAAAAAATAATTTTATGCATCTGGCAGGAATTAAAAGCGAAACATTGAGTGCGACAGCATTTTATGAGGCTTGTGAAAAGCAAATAATAAAAAGAGAAGATTGTAAACCAAGAAGAGATTCAAATACTATGTATGCAAAAGCAGCTGTTATGGAACAGATGTTGAATTTGCGAAACAGCAAGTGTTATAAGATAGGCGCAAAAGATTTGGTGACGCGGGATAATGATTTTGAAATGGCTACAGGTAATGAATGTGGAGTAATCGGGTATGATTCAAGGATAAAGAAAAAAGGAACGCAGATTGTGGACAATACCAAAGCCCCGATTCCAACTACATTATTGAATAATCCTATTACAGCTTATTGTACAAGACCACAGAAAATAATGTTTATTCTGCAGAAATATGAGGGAGAGAGTACATATAATAAATTATTTTATGAAATAAAGAAAGACTTGTTTCAAACAGAGAAAGAGTTCTTTTCAGATGAATTAAAAAAATTAATAACAATGTAGTATCAACTACAATTAAAATATCGTATAGAATAAGGAGGACACATTTACATGAAAGAGTTAAGTAACAGATCAGCAAATTTTACAGACTCTGTCATCAGAAGAATGACAAGAGTTGCTAATAAATATGGTGCAGTTAATTTATCGCAGGGATTTCCTGATTTTGACCCGCCAAAGGCTATAACAGACAGGCTTGCAAGAGTTGCAGGCGAAGGACCTCATCAGTATGCATTGACATGGGGAGCTAAGAATTTCAGAGATGCAGTTGCTAAGAAATATGAACATTTTTCTGGTGTTAAGATTGACCCTGAGACAGAGATTGTTGTCACATGCGGAAGTACAGAGGCAATGATGGCTACAATGCTTAGTATTACTAATCCTGGTGACAAGGTTGTAATATTCTCGCCTTTTTATGAGAATTACGGTGCAGATACAATTCTTTCAGGCGCAGAGCCGATATATGTTCCATTAGTTCCACCAGAATTTCATTTTGATAAGGAAAAGTTAGAAGATGCATTCAGACAGGGTGCTAAGGCATTAATTCTGTGTAATCCTTCCAACCCATGCGGTAAGGTGTTTACAATGGAGGAAATGCAGACAATTGCTGAACTTGCTAAGAAATATGACGCATATGTTGTTACAGATGAAGTGTATGAGCATATTGTGTATGCGCCTAATAAGCACATTTATATGCAGTCGCTTGAGGGTATGAGAGAAAGAACGATAGTGTGCAATTCGCTGTCTAAGACATACTCAATAACAGGCTGGAGATTAGGTTATGTTATTGCTAACCCACAGATAATCGACAGAGTTAAAAAGGTACATGATTTCCTTACAGTTGGTGCAGCCGCACCATTGATGGAGGCAGCAGTTGTGGGATTAGAGTTTGGTGATGGCTATTATGATGAACTTGCCGCACATTATGCACATATGAAAGAGGTATTTGTAGGCGGTCTTAAGAAGCTGGGATTAAAATACACAGACCCACAGGGGGCATATTATGTGCTTGTTGATGTGAGTGAATTCGGAGTTAAAGATGATGTGAAGTTCTGCGAATGGATGGCACAGTTCGTTGGTGTGGCGGCAGTTCCGGGGTCAAGCTTTTTCAGGGAAGATGTGCATAATCTTGTTAGATTTCATTTTGCAAAGCAGGACGATACACTTAATGAAGCAATAAAGAGACTGGCAACACTTAAAGAAAAAGCGATTAATGCCAAGAATGTGGACTGGAGATAATTCATGGAAATATACTTAAAACCGATAATTTCAGCGTGTTATGTGTTCCCGGTTCTTGCCGTGCTTTTCACACTGCCATATATAATATACGAATATCATAAATATGGCTCAATACTTGTAATAAGAACAGGGGTTGTGTACACATTTATATTCTACATGCTTACCTCATATTTTATGACAGTGCTTCCGCTGCCTCCGATTGATTCAGTGACACCGGATTCGGCATGTATGCTGTTGGTGCCATTTGACGCAGTAAGAAGAGTTGTTGCTACTGTGAATATTACTTTATCGAATCCGGCAACATATATTAATCTGTTCAAATGTGGTGACTTTTGGCAGATTGCTTTCAATATTCTGCTGTTAGTGCCATTTGGTGTGTATCTGAGATACTATTTTAAGAGAAAATGGTGGCAGGTGCTTATAATGTCATTCTGCTACAGCCTGTTTTTTGAGCTTACGCAGTTGTCAGGCTTGTATGGAATATATCCTTATCCATACAGATTCTTTGAAGTGGACGACCTGATATGTAACACACTTGGAGGAATGGTGGGCTTCTGGGTTATGCCGGCGGTTGTTTTCATGCTTCCAAAGCGTGACAGAATGGATGAGGTTGCTTACAACAGAGGACAGATTGTGTCGGAATTCAGAAGAATAATAGCATGGGCATTGGATATGCTTGTGATAATGGCTCCGGTTGCCGTATTTTTTGCAATAGATAAAGAAAAGTTTATGAATGCTGTGTACGATGTAAGATATCTGGTTGTCATAGCTGTATATATAGTTATTACATTTACAATAGTTACAGCAGTTACTAAGGGAAGATCTATAGGCAAGGCACTTGTTAATATAAGACTAGTGAGGGCAGAGAGCAAGAAAAGAGATAATAAGGCTGCAGATTACGAAGCTGAGAATATTGAGGCTGATACTCACAGGAGAGTGAATGTTTTCAGGCTTATGGGAAGATATTTTATTCTGTATGTTTTAAGCCTGCCATCTCCTGTATATGCATATAATCTTTATCATGTGGCACTTAAGGCTTATGGGTGGAGATTCTCTGTCAGTATAGCAGTATGTGTATTGTGCCTTATGGTTACGGCATATTTTGCGATAGATTTCATATTATGTCTGTTCAGCAGTACACGGCAGATGTTCTATGACAGGGTGATGGGAATTACTCATGTCAATATGGTGAAGCAGAAGGAAAAGATATCAAAATAGATTGAAAAACATAACAAAATAAACTCAAAAAATACATTGACATGTTAGAACTGACATGTTAGTATACACATAGCAAATAATTATGCAAATATAGTACAGAATAATAATGTTGTTATGTAAAAGGAGGATTTTTGTTATGGATATGACATTGAGATGGTATGGACCAGGATACGACAGCGTAACACTTAAGCAGATCAGACAGATTCCAGGCGTAAAGAATGTTATTACAACGCTTTTTGGTAAGCAGGCTGGGGAGCGGTGGCTTCCAGAGGAAATAGCGGAGCTTAAAAGGATTGTTGAAGATGCCGGGTTGGGAATCGCTGGTATTGAATCTGTTAATGTGTCAGATGATATTAAGATTGGCACAGCTAAGGCAGATGAGCACATTGACAATTATATAAAGACTCTGCAGGCTCTTGGAGAAGCGGATATACATGTGGTATGTTACAATTTTATGCCTGTATTTGACTGGACACGATCAGAACTTGCAAGAGAAAGAGCTGATGGTTCAACGGTGCTTGCATATAATCAGGATACAGTTGATATGATTGATCCGGAGCATATGAAGGAATCAGTTGCAAAGATGTCTAATGGATTCGTAATGCCAGGATGGGAACCAGAGCGTCTTGACAGATTAAAAGAACTTTTTGAAATGTATAGTGATGTGGATGCAGAAAAGCTGTTTAATAATCTTGTATATTTCCTTGAAGCAATCGGACCTGTATGTGAAAAATATGATATAAAGATGGGTATTCATCCAGATGACCCAGCATGGCCAATATTCGGATTGCCAAGAATTATGACAGGTAAGGACTCAGTTACAAGACTTCTTGATGCTGTTGATAAGCCTTATAATGGAATTACGTTGTGTACAGGTTCATTTGGTTCTAACCAGAACAATGATTTATGTGAGATTATTAAGGCCTGCAGAGGCAGAATTCCATTTGCACATGTAAGAAATCTTAAGTACAACTCTCCAAGAGATTTTGAAGAGGCAGCACATTTATCATCTGATGGATCTATAGATATGTATAAGATTATGAAGACTTTATATGATACAGGCTTTGACGGAGTCATAAGACCAGACCATGGAAGAATGATATGGGATGAGGTTGCTATGCCAGGATATGGTCTTTATGACAGAGCATTAGGTGCCACATATCTTAATGGTCTGTGGGAGGCTATAGATAAGTCAGCTCAATAAATTTTGTATGGGAATATGGTTTTATATATGAATATGTATATAGGAATGGAGGATTAGCATGAAACTTTCAATACAAGGTATTAAAGATAAAGAAGCATGGGAGAAGGCTGGAATAAAGCTTCCATCATATGATGTTGAAAAAGTTGCAACAGCTACAAAGGAAGCACCTGTATGGGTTCATTTCGGAATAGGCAACATTTTCAGAATATTTATAGGTGGAATAGCAGACTCATTATTAGAGCAGGGATTGTCAGATAAAGGAATTACATGTGTTGAAACATTTGATTATGATGTAGTTGATAAGATATACAAGCCATTCGACAATCTTGTTATGGCTGTTACATTAAAGGAAGATGGAAGCACTGATAAGAAAGTATTAGGTTCACTTACAGAGGCTGTTAAGGCACAGTCATCAGTAGATGCTGAGTGGTCAAGATTGAAGAAAATATTTGCAAGTCCACAGCTTCAGATGGTTTCATTTACAATAACAGAAAAAGGATATGCACTTCGAGATGCAAAGGGAGAGTATTTTCCATTTATCAGAAGTGATATAGATAATGGTCCTGATAAGGCATCATCAGCTATGGCAGTTGTGTCAGCACTTTTATATGAAAGATTTAATACATGTAAGGCACCTTTAGCAGTTGTGTCTATGGATAACTGCTCACATAATGGTGAAAAGTTAAGAAATTCAATAACAGATATGGTAGGCGAATGGCAGAAAAAAGGTTTTGTTAGCGAAGATTTTGTACAATATGTCAATGATGAAAATACAATATCTTTCCCATGGTCTATGATAGATAAGATTACTCCAAGACCAGCAGATACTGTGGCTGAGTCGTTAAAAGAAGCCGGGGTTGAAGATATGGACCCTGTTATTACATCAAAGAGAACTTATATAGCTCCATTTGTTAATGCAGAAGGACCACAGTATCTTGTTATAGAGGATAGATTTCCGAATGGAAGACCACAGCTTGAAAAGGCAGGAGTATATATGACGGACAGGGATACAGTTAACAAGGTGGAGAGAATGAAGGTTACAACCTGTCTTAATCCATTGCATACAGCACTTGCAGTATATGGCTGCGTATTAGGCTATGACCTTATAGCTGATGAGATGAAGGATAAGGAACTTTCAGAGCTTGTAAGACGGATAGGATTGGTTGAAGGGATGCCGGTGGTTACGGATCCGGGTATCATTTCGCCTGAAAAATTTGCAGATGAGGTACTTCATGTAAGAATACCGAATCCATTTATGCCGGATACACCGCAGAGAATTGCAACGGATACATCACAAAAAGTTGGCATGCGATATGGCGAAACGATTAAAGCATACGTTGAAAAAGAGGGAAGTGCAGAATCACTTACGGCAATACCGCTTGCAATTGCCGGATGGTGCCGGTATCTTCTTGGCATTGATGACAATGGAGAAAGCTTTGAATTGTCAGCAGACCCTATGGCAGAAGAATTAAAGGCACAGCTTGATGGTGTAAGATTTGCAGAACCATCGTCCTATACAGGCCAGCTTAAAAATTTATTGTCAAATGCGAATATATTTGGTATAAATTTATATGAAGCGGGAATCGGGGATAAAATTGAAGAACTGTTTGTTGAAGAAATTGCAGGAAAAGGTGCAGTAAGAGCAACACT
>OKRS01002593.1_pt1 | contig 10207 bp, 10 predicted proteins | sample 1601191 | NCBI WGS metagenome assembly OKRS01 (sample SAMEA3541509, study PRJEB24748) | human gut metagenome | biome: human gut; feature: human-associated habitat; material: faeces | place: China | collected 2012 | reverse complement strand
TAGTTTTGGGAGCAAGAAAAGACGAACTTCTGATGGAGTATGCCTTGGAGGGTATTACCAATCAGTTGTTTGTGGCACGTTACCAGCTCTATTTGCCAAAGCGTGAAGAACTGCAAGCGCAACTTGACAAGTTGTTGGACGAAGCAGAGTAACAACAATAAAATAAGGACATTTCGATTTTATAGCATAATTATGAAAAGTAATATTGGAATACAAATCATTTTGTCTATTGTACTGACTACGTGCAGTATCAATATAAATGCACAAACGGTCGGATATACATATCGACCTTTGGCTGCCGAGGGATGCAATATGAAATATAGCGTTGCAAAGCAAGATACGGCATATTACATTATCGCAACCGTAAAGTCAGACCGACTGAATTTCTTGAAAGAATCAACCATGTTGTTGAAAACATTCGATGGTGAAGTTATTAAACTTTATGGTTCTCAGATTGGTAGCGGCTCTGAAACGGCAGGTATTGTTTCTGGCAATATAGTCCTTCCTGTGACAGAAATCAGTTCTACAGCTCAATTCAAGATAAGTCCACAACAATTTGAGTTGTTGAAAAAAGGCGTGGCTAAGATAAGGTTATCTACCATACCTATTGAGCATGAGCGGACATTTGCCAAAGATAAAATAGGCAAGAAACTTTATCAGTTCTTCTTGAAGCAGAAGAATAAGGACAATGATTTCTAACGATAGAAAATTACAATGAACGGAAAGCAATTAAAGAATAGCATATTACAATGGGCGATACAGGGAAAACTCGTACCGCAGGATCCTAATGACGAACCTGCAAGCGTTTTGCTTGATAAGATTCGCCAAGAGAAAGAACGCTTGATCAAGGAGAAGAAAATCAAGCGTGACAAGAACGCATCCATTATCTACCGTGGTGAGGACAATTCCTATTATGAGAAGATACTCGCTACAGGCGAGGTGAAGTGCATTGATGAGGAGATACCGTTTGAGATACCGCAAGGGTGGGAATGGTGCAGGCTACATGATATTATTATTTTTATTGGAGGGTATGCTTACGATAGTCATTCATTTTTGGAGAAATCTGAATATCAAGTTCTTCGACTTGGTAATATAAAAAATGATGCGATAAACAAATCTGTAAATCCAGTGTTTATAGATGAGATATTAGCTCAAAATACTGTGCGTTTTAGATGTCTAAAGAATGACATTCTTGTAACTATGACAGGAACCAGAAAGAAAAGAGATTATTTTTATACAGTATTGATTGATACAGACCACTCTAATATGTATTTTAATCAAAGAGTCGGTTGTTTACGTGCTATATACAGTCCAATAGCCTTATGGCTAAATAAAGTTCTTAAAGCAGAATCTATATTGCATCAAGTTTTTCAATATGAAACTGGTACAGCAAATCAAGGAAATTTAGGTGCAACCAATATAATGAATACACTTATACCATTGCCTCCAGTTACAGAACAATCCAGAATAGTCAGGAGGTTGGAAGAAGTACACACATATGTATTTCAGTATGATAAGGCTCAACACGAATTGGATATTTTGAATTCTGATATAAAAAATACAATAAAAAAGTCCATTGTACAAGAAGCAATTCAAGGTAAACTCGTTCCACAAATAGCCGAAGAAGGCACAGCTGAAGAACTGCTTGAACAGATAAAAGCAGAGAAGCAAAAGTTAGTGAAAGAGGGCAAGCTAAAGAAGTCTGCCCTCAACGATTCTGTTATTTTCCGTGGTGACGATAACAAGTATTATGAGCAGATAGGCAAAAAATGCTTGGATATAACTGAGCAAATCCCATTTGAAATTCCAAGTAATTGGGAATGGTGTAGAGTTCGTAATGTATCTAACTCTTATATTGGTCTAACGTATAAACCGACAGATATTGATGAGAAAGGAACTATCGTATTACGTTCCTGTAATATACGAAATGGCAAGTTAGCATTAGATGATATTGTAAGAGTAAGTTCTTCCATATCAGAAAAATTGCTTATAGAAGAGAATGACATTATAATTTGTGCAAGAAATGGGAGCAAGCGGTTAGTTGGAAAATCGGCTCTTATAAGGAATTTGACAGAGCCAATGACATTTGGCGCATTTATGGCAATATGTAAAACTCCTATTTACGAATATATGTTTGCTTATTTGCAGTCTGATTTGTTCTTTGGGCAGTTGAGAGATGTGAGTAATACAACCACAATCAATCAACTAACCCAAAACAAATTCAATGATTTTCTTATTCCGATACCACCTGTAAAGGAACAAGAGCGTATTGCTTTCAAAATAAGCCAGTTATTTCAAGAGTTGCGCTGACAACTCTATCTTTTGGACTGTTCTTTTCTGCTCTTGAAATGGCGGAATGCCAATTATAAGACCATAGAAAAGCTCCTTGTTGAGGTGTGGAATTGCAGCACCTTTCTTTGAATTGCGCAAAGTTTCTTTGTAGAACTGTATAAAAGCCAAAACAAAAGGCTTGTACATAGAAGAACTAATCCATAGTTGCTTGAAAGTGCTACCCATATAGCCATCTTGTGGTACGATGAAAACTTCACCAGAGTTTTCACCGTCCACAAGCACTATATTGTCACCCTTATAGACAAGTTTGCCTTGTTCAACAATAGTTCCTGAACTTTTACCACGCAGGTATTTTGCATCTAATAAGCATTGTTTGCCAGTTGTTTTTAAGCCGTCTGTAAGTTGGCAAACTGCATTTAATCGAGCAATAGACCAAGTACTTGGAAAGTCCAAAGGAAGTTCTATCTCGGTTACTTCGCTCCCTATCTGCTCATAATACTTGATAAAACCTCATTAATTTTGTCTACTATTCTTCTTTGTTCTGCCATTGGAGGCAATGGTAAATACAACTCTTTCAGCCTTTCTTTCCCAAGATTATAAAAAGCAGCACCAGACTTCTTGGTTATTCCTCGCATAGCCTCAATTAAGAATGGACTTTGAAGAAAATACGCAAGTACCAAGGAGTGATTAAAGTCTTGAATGTATGGGCTAATGATGAATACAAAACCACCAGCACTAACATTGTTGTAGTCTTTTTCTATCACTGCCATTTTACCAATATTCTCCAAACTGGTTACAGCAGGAGTAATGATGCAATTCTTTTTTAGAATGGTATTTGCATTGACAAACTCCTCTGACACAAAGACATCATCATCTTTGAATATATACTTATTGGGCAGAATGTTTCCACCACGCAATATTCTAATGCCTTTTTTATTTGCGTTTGCTTGCTCTTTTTTGAACGAAGCCCCTGTTTGTATTTCCAACAAATCTTTGACCTTGCACCAAACCCATGTTTCTGGTATTTGAAACGGCAAAAACTCGTCAATACATACACGGCTGTCGTCTATCAACTCATAATACTTGCTATATTCCTATACGTTTCAACAATTCTATATTGTTCTTGCAATGGTGGTATTGGAATGAAATACTTCTGTAAGCGAACCATTGTCAATGTTGCAACTGTTGTTCCTTGTGATTCTTGTCTGTATTGTCCCTTAAAGAAAGGTGATTCTATTACCATTTTTAGATATTCTGCGCAGAGTCCATACTTGTTAGTCAAGCAAAGTACACTTCCATCTTTGTAATAAAATCTATCACTTTTTTTGACGATATACACTTTTCCCAAAGTCCCCACAGCTGTAATCATTAGGTCATTTGGCAAAGGAACTCCACTTGAAGAAAAGTCTTCATACAAAGAGAAATCTATGTATAGTTCGTTATCAACAAAACCATCATCAGCCAATTTGCCAATTTCTCTCGCTCTATAGAATGGTATTCCAGCTTGTCTCCAGTCCTTTGCATGAACTCTACGAGCAGAGCCAATACTAAGGATTGTTTCCAAACGTACCCAAGCCCAACTTTTCGGTATATCAAAAGGTATATCCTCATTAATACACTCACACGTTGCGCCTTTCTTCTCCCAATACTTGTTATCGTCACCACGGAAGATAACAGAAGTAGCCAAGGTGGACTTCTTTAGCTTACCTTCCTTGACGAGTTTCTGCTTCTCTGTTTTTATCTGTTCAAGCAACTCTTGTGCAGTACCTTCCTCTTCTATTTGTGGAACAAGTTTGCCTTGAATAGCCTCTTGAAGGATGCTCTTACGAATAGTATAGGAAAGTTCTTCATTTAACTTATTAAGTTTATCCTGCGCCTTTCCATACTCATCTATATATGGCATCAACTCCTTTGCTTTTGTATCAATACGGAACTGCTCCGAAAGAGGTGGAAGTGGAACTAACAGAGACGTCATTGTTTCTGTGCTTACACGAGGCATTTTTACACCAAACGTTGCAGAATTAATGTAATCATCTACGTAAGGTGATTTCAAAAAGCTAACAATATAATCTTTGCATATATTGCCGTAGCAAGTGAAAGGTATGATTTCGGGAGTGCAAATACCTCCTTCAGGTGCAACAAGTATCTTTAATAAATATGGACGAAGTTTGCTGTATAAAATGTCACCACGGTTGAAGACGGTCTTGTCACCGATGGCTTTTCGTTCACCAACAGTTTTAATATTCAGCAATCTTCCACCTTTTTCTATATCTTCCAAATCCAATCCCCATAATTGAGTATCGGCATTCGATGCGTTGATTTTTCTCTTTGTTTGGGCATAAGTTGAGATTTCTCCTAATCGACACCATTCCCATCCCTTTGGTATCTCAAACGGCACCTCCTCGTCGATGCACTTCACCTCTCCCGTGGCAAGTATCTTCTCATAATAGGAACTAATAGAACTAATCCATGCCTATTTATTAGAACAACTTTATGTTTCACTAATAAACGAATAGAAATGGAATTAGACAAATTTGAAGAGTTCCTAAGCCAAGGCAATATGGCTAAGAACACAATTTCGGCATATCTGTATGCCGTGAAGGAGTTTGACTCTCTACACAAAGAGTTGAACAAGAGAAACTTGTTGGTTTATAAGACCTACTTGATTGAGACTTACAAACCAAAGACGGTGAACCTCCGTATTCAGGCGTTGAACAAGTACCTTGTATTTGTAGGCAAGACTAAGCTCCGCTTGAAGTCGGTCAAGGTGCAGCAACGTTCTTATTTGGAGAATGTCATCAGCAATGCCGACTACACCTTCTTGAAGAACAAGTTGAAGAAGGAAGACAACTTGGAGTGGTACTTTGTGGTGCGTTTCTTAGCTGCGACTGGTGCCAGAGTGAGCGAACTTGTGCAAATCAAAATTGAGCATGTGCAAGTAGGCTATTATGACATCTACACCAAGGGTGGCAAGATACGGCGTATCTATATCCCCAAGACATTGCGCACGGAAACAGAAAAGTGGTTGCAAACACTCGACCGTACAAGTGGCTATCTCTTTCTCAATCGCTTTGGCGAACGCATCACGACAAGAGGCATATCACAGCAGTTGAAGAACTATGCGGTGAAGTATGGCTTGAATGAGAAAGTGGTGTATCCTCACTCGTTCCGCCATCGTTATGCCAAGAATTTCTTGGAGAAGTTCAACGACATTGCCTTGCTTGCCGACCTCATGGGACACGAAAGCATAGAGACAACACGTATATATCTACGAAGAAGCAGCATTGAGCAACAAGAGATTGTTGACAAAGTGATTACCTGGTAATCGGAGCATATTCTATATCTTTTGATATGTTATCCATGCTATTAAACAATGCAAACGAGTATATGCTTTTTACAACAAGTAGAGTTGATTATCAGCGTTTTGCATTACCTTTGCATTCAAAAGAAAATACGCATGGGATTATTCAAGACGATAAAAGACATATTCAGCAACGGCAAAGGCAAGGAGACAAACACGCAAGAGAACGTTTCCTTGCCTTCTTCTATAAATGTACCTCAACAATCCACCAAGCAGCCTTTGGTAATGCCTGGTGTTACTGAGGTTATAAAGGCAAGGACATATCTGAAATCAAATGATACAGAACAGACTAAATGCCAATATGAGAGTGCGGTTCAAAAGGGATATTCATTGAACCTTGAACCCTATAATTGGCTACTTCGCCATTATACAAGCAAAGAACAATGGAGCGATGCCAAGCGTGTTCTGTTGCTTGTCCCTGCAAAATTCAGTCAATATGCGCTTGTTGTTGAATTTAGGGAAGTAATAAGGCAACGAGAAGACAAACTACCCAAACAAGCCAATCTCCACAGAAACATTACCACCAAAGACACATTGGCAAACCGATACAAAAGTTTGATAGCTCAACTGCCCGAATTTGATTTCTACACAAATGGAAACGACACTTTGTTTTCAGAAGACGTTCCTGTGTGCCGTCAGATAGAAGATGTAATCAGCCATATAGAGAATGAACTACGCAAAGCAAAGGTTGCCGAAAAAAACAAGGATTACATCACCGCAACCAATATCTATGAAAAGCTGATTGCCAATGGCTATTGGAAGCCAGAACCTTACAATCGTCTGCTTTATATCTATGACAAGGCAGGACTTGCAAATGGTGTAAAGGAGTTGCTTGTTCTTGCAATAAGTTTCTTTGAAAATTTGCAAAAGAAACAGAAGCTGGAATTGTTGCGCCTTGCCGACAAGTACAAAAGCAGAGCCTATGCAGAGGCTAAAATAAATCAAGGAAAGACTGTGGCATATTTCGATGGCTTCTTTGAAATATACATGCCTTTCCCTGATATTGATGTATGGAAGCGAATACTCGCTGATATTACCGCTTAATGCCCGAACTCTTCTTGGGATAGTGTTTGCTATGGGCGAATCTCATGCAGCGTCTGGCAAAACTGAAAATATCCTCGTCCTTATCCCTCCAAGGCAATTCCGAGTTAGAGCCACCGCCACCTCCCGACTGCGTGATACTTGTTGCCCCATTGACGCCCTCAATGAACATCTTAACGGCTGTGCCAAGTACATCTTTGAAACGCATATCGCACATATCTTCAATGATGGTGTTCTCTGCCATTTTCTTGGCTTCGGGTATATCGGTGCAAATTCTACTGCTCATTGTCAGTAGTTCTTGAAAACTGCCAGCAAGAATAGAGGCTTGGGCGTATGTCTGCAAAGTGCGTGAAGTCTGCTCTTGTACAATACGCAATGCTTCTGCCTCAGACTTCTGCGCTCTTGTCATGGCTCTGAACTCGGCAAGAGCTTCATCGGCAGCACTCAGTTTTTCTCGTTTGTCCGTCAGTTTGAACTCCAAGGTGGACAACTGACTTTTGAGCCGTTCCAGTTCCTTTGACAACTCGGAATGTTCGCCATTCTGTTGTTCCAACAATTTCTCAACCTCATGGATTTTATTCTCCACCTCGGACTTCTGGTGAGTGAGGTTTTCTATCATCGTTTTCAGACCCTTAACGGCATTTTCCTTTCTGCGAATGTCAAGTTCCAGTTTGCCGTTTGCAATTTCCAACTCACGGCTTTCGGCTTGGAGTTGTCTATACCATTCGTCACGAGGGATATGCTGGGCATTGGTAGCCGAAACTGATTCTCCACGTACCAAGCCCCACTTTTTGTTGACCTCTGCCAAGTAGTCGTGGATAGCATCCAGTTTGTTAGCATCACCACCAAAAGTATCTCGGTATTTGATACGCATCTTCTGCTTCTTTTCATCGTACATAATTGGCGTGACAAGACAATGGATATGCGGTGAAGACTCGTCAAGATGAACAGAAAAGTCAATGATGTTGTCTTCGCCCCATGCATCGGCAACAGCCTTGTAGATGTCCTTTGCCCACAATTCTATCTCCGTTTTGCGCTTGATGTGGCTGTTGTCTGCGCCTTTCACTCGCTCCACATTCTGGTCACCGAAAGCCATTTCTCGCATTCTGTCGGCATCGCCCGAAAATATCATGTTGCAGGCAATGCGATATTTTGGCGTTTCAAGCCCTTTGTTAGGGTCTTCCGCACCAGTGGCTTCCAAACGGTCTTGAAACCGTTCTAAAATGGGCTTAGAAGAGCCGAGAGGCGCAATCTTACCACCCTTGACTATCTCAAAGTTGAGATGCGCACGGCTCTTGTCGTAGTTAAACTTCTTGTTGGATTCTTTGGCTTCCCATTGGGATTCCGTCCAACGCCTCTGGTGTTCGTTGTCTTCACCAGCCGAAAACGACTTGACGGCTTGTTGGTGAAACACTTGGTATTCTGGCATAATGTTATTTCTTAGATGGGGTAATGAAATTTATAAAATGAGCTTGCTCTGGTGTCCTCCTGAGGGCTTGCCCGACGGAGCATAATTCGGTTGGTGATAACCATACCGAGGATTATGTTCCCCATCTACATTATGCGTACATATAGGCAAGCCTCTTCTGTTGTGTACCAACACTGCTCTAAAACGGTTTTGATGAAGTCTTGGCATTGCGTTTTTACTGGCAAACTGACAGCATGAAGGCAAATGCCAAGACAAAAGATGAAAGAATGAAAGGTTACATTTCACGCTGTTCGTGGAAATGCTCTACATCTTCCGCCAACAACTGCTCTCTCACATCATCAGGGATTTCTTCCAAGGAATGGATTTGCTCCATTTCCGAAGGAGTGATTTCTGATGAAGTGGAATAAGGCAAAGGCGAAGTTGAAGAAGTCGGATCTGAAACAGACTTGTTCGGCTTCTGTTCCGACTTGGCTTTGCCGTTGTCTCGCTTATAAAGGGTGTTGGCTGTATAAGCCGTTTCTCCATCATGTTTCCACGCTGCGATGCACCGCATATCCATTATGGTGGTAAGGCAATCAGTTTTTATTGTTACGATACCCAACTGTTCCAACTGTTTCAAGAAGCGGATTACCGTCTTTCGGTTGCAGTTCCATTCCTTTGAAAGTTCAAGGGCAGATACACAAGTTTGTCCTTGCATTAGTGGTTTGGATATACCACGCTTGGTATAGGTGGTATCGGCTGTTGCCGTGTGGTGAAGCAGTCTGCGGAAACATTGTATTCTGTTGATGCCTCCCTCGTTGCTACTGAGAAAATTCAGTTGTTCGTCCGTCAATGACAAATAGTAAGTGACAGGGCGAGTTTTGTCTATCTCTTTTCTTTCCATGTCCGAATGGTTTATAAATGGTGAATGACTGAAAGGACAACAAATCATCGGTGAAGACCATGCTGTTGCCGTGGCATATCCTCACTGACAATCTCCATGAGTTTTCTATCCAAGCGTTGAAGTTCATCTTTGTTAAGACTGTTTATTGCCTCTATGCTTACTCGTAATGCAACGGCACGTCTTCCATACAAAATGGCTTGTTCGTCATTGTCTATGGCATGGTTTGCACCAGTTGCTTCAATGTAATCATTGACGGCATCCCTCAGGGATAATTCTCGAAGTCCTGTCTTAGCCCAGAGGACAGACAGTTTGACTGCCTGTTCCTTTTGGGCTTCAAGTTCTGTTGTCCTCATGGCTACTTGACACTTAGAGTCTTCAAGATACGGTTGGCTTCTTCTGAAACCTGTGCCTTTGACGCAATCGCATTTCTGCGAATCCATGTCAAGAGTTCCGTTTTCTCGAAATACACCATCTTGCCATTCGGCTTGTAATAAGGAATGGTCTGTTCATGAGTCATCTTATAGAGCGAACTTTTTGTCACTCCCATAAATCGGGCAGCTTCTTCCAAAGTCAGCACTTCCTTACCTGCTGACAGGGTATTTTCAAGCACTTCTACTCGCTTGGCGAGTTTCAGGTTCTCCAGCATGAGTGCTTGAACATCTGGAGTAACGCTTTGATTGGTTCGTGATTCCATAATCTGTTGATGTTTTAATTTGACTATTTCATCATGACCATTGTTTGTGATTGCAAGTTGAAAGTGGTGCAAAGGTATGTAAGAAATTTCTCATTCTGTTAGAAATGCTTGGTCAATGACGAAATCTTAAGTTATATTATAATAATGAAGTTATTTCATACTCTAAATCATACTTGGATAAAATAAAGTGAAGACAAAATCAAACTTAGAAACGATAGTAAGAATACAAGAGAAACGCTGTTTTTGGAACTTGGTTGTCAAACCCTCAAAACAGCCATAAAATGCAGAAATGGTGCTTGGGCTGTAATTTTATAGTTGCAAATACGCAATTATCTCTTTTTTATTTGGAAATTTTTGTTGCACGTTTGTTACGTGGAGGTATCTTGTAAAATAACAACACTGATACTCAGCGAGTTACGCAATGAAAAAATCCCACGAAGTAGAGCATGGCTCCATAGAAATGCACGGTCAGATACCTTGTCAGCCACTTCGCCCAACTGCTTTCCC
>OKRS01002590.1_pt1 | contig 10213 bp, 9 predicted proteins | sample 1601191 | NCBI WGS metagenome assembly OKRS01 (sample SAMEA3541509, study PRJEB24748) | human gut metagenome | biome: human gut; feature: human-associated habitat; material: faeces | place: China | collected 2012 | reverse complement strand
AAAACAAAGATCAGGCTACCTTCCATATTTCTTGAAAACCTTGTCGATCAAGGCTGCCTTGTCCGCACGGTTTTCCAGAAGGACTGATTTCAGAATCTTTATGTCATTCGTGTAGTATCCCATGCAGTCCAGGATGTCCGAGCGGCTGATTCCTCCTGCTTCAAGTTCGGATAAAATCTGAGATTTGAACCAATATTCATTGCCAAAGCCAGGATTTCTCCCGTAACGTTCCTTGTACAATGCGTTTTCCATGTAATATGCCCACATCTCGCCGATCTCGCAATAGCCTGCGTTCTCTCCATTGCCGGTGCCATAGCAGTCACCGGTTGAAATGTACGAGGTAAGAATGTAGGTAGCATACTTACGCCAATAGTCCGTCCCCACCTTGTTGAAATGACTGGCATGTGCCATCTCATGCACTGTGGTTGAGTACAATGCCGCGTAGTCCCCGTTCTTGTCCTTGGAGCCGATCGTGATGTCCGGAGCGAAAATCCTCACGATGGACGCGTATTTACCGATATACTTGCTGACCAGTTTGTTGTCAAGCAACGCTCCGTGATGCATCATCAGAGTGCTGGATGGCCTGAGAATATTCAGAATCCAGAACCTCAGGTTCTTGGGAGGCATGGTGACGCCTGTTGCCTGACACTTCTTGAAGTAGTCGTATGCGGCGTTGTTGACCACACACCTGCGGAACAAGGTGGCGTCTGAATTTTTGTCGATAGTGAGATCAATCCCTGTCGATGATCCTTTGCCGATTGCCGAGATCGAGGCCGGAATCAAAATCAGATTCAGTCCGATCGAGAATCCGACCCTGTTCTTGAAGCAGATCCTGTAACGAGGCTTGGCGGAAAACTTGCGGGAAAACTCATAGTTGCCGTTCTCGTCCGTGTAAGTCGTGGCGATCTTCACAAAGACATTAGCCACCATCTTGACACCGGCGACACCAACTGTCTTCTTGCTCCTAAGTTTGTCATCGACAATCGTGATCCTTCCGGAAGGCCTGGCCTTAGCCCTTGTCTCAGGCTCAAGCAGGCCATTGTTGCCTGTAACCTCGAAGGCCATCCTCTCCACCGCGTTCCAGTCAAAGTCACCAGGACTTCTGGTCTCCACTTCCTCATCCGGGATAAAACATTCCTCCAGAATCTCATAACGGATTCCTTGCGGGAAATCGAAATCCGGCGGAACCACAGCGTACTGCCACGTGATCTCTCCCTCCGGAACAGACGGATCATGGTAGTAGTCACCATCCCTTAGGATCTCACAATCCATAGGATGATCCAGCATCTCCACACCAAGATCCGAGAGAAGATTGAACTGCACCGTGTCCTTGGGGAGGAAACGGACATAGTAATCAGTGACCGGGACACTCACCTCCCCTCTTGTAGGATACAAAGCCGCAAGAGCCTTGCCGACATTGGTCACAGAATAAGGGTTTTCAAGCTTCCGTCCCAGCTCGATCACATCATGAGCCACGACCTCGACATTCTCCTTTGTGCTGACAGGGCTGACCTCCACCGGAGACCCTCCCTCTTTGCTGCACGACACCAGCACCAGAGCCGGCAGCATCATTTTGAAGAACCATTTCATTGTTCAGTTGGTTTTTAGTTACGATGCAAAGGTAGAGACGACTATCCGTGGGTTGAAATATTCAACGGTTAATTGAAGAATCGGCATTTCTTGGCAATTCAAGGGCTATTTTTTATCTTTGCAGACAACATTTTTTCAGGAAAATATGGGAATATTCAGAAATTCCGCGGTTTATGCGGCATCCATAGCACTGATCATCAGTGGATTCAGCTTTTCTGCCAAGGCGCAGACGTATAGGGACAAGATCGAGGAGAATCCGGAAAGAGCCGGAGGAGTCTATCATTATTATGAATATGCTCCTTCCGCCTTGACGAAAGCGCCGAAAGGCTACAAGCCATTCTATATCAGCCACTACGGAAGGCACGGATCACGCTATCACACCAGCGCGAACCTTTTCAAGGGGGCTGTCGAGACCCTTTCCTCCGCAGAAAAGGCTGGATTGCTTACCGAAGAGGGCAAGCTGCTGAAGATGCAGATCGACTCAATCAACATGGAGCATCAAGGGATGTTCGGGATGTTGACCGAGAGAGGCGCCGCCGAGCATCGTGGAATCGCGGAAAGGATGTCAGCTGATTATCCGGAGGTGTTCAACGGCAAACGCGGCGAGGTGGAGTGCGTCTCCAGTTACTGGCCAAGATGTCTGGTCAGCATGGCCAACTTCACTTCAGCGATAAAGGAAAGGAACGGAGCTCTGAAATTTCATTACCTGACAGGGCCTAAGTACCTGGATTACATCAGCATGGACCTCGACACGAAAAATGTCACGAAAGAGTCCAACGTCCTCAGGCGACATCTTCTTGACAGCCTGGTCTCCTATGACAGGTTCTTCAGCGCGATGTTCACTGATCCAGCCAAGGCGACCGAGTTCATCCCCAAGCCCAAAGAGTTCATGGACAACGTGTTCCTTGCGGGCAGCATCAGCCCTAACACTTTGGCACATCCTGACATATTCAGCCACTTCACCACTGATGAATTGATCGGGCTTGGGATATCAAGGAACAACAAGCTTTACTTCAGCTTCGGTATATCAGCCGAGGAGGGTGAATATGTCTCTTCCATCGCAAAACCGCTCATCGAAGACATTGTCGCCAAGGCTGACGAAGCCGTCAAACCGGAAAGCGGCAGAGCTGCGGATCTAAGGTTCGGCCATGACGTGGGACTTCTCCCGCTTATCGGCACAATCGGCATCGCCGGAATGGAGGAGAGATGGAAGTCACTGGACGTGCACCGGCACTGGTTCGATTTCGAAATGATGCCTATGGCATCCAACCTTCAGATGATCTTCTTCAGGAACAGGAAGGGTGATGTGCTCGTGAAGCTTGTGTACAACGACAAAGAGACTTATATTCCCGCCGTACAGACTTACAACGGTGTATTCCACAAATGGAATGATCTTCGCGAATATCTTGTAAAAACAGCCGCCGCCATCTCTGACGAGCATATCGTCAAGGACAACGACGGCAAGGAGCGTACAGGAGTAGCCGGAATGTAGTCTAGAAATAGACCACCGTCTTCTGTTCGATCGAAGACATAAGCGAGTTGGCCAGGCGGCTCACTCCGAAACGGAACAAGTCCTTGTTCATCCACTCGTTTCCAAGGATGGATTTCACTATTGAATGATAGCATACCGCATCTTTCGATGTGGAGATTCCGCCTGCGGCCTTGAAGCCGACTTTCCTGCCGGTCTTATCGTAGAAAGCCTTGATGCTCTCGCACATTACATAGGCGGCCATAGGTGTGGCGTTCACGCTCACCTTGCCTGTGGAAGTCTTGATGAAGTCCGCGCCTTCTTCCATGGCAAGGAACGAGGCGTTGGCAATGTTTTCCGGAGTGACCAGAAGACCTGTCTCCAGAATCACCTTCAATGTGACTTTTCGGCCGGCTTTCGCGGCAGCCTCGTCAATGGCCGCCCTGATTGCACGGATTTCTTTCCTTGCGGACTCCTCGTCACCGGCCATAAAGGAGTTAAGAGCCAAGACAATGTCGATCTCGTCAGCGCCGGCCTCCACAGCCATCTCACATTCCTTGACCTTCACCTCGATGAAACTTTGGGATGTCGGGAAGCAGCCAGCCACAGCGGTGACATGAACCTCATGGCTGGCGAGACTCTCCCTCACAACGGAGGCGAAATTCGGGAACACACAGACCGAAGCCGGAAGAGGGTATTCTGGGAAATCCTTCATGAAGGAATTAACCTTGCCTACCAATTTCTTCACGGACGCTGGGGTATCCTCTGTACGGAGGGTCGTCAAATCCATGAGTGACAAGCAATTGCGGAGGACTTCAGGAGAAGTCACATTGTCGATGTTGGCCGCGATGGCGTCCAACCTTTTGCTGATCCGTTCCTTATCCGGAGCGTAACCATACTTTGCGAACAAAGATTCCATATTATCAACTTAATTTTTTAATATTCTGTGTGGAAGTGCTGTCTAACCCCTTATCTGAATCGTGTACCCCTCTTCAATCAAAGGCTTTACCAGTCCCCGCATCTCATCCGCCGAAAACTTCTCAAGCCCTTCGGCCGGTGTCTCCCGGTCAAGGGTATAGACCATCACTTCTCTCGGTTTAAGTTTTCTTACTATCTTCAAGGACTTCCGGAGAGGAAGAATCAAAGAATGGGGATCTGAGGAACATTGTCTGAAGAACAAATTCCCCGCCAAACCTCATCAAATCCGCAACAACATCCTCGACATGATATTCCCCCTGCGGCTGATTGATCCGGCCCGCAAGTTCATCGGTCGGAGCGTCAATCTTAAGAATCGGATTGTCCACCTTCCTCAAAGCCTCGAAGACATCCTCTCTGAATATCCTTGTGGCGTTCGACAGAACCGACACTTTCGCCTGCGGGAAATATTTGTCTCTCAGCGCGATGGTAATGTCAATAATTTCAGCGAAATCAGGATTCAGAGTCGGCTCTCCATCTCCGGAAAACGTTATGGAGTCAATCGGAGTACCCGCTGCATTCCTTCAGTTTCGCCTCCAAAGTCTCGTGAAGTTCTCCGGCAGTCGGAAGCTTACGGTCTCCCCTGCCATCCTTGTTCCAGCCACACTCGCAATAAACGCAATCGAAATTGCACAGTTTTCCTTTCGTCGGAAGCAGATTGATTCCGAGCGAAGAGCCCAACCTTCTGGAGTGTATCGGCCCGAACACAAGTTCCTCTCGCATCATGGCTAAATAATTCTACGTGACCGGCTTTCGGAAGTGAGGCGGTCACCGTCAAGATTCTCGACAGCCACCAGACCAGGCTTCATTCCGACAGCGATGCGGCCATATTCATTCTCTTTCGACAGGAACTCAGCTCCGTTGCGGCAGGCCCATGTAAGCAGTTCATTCAAGCCCACCTCAGGGAAAGCGTCCTGAAGACAACACAACTCGGCGACAATGTCAAGGTCGTCATTGCTGGAAAGCGAATCCGTGCCTACAGTGATTTTCAAGCCATTGCGACGCATCAGCGACACAGGAGGCAAAGCGTTGTGAATGAATATATTCGACAACGGGCAAAGAGCCACGAACGGGTGATTCATCACTTTCTTCACGGCATCGATTCCCTCCTGGTCCATGCAGACCTCGTGGACAAGCAGGATATGCTCGTCAAAAGGAGCCGGATGCGCTTTCTCCAGCCGGTCTATGAAATAGAGCAGGGATGACTTGCCTGTCACAGGTGGCACACTCATCCCGGCGGCCTTTCGGTTATCCCACATGGCTCCACGGCCGTATTTCAGCATATCCTCCTCTTCCTCTGTCTCTTCCGAGTGGAATGACAGGAAGCCGGACTTCAAGCCTTCGGCCGAGACTGCTGTGACAAGCTCCGGGCTCATCGTGTAGCAAGCGTGCGGGATAGGAGCGGCGTCAAGTCCATATCCATCAGCCACTGCCTTGAGTCTCAAGACATTCTCCATCACGGAAGCACAGTCCTGAGGTTCCGTCCCGAATACCTCCAGAAAGGTTCTGGTGTACATGGGAGATGCCTTCTTGATGGCGAATGTGTCGGCACAGTTGCTGATGTCCGCCATAGCGGACACTCCACGGTCCCACATCACTTTCATCCAATGAGATATGTCGTGAAGTTTCTCGTCCAGACTTTTGTTGTCACGCATCTCATTGATCTGGTCGATGAATCCGGCCATGCCGGTTCCCTTGCGGAACGATTTCCAGAGATAGGAAAGTTCCAGATGGCAATGAGTGTTGACAAATCCAGGCACGACAGCCCCCTTTACAAAGGCATTTTCACGCCCCGGATCCGAACATTCGCCTACCGATGTCACGGTGCCGTCGCTGTCAAACTCAACGAATCCGTTCCTGATAGGCTTGTCCTCATTCAACGTGAAGACATATTCAGCTGCTATTCTATTCATTCTTAATCAATAAATCTTTCACCGGAGCCAACTCCAACCTTCTGATGGATTTCTCAGGATTGATGTCATGAAGCGGTTCTGACTTCATGGCGGCTGCCTGACCCGCCGTCTTTGTCATAGGAATTGTATCCTTCTCCGGCACTATTGCCGTCGTGTCTCTTATGACAAGGCGCGGACCATGGAAAACCGTGTCCTCGACAACAGGGACAGGACGATAGACTCCAAGGGAATCCTTCTCGATCCCTACACGGTCTGTCATGGCATCAACATCGAACACATCAAGAAATGAATTGAAGGTTTTCGCCTTGACTGACTTCCAAACCTTGGCCAGCGAATCTGCCTCATGCTGAAGCCTGTCCTCCAACTCAATCTCCGCGTTGATCGCGTTCAGTTCCTTCCTCAGATCCTTCTCCACGCGTCCCAACATCTCGGCATAGCGTTTAGGATCATTGAGATAGCGGTCCACACTCTTCTGGTAGTCCTTGAGCGTGAAACCATATTTCTCAAATATAGGCTCATAGAACCATGTGGTGTCCGCCATCCCGTTCTTGTCTGGATTCTCGGCGAGCCATTGGTCGGCAAGAAGCATCTCACGATAGATCCTCTCCATCTTGCGCACGGGTATCACACGCCCCTCACGACTGCAGGAGACTACAGCCGACACCAGAACCATCAATGGAAGAACTATCCTGAGAACCTTTTTCATAAGCTTACCTCAATGTCGATCTGTACTCGTTCTGGAAAGTAGAGAGAAGCTTCTTCATTATCCTCTCCACATCCTCGTCCGTCAATGTCTTCTCCAGATCCTGAAGCACGAATCCGAGGGCGTACTGCTTCTTGCCGGCCGGAATCTTGTCCCCACGATAGACATCGAACAGGGTCACCTGTTTGAGAAGTTTCTTGCCAGCCTTGAACGAACTCTTGTAAAGGTCAGCGTAGCTTACGCTCTCGTCAAGCAGCAAAGCGAAATCCCTTCTGACCTCAGGGAACTTAGGCATCTCCTTGAAGGCGACCTTGTCCCTCTTCACAAGTTGGAACAAGGTGTTCCAGTTGATCTCTGCGGCGAACACAGGCTGGCGCACACCGAACTTCTTCGCGATGGCCGGAGACACTGTGCCAAGTACCGCGAGCGGCAGATGCTGCCCCGGAAGGGCATAAGCGACACCTTCACTGAATATGTCAGCGGGAGCCGCGGTGGCCTCCATCTGGTAAAGATTCGCTCCGAAGCGCCTCAGAAGCAGATCCACATAGCCTTTCAGTTCAAAGAAACTGCTCTTGCCCGGCTGGCTGTTCCAGGATTTCTCAGGAGTTCCGGTGACGAACATCGAGAACGCAGGATGCTCCTCGTAGGAAGCCAGCGTCTTGCCGTCCATCTCAGGATTACGGCTGTAAACGGAGCCATATTCAAAGAGTTTCATCGACGAGATCTGACGGTTCAGGTTGTATGCCACAACCTCAAGGCCGCTGAATATGAGGGTCTGCCTCATCACGTTCAAGTCTGAGCTCAGAGGGTTGACGATTATCACGCTCTTCTCCTCCGGGAATGTGGTAAGTCCCTTATAGTAAGCCCCCTTGGTGAGGGAATTGTTCATTATCTCGACAAAGCCGTTGGCGGCCAGGAAGTTGGATATTCCGTTGCGGATAGCCTCCGGCTCAGGTGAAGGGGTTGCGTTGACGGACATCTTCATGTGCTGAGGCAGGTCGATGTTGTTGTAGCCGTAGATTCGGAGAATCTCTTCGACCACGTCACACTCTCTTGTGACATCGATCATATAGGTCGGCGCGGCGACCTTGGCTCCACCCTCTCTCCTCTCGATGAACTCGTAGGTGAGGGCTGTAAGTATCTTCTCAATCGTGTCGTGTCCGATCTTCTTGCCGATGAACCTTTCGATGCGGTCGTAGTCAAGGTCGATGACCTTCTTCTCGATCTTCTCAGGATAAAACTCCTCGATTCCTCCGACAATCTCTCCGCCGGCCACTTCCTGAATCAGCAGTGCGGCGCGCTTGGCGGCATATTCATTGATTCCAGGATCGGCTCCTCTCTCGTAGCGGAATGAGGCGTCGGTCTGGAGAGTATGTCTCTTTGAGGTCTTGCGGATAGAGCCCGGATCGAAGTAGGCGCTCTCCACGAATACATTCACAGTCTCGGCCTTAACGCCGGAATCGATGCCGCCGAACACTCCGGCGATGCACATCGGACCGTCAGCGTTGGCGATAACGATGTCCTCGGCTGAGAGTTTTCTCTCAGTCTCGTCCAGGGTGACAATCTTCTCTCCCTCGGCGGCCCTTCTCACGATAACCTTTCCTCCGGTGATCTTGTCGGCGTCGAAAGTATGCAGAGGCTGGCCAAGCTCGAAAAGGATGAAGTTGGACACATCCACCACATTGTCGATAGGCCTGAGTCCGATTGACATCAGCTTCTTCTGAAGCCATTCAGGTGAAGGGCCGACCTTCACACCCTTGATCGTGATCCCGCAATAGCGAGGAGCGGCTGTCGCATCCTGCACTTCCACTGGAATGCCTTTGCCCTCACCCGGTTTCCAAGCGTCAACAGAAGGGTACTTGAATGAGCAAGGAATATTATTGAGCGTCATCCAGGCATAGAGGTCGCGGGCCACACCGATGTGTGAGGCGGCGTCCACCCTGTTGGCTGTGATCTCATATTCAATGACGGCCTCGGTCTTGAGATGGAGATAGTCCTTCGCAGAGGTTCCGACCGGCGCGTCGGCAGGGAGAACCTTGATGCCGGCATGGTCGTTGCCGATTCCGAGCTCGTCCTCGGCGCAGATCATTCCGAAAGACTCTACGCCACGAATCTTGGACTTCTTGATCTTGAAGTCTCCCGGGAGCACGGCTCCGATGCGGGCGAAGAGAACTTTCTGGCCGGCGGCCACGTTAGGAGCGCCGCAGACAACGGTCAGAGGGTCGCCGGTGCCATCGTTGACTTTCGTGACATGAAGATGGTCAGAGTCAGGATGCGCCTCGCACTCAAGCACCTCGGCGACAACGACTCCGGCAAGTCCACCAGGGACCTCTTCCTGTTCCTCGACACCATCGACCTCGATTCCTATAGCTGTCATAGCGTCCGCGATCTGCTGCGGAGTAAGATCGGATTCAAGATAATCCTTTAGCCAATTGTAAGAAAGCTTCATATTTCTGATGTTTTATTTGTCAATATCCTCTCTGGAGAACAGTGAGCCCACGAACTCCTTCTTGTCAAACACTTTCAGGTCATCAATGCCCTCGCCGATCCCGATGAACTTGACCGGAACCTTCAACTGGTCAACGATTCCGATGACGACCCCGCCTTTCGCCGTGCCGTCCAGCTTGGTGATAGCCAGTGATGTTATGTCTGTCGCCCGTGAGAATTCCTTGGCCTGCTGGTAGGCGTTCTGACCTGTCGATGCATCCAGCACGAGAAGCACCTCATGCGGAGCGTCCGGGATGACCTTACGCATCACGTTACGGATTTTTGTCAGCTCGTTCATCAAGTCGATTCTGTTGTGGAGCCTTCCGGCGGTGTCGATCAGTACAACGTCAGCACCCTTGGCCACCGCAGACTTTACAGTGTCGAAAGCCACAGAGGCCGGATCAGCGCCCATGCCCTGCTTTACAATCTCCACGTCTGCCCTTTCGGCCCAGATCTGGAGCTGGTCAACGGCGGCAGCCCTGAACGTGTCGGCGGCTCCGATCATCACTTTCTTGCCCATCGCCTTGTAGCGGGCGGCAAGTTTTCCGATGGTCGTGGTCTTGCCCACACCGTTCACTCCGACAACCATCACGACAAGAGGTTTCTTCGTCAAGTCGAACGGTTCCTTAGGAGATTCCTCTCCATCAATATCCAGAAGCGTTCCAATCTCGTCACGAAGCATGTCCACCAGTTCGTCGAAGGACATGTACCTGTCCTTGCTGACCCTTTCCTCAAGGCTGTCAACGATCTTGAGCGTGGTGTCCACGCCCATATCCGACGCGACTAGCGCTTCCTCGATGGCATCGAGAACGCTGTCGTCCACCTTGGACTTGCCGATTATCGACCTTGAAAGCCTCTGGAAGAAGCCCTCTTTCGTCTTCTTCACACCTCTGTCAAACAATCCCATAACGTTATCATTTGTAAACTTACAAATTTAGTGAAAACCGAGCGCAATGTGAAATTTATTTCAAACATTGCCGAGGTGCATCCTAAATTCGCCGTCAGGCAAATTAGTGAAAACCGAGCGCAATGTGAAATTTATTTCAAACATTGCCGAAAAAGGAGCAGACGGAATCC
>OKRS01002580.1_pt1 | contig 10241 bp, 6 predicted proteins | sample 1601191 | NCBI WGS metagenome assembly OKRS01 (sample SAMEA3541509, study PRJEB24748) | human gut metagenome | biome: human gut; feature: human-associated habitat; material: faeces | place: China | collected 2012 | reverse complement strand
CTATCTTTATACCTATCTCCGGACGGAGAGAAAGCAGTCAGCGGCGTAAAGCGCAGAGCTGACAGCAGATTTGCACAAAAAGATGTCCGTGAAGGGATGCTGTGAACTCTGTGAAAAATAAAAAGAAGGGGGCAAGAGGCGTTATGAAGAAGAAAAGCAGTAAAGCAGTCAGATATAACAAATGGGGTTACATTTTTCTGATTCCTTTTATTCTGGTGTATGTTGTATTCCAGCTTATACCACTGTTTAATACCATTTATAACAGCTTTTTTGAAAATTATTTATCGGGTCTGACACAGATCGGACCCAACTTTGTGGGACTGGAGAACTACAAAACGCTGTTTACACAGGGCGATATCTGGATTTACGCAAAGAATACCATGATTTTATGGATCATGTGTTTTGTGCCACAGATTATTTTGTCATTACTGTTAGGTGCATGGTTTTCTGATGTGCGTTTGAAATTAAAAGGAAGCAGATTTTTCAAGACCGTGATCTATCTGCCAAACCTGATCATGGCATCCGCATTTTCCATGTTGTTCTTTACACTGTTCTCAGATGGTGGACCGATCAACTCGATTTTAATGCAGATCGGAATCATTTCAGAGCCATATAAGTTTCTGGCAAACACAGGAAGTGCGAGAGGGCTGATCGCCCTTATGAACTGCCTGATGTGGTTTGGTAATACGACTATTCTTTTAATGGCAGGCATGATGGGTATCGATACTTCCCTATTTGAAGCGGCAGAAGTGGATGGAGCAACTTCCACACAGGTATTCTACAAAATTACATTACCGCTGCTCCGGCCGATTTTAGTATATGTTGTGATCACATCGCTGATCGGTGGATTACAGTTATTCGATGTACCACAGATTTTGACCAATGGTACCGGTGATCCAATGAGATCGACCATGACATTGATCATGTTCTTAAATAAACATCTGTACAGCAAGAACTACGGAATGGCTGGTGCAGTATCCGTAATCCTGTTCATCATCACCGCAATTTTAAGTCTTATTGTCTTTAAGGTAACTGGAAACGATAAGAGAAAAGCATGAGTAGAATAGAAAGGTGAGGTGTTATTATGAACGAAAATAAAAATCTGAAAAAAGGACTTGGAATCCATGCAAGAAGATTTATCGCTTATATAGTCCTGATTCTTGTTACATTTGCCTGCCTGTTCTGGTTCTATGTGCTGTTCATTAACGCGACCAGATCGAACGGTGAACTGCAGGCCGGATTTACACCACTGCCAAGCACACATCTGCTGGAAAACTGGAACAATCTGGTACACGGAACACTTCCGGTATGGCAGGGTATGATAAACAGTCTGATCGTATCGGTACTGTCAGCAGCGTTATGTACTTATTTTTCAACCATGACAGCTTATGCGATCCATGCATATGATTTTAAACTGAAAAAATACATCTATGCATTTATCTTAGCAGTTATGATGATCCCTACACAGGTAACTGCACTTGGATTTGTAAAATTAGTCGGTACATTAAAAATGGAAGATACATTTATCCCTTTGATCGTCCCAACGATCGCTGCACCGGTCACATTCTTTTACATGAAACAGTACATGGAAAGTACATTGCCGGTATCTCTGATCGAGGCTGCCAGAATTGACGGCTCCGGTGAGTTCCATACATTTAACCAGATTGTACTTCCATTGATGAAACCTGCCATTGCAGTACAGGCAATCTTTACATTTGTAAGCAGTTGGAATAATTATTTTGTACCGGCTTTGATCTTACACAATGACAAGAAAAAGACACTGCCAATCTTAATCGCACAGCTTCGTGCAGCTGACTGGCTGAAGTTTGATATGGGTCAGGTTTATGTGATGATCGCATTTTCCATCTTCCCAGTTATTATCATTTATCTGATCTTATCCAGACACATCGTACAGGGTGTTGCCCTCGGCAGTGTGAAAGGATAAATTAGAATATAGCTACAAATGAAAAAACCTTCCCTGAGAACCGCCGTGATTCCCCATATCACGGCGGTTCTCCTTTGGTGTAGCAGAAAAAAATTACAATATTAAAAAACATCAGAAAAATTGTCTGAAATAATCAAACATAGGCTCTTTTTTTCCAGTTGCTAATGTGCTATAATAGGCACAGATTTTGGAAAAAAAGAAATGGTTGAGAAGTGAATCTGCACAATCCTTTCAGAACGGAGGAAGACATGACAGAAGGCGGTTTTTTAGTTTTCATGGGAATTTTATTACTTTTGGTTGTCATCGTTGTTGTGATAGCGGTTGTTTCATCTGTGGCAGGTGCGGCAGCAGCAATCGTTGATGATGAAGACAGCGAAGATGAATAGAACAGGGTGAGAACAGAATAGTGGGGCGGTACTTTTGTGCCAGTCCCCTTTTTGCAGGTCTTATGGATACTGCGAAATGTCCCGAGATCGAATCATAAGAAAGGAGACAGAGATTATAATGCAGTTACTTACATTTTTGTTAAATGGAGTGAAGTTTGGTATTCCTGTCAATGATGTGGAATCCATTGAAACAAGAATGAATGTGGTGAATATTCCAAATTCACTGCCACAGGTTCATGGGATCATGAATCTGCACGGAGAAGTTATTGCAGTGTACAGTCTGGCAGAACAGTTTCATTATCCGGAACAGGAAATCAACAATATCATCGTTGCATCCATGAATGGTACAAAGATTGGGCTTGAGGTTGGAAACGTGGATGAGATTATTGATGTCCCGGATGAGAAGGTTATTTCCATGCCAGTCATTATGAAAGCAGTAGAAAATTGTTTTGATGAGGTTGCTTCCTATGCAAAAGAACTGATCGTTCTGATTGAGGTATCAAAGCTGATGCCGGAAGCAGAGCAGCAGGCAATACAGAAATTGGTAGAACAACAGTCATAAACAAAAAAGAGTAAAGCCTCTGTTATTATATATTGGAAAGATACAGTCTCGTGGGATGGAGTACCGATAGGTACTCCATTTTTGCGTAAATAGGAAATTTTGTTCCATTTCTAAAATAATTCTAAATTCTGTCCGATTTTCCTTGCATTTTGATGAGAGAGGAGTAAACTGATTTTTGCCGACCGACCGGTCGGTTTTGGCTTGCGGGAATGCAATAGCCAATCAGACATATAATTTTTCAGGAGGAACGAGAATGATCCCAAAGTATAGTGTAAAACGTCCGTACACAGTGTTAGTGGCTGTTGTACTGGTGATCGTTTTAGGAGTTGTTTCGCTGACGAGGATGACAACAGATCTGCTGCCGGCAATGAATCTGCCGTATGTGATCGTTGTCACAACAGATGTGGGGGCAAGTCCGGAGGAAGTGGAAAAGGATGTGACATCGCCAATCGAAGCGGCAATGGCAACGACTTCCAATATTAATAACGTAAGTTCCATGTCCTATGATAACTATTCTATGGTTATTTTGGAGTATGAGCAGAGCACGAACATGGATTCTGCTATGATTGAGATTCAGCAGCAGCTGGATCAGTTGACCGGACAGTTCCCGGATTCAGCGGGCTCACCGGTCATTATGCAGATCGATCCTGATATGATGCCGGTCATGATCGCATCTGCGGATGTGGATGGTATGGATCAGGCAGAGGTATCTAATTATGTGGACAATGAATTATTACCACTGCTTGAGAGTATCGAGGGTGTGGCATCTGTGACGGCAACAGGAGTGCTTGATACGGATCTTCAGGTCACTATGAACCAGGAGAAAATAGATGCTTTAAACGAACAGATTCTGAGCAAAATAGATGCCCAGTTTACAGATGCACAGGCAGAGTTAGACAAGGCATCTTCCCAGATCGACAGTGGGAAAAAGAAGCTTTCCGATAGTGAAAAAGAGATGGGAAGCCAGCTTGGAGCAGGTGAAAATGAGATCATTAATAATAAAATCCAACTGTTTAACACCGAAGCAGATCTGACCACACAATTATCAGATCTTCAGAAATCACAGTCGTCCATGGATGGTGCAATCAAGTCGTTACAGTCAGCTTATGATGGAGCAACGCAGTTACAGAGCGCGATTGACGGTTTACAGAAAGCAAAAGACGGTGTCAGCCAGGCGAAGAGTGGGGCAAAGCAGTTATATCAGGCGCACGATGGTGTAATGGCAATTTTAACAGCAAAAAATCCAATGACAGGTGCAGACATGACAGTGGAGGAAGCGCTTGCAGCAGCGGTTCAATATGGTCAGATGACACAGGAACAGGCGAATCAGTTGGAAACAGTGATTTCAACTTTACAGGCAGATCCTAAAATGTTAGAAGCATATAAAAATGCGGCCAGCGAATCCGATTTCATCGCATACATGGAATCCACAGCCATTGCCCAGATCAATGCACAGGCAGGGACTTCCTATACAAGTGAGAGTGACATTGCCAGCCAGATCGTGACATTACAGTCCAAACTGGATGATATCAATGTGATGCTGATGAGTCAGGCATCCTCTTTTGCAGATGCAGGTGTGACGCTGACTTCTTACAAAGACATTCCGGCTGCAATCTCAAAATTGAGTGAGAGCAAGACACAGATTGCGGCGGGAATCGCGACAATCGAGTCCGCCCAGACACAGGTGGCAGACGGTAAAACATCTTTAGATGACGCATTAGTGACTTTAAATGAATCCCAGATATCCGGTATCATGGAGATGAGCAAGGGATATGCGGATCTTGCTGTTGCAGCAAATAAGATCGAAGAGGGACAGAGCCAGTTAGATGATGCAAAAGAGCAGGCAAAAGATTCAGCGGATCTGAACACGATCCTTACAATGGATACCTTAAAAAATCTTCTGACAGCACAGAACTTCTCCATGCCGGCAGGTTATGTGACAGAGGGGAACGAGCAGTATCTGGTGCGAGTCGGAGATGAGGTGACATCCAAAGCAGATCTTGAAAATCTCGTTCTGATGGATCTTGGTATGGATGGTATCGAACCGGTCAGACTGTCAGATGTGGCAGATATCGAATACATTGACAATTCCGGAGATTCCTATTCCAAAGTGAATGGAAATCCGGCGGTAATGCTTTCGATTGAAAAGCAGACCGGCTATTCCACCGGAGATGTGACAGACCGGTTATTGGATAAATTTGACAGTTTGGAAAAAGAAAATACAGCGTTACATTTGAGCGTTCTCATGAATCAGGGTATTTACATTGACATGATCGTGAAATCAGTCGTAGAAAACATGATCGTGGGAGCCATCCTTGCAATTATTGTATTGTTATTATTCTTAAAAGATATGAAACCTACACTTGTAATAGCATGTTCCATTCCGCTCAGTGTTGTTTTTGCAGTGGTACTGATGTACTTTACGAATATTACGTTAAACATTATTTCACTGTCGGGTCTGGCGCTCGGAATTGGTATGTTGGTGGATAACTCCATTGTCGTGATCGAGAACATCTATCGATTGCGGGGAGAGGGGTATTCCATCCGGAAAGCAGCCGTGGAAGGCGCTTCACAGGTGACAGGAGCAATCATAGCTTCCACACTTACAACCATCTGTGTATTTGCACCGATTATTTTTACAGAGGGTATCACAAGACAGTTATTTGTTGATATTGCGCTGACAATTGCATTTACGCTTGCAGCCAGCCTGCTCGTGGCATTGACTTTCGTGCCGATGATGGCAGCAGGATTATTAAAAAATACAAAAGAGATCAGGCATAATCTCTTTGATAAAGTAAAAGATTTTTATGGAAAAATTTTAGCGGTATGTCTGCGTTTCAAACCAATCGTATTTATCGCAGTGATCGTATTGCTTGGAACAAGTGTTGTGGCAGCATTCTCCAGAGGATATTCTTTCATGGATATGAATATGGAGACAAACCAGATCAGTGCGACGATTTCAGCAAAAGAGGATGAGACGCTTACTTTTGATGAACTGACAGAAATGGCAGACGAAGTCGTGGAAAAAGCATTGACGATTGATGGTATTGAGACCATTGGTGCCATGGCAGGTGGAAGTGCTCTTTCCATGATGGGAGGAAGTTCTACAGACAGTATTTCCATGTATATGATTCTGGATGAAGAATCTGAAGTGAGCAGTGCAGATGTAATCGAACAGTTGGATGAACTGACCAAAGACATGGACTGCGAAGTTACAACAGACACCTCCGCTTCTGATATGACATCACTTATGGGAAGTGGACTGACGATCAATGTAAAAGGAAATAATCTTGACAAACTGCAGGAACTTGCAGGCGAGGTTGCAAAAGTCGTAGAGAACACCGAGGGAACTGTGGATGTGGATGATGGACTTGCCAATACGACACCGTCTTTCACCATTTCTGTAGACAAGGAAAAAGCTGCGAAATATGGCATGACCGTTGCACAGGTATTCCAGCTTGTTTATGGGGAGATGACATCGTCAACCTCCGCAACAACGATCTCTACCGATGTAAATGAGTATCAGGTTTACGTACAGAGCGAGGAACAGTCCGATGTTACATTGGCTGATATCAAAAACCTGACCTTCACTTATACAGACAGAGAAGGAAACGAGACAGAAACAGCACTTTCTGATATTGCACAGTTTGAGGAAGGTTACACCTTAGGAACGATCAACCGTGATGCGCAGACCAGATATATCAGTGTGACCGCAGGAGTGGATGATGACCATAATGTCAGTCTGTTAAGTAATGAGATCCAGAAAGAGTTAGATAAGATCGATCTGCCGGAAGGATACTCCATTGAGATGGCAGGTGAGGACGAGATGATCGCAGATGCGATGAATCAGTTGTATCTGATGCTTCTTTTGGCAGTTATCTTCATTTACCTTGTCATGGTAGCACAGTTCCAGTCACTGTTGTCGCCGTTTATCATTATGTTTACAATCCCGCTGGCATTTACAGGCGGTCTGTTCGCACTTTACTTTACCGGCAACGAAGTCAGCGTTGTGGCAATGATCGGATTTGTCATGCTTGCCGGAATTATCGTAAATAACGGTATCGTTATGGTAGACTTTATCAACCAGCTCCGCCGTGGCGGAATGGAGAAAAAAGACGCCATTATCGAATCCGGAAAAACGAGACTCCGTCCGATCCTTATGACCGCACTCACCACGATCCTGTCCATGTCCACGATGGCAGTCGGACTTGGAGAAGGTTCAGAAATGATGCAGCCAATGGCGATCGTAACGGTTGGCGGTTTGTTATATGGTACACTGTTAACTCTGATCGTTGTTCCATGTATTTATGATGCATTCAACCGCAATAAGAGCATGGTCGAGGAGGACTTATAATGGATGAGCAGAAACTGATCCACGATCCATCACAGAAAGTACTTGCCATGTATCAGGCAGTCATTGAGTTCATTAATGAAGGCTGTGATATCAACACTTTAAAAGTAGCTGATATCACAGGCCGGGCAGGCATTGGAAAAGGAACAGCATACGAATATTTTTCTTCAAAGGAAGAGATAATCTCTTCTGCAATTTTATATTATGTGAAAGTGTGCTTTGAAAAACTGCAGGTAATTTCTACAGATAACAGAACGTTTCAACAGAAAATTAACGAGGTCATGGATTTTATTGATGAGCATGTAAAAGAAAAGCAGGGTGTCTTTTTCCTGATAAAAATGGTATTGGAATCATACGAGATACCAAAGAATCTGAAAGATGAGTATGAGCGTATGAAACACCAGTGCTGTGATAAGGAGAAAAACGAGATTATCGACTGCATTGTGGAGGAGGGTGTCCGCGAAGGTCTGATCCGGGAGAAGAATGTTTTCCTGCGAAGAGCCGCGGTCGAAACCCAGCTTTCGGTCTATTTTATGTACCGCATCGCAGCAGAGAAAAAAATGGAGCTTGACCTGGAGGCAGATTCTTTGAGAGAATATATCTATCAGAATATATTGAAATTATTAGGATAGAAAGAAGGAATGAATAAATTAAAATCACGTATAAAAAATCAGTTGACAAATGCCACTTTAGCTTTTATGATGAAAAAAGATATAAAAAGGTGATGAGAAAGAGGAGTACACACAGACACCTGAAAGAGAATGACATTCACCGGCTGAGAGATGTCACCAGAACATGTTGTGTGGAAGGTAGCTTTTGAACCGTCGCGCCGAACCTGTCTGTTACAGAGAAGAAGCAGAGCCCGTGATATAATCATGCGGAGCAGAATTTCCGTATATCATTAGAAGCAGCAGAAGTAAGCGAGAACGATTTGTCCCCGTTACCGGACAGTGATTTCTTTTTCAATGGACAGTGGAATTGAAAAATCGAATCAGCAGAGATATGTTGTTTTTACAACATAACAAAGGTGGTACCGCGTTGACACGCCCTTTGCATCCGTAAGGATGTGAAGGGCTTTTTTGCACGCTTGCTCTCGAGTGTGCACGTCGGGAGAAAAGATGAATTAATTAGTTAGGCAATTTCGAAACTCGTAGAAAATATGAATTGAGTTGTGGAAATGTAACGAAAGCTTGAGAAGACACTGGGGAGCCGCCGGTTCTTGCTTGGCAGTCATAGCGCTAGCTGTGGCTGGCATGCTAGCACCGTTGCGAGCGACACGTAGCGGAAGCGTGTCTTCGAAAATTTTGTTACGGTTTCACAACGTTCGTAATGTAAATTCGAGTTTCGCAATGCCGAAGCAAAAAGAAAGGAAAAGACAAATGAAGGAATTAGCAAAGACCTATGACCCAAAGGGCATTGAAGAACGTCTCTATAAAAAATGGGAAGACAACGGTTACTTCCATGCAGAAGTAGATCGCAGCAAGAAACCATTCACCATTGTGATGCCTCCACCAAACATTACCGGACAGCTTCACATGGGACACGCATTAGACAATACCATGCAGGATATTTTGATCCGCTACAAGAGAATGCAGGGTTACAATGCATTATGGCAGCCTGGAACAGACCACGCTTCCATTGCAACCGAAGTAAAAGTCATCCAGTCCTTAAAAGAAAAAGGAATCGACAAGGCAGATCTTGGAAGAGAAGGTTTCTTAGAGAAATGCTGGGAGTGGAGAGAGGAATACGGTAACCGTATCATCAACCAGTTAAAGAAAATGGGATCTTCTGCTGACTGGCAGAGAGAACGTTTTACCATGGATAAGGGATGCTCCAATGCCGTACAGGAAGTTTTCATCAAATTATACGAAAAAGGATACATTTACAAAGGCTCCCGTATCGTAAACTGGTGCCCGGTTTGTAAGACATCCATTTCCGATGCGGAGGTAGAGCATGAGGAGCAGGACGGATTCTTCTGGCATATCAATTACCCGGTAGTTGGTGAAGAAGGAAGATTCGTTGAGATCGCAACAACAAGACCGGAGACTTTATTCGGAGATACTGCAGTTGCTGTGAATCCGGATGATGAGAGATACCAAGACATCGTTGGAAAAATGTTAAAACTTCCGATGACAGACCGTGAGATTCCGGTGATCGCTGATCCATATGTAGACAAAGAGTTTGGAACCGGATGTGTGAAGATCACACCAGCCCATGACCCGAACGACTTTGAGGTTGGAAAACGCCACAACCTGGAAGAAATCGTTGTCATCAATGACGATGCAACCATGAACAAGTTAGCAGGAAAATATGAGGGAATGGACCGCTACGAGTGCAGAAAAGCATTAGTAAAAGATTTAGAGGAAGCAGGACTTTTAGTAAAAGTTGTTCCACATTCCCACAACGTAGGTACACATGACCGCTGCGGCACAACCGTTGAACCAATGATCAAACAGCAGTGGTTCGTGAAAATGGACGAGATGATCAAACCGGCAGTTGAAGGCGTAAAAAATGGTGATATCCAGTTACTTCCAAAACGTATGGAGAAGACATACTTCAACTGGACAGACAATATCCGTGACTGGTGTATTTCCAGACAGTTATGGTGGGGACACAGAATCCCGGCATACTACTGTGATGAGTGCGGTGAGATGGTTGTTTCCAAAGAAGCACCTCACAAGTGCCCGAAATGTGGATGTACTCATATGACTCAGGATCCGGATACATTAGATACATGGTTCTCCTCTGCATTATGGCCATTCTCCACACTTGGCTGGCCGGAAAAAACAGAAGATTTAGATTACTTCTATCCGAATGACGTTTTAGTAACCGGATATGATATCATTTTCTTCTGGGTAATCCGTATGATCTTCTCCGGTTATGAGCAGATGGGCAAAGCTCCATTCCACACTGTATTATTCCACGGTCTGGTACGCGATTCCCAGGGACGTAAGATGAGTAAGTCTCTTGGAAATGGTATTGATCCATTAGAGGTGA